>Ga0206683_10002159_pt1 | contig 13316 bp, 10 predicted proteins | sample M280m12015metaG_FD_155483 | JGI IMG/M metagenome (GOLD analysis project Ga0206683, IMG submission 155483) | Ammonia-oxidizing marine archaeal communities from Monterey Bay, California, United States - M2 80m 12015 | ecosystem: Environmental > Aquatic > Marine > Intertidal zone | place: USA...
CGCACACTTCATCAGGTCCACCCATGATGATCCGAGCAGTAAGAGCTTTTTGAAACTCTTCATCAAGAGAATCCCATTCAAGTCCACGCGCTGAAAAAAATTCGTTCCTTGCTTTTTCAGCTTCCTCTTGAGAAGGAGCTATACCCAAAGTACCCAACCAGCTGACAGAAATCTCAGACCGGTCACGGCCAAGATCTGAGCAATGTTCATCAAGAACTTCTAATTTTCTAGGGATCTCATCTGGCATGCAAACAAGATTCGACTCATCAGCGTACTGGGCAACCATACGCAAAGTCTTCTTTTCACCCGAGCCACCAATCATTATCGGAACCTTGCGAACAGGAGGAGGTTCATTTATCGCTTCATTAACCCAGTAATGCTTCCCTTCAAAGGAAGGTTTTTCTCCATTAATCATCGGAATGATTATCTGAAGAGCCTCTTCCAACTTCTCAAACCGATCAGTGAAAGTGCCGAACTCAAAACCAAGAGCATCATGTTCAAGCTGGAACCAACCTGCACCAATACCCAAAACAGCCCTACCTTTAGAAATCACATCAAGTGTTGTAATGGTTTTAGCTAAAACAGTTGGGTTTCTGTAAGTATTCCCAGTTACCAGAGAAGAAAGTTCAATTTTTTCAGTACGAGCAGCTAAAGCGGCAAGTAGTGAATAGCACTCAAGCATGTAATCGTCGGGTTGCCCCAATCCAGGTAGTTGATAGAAGTGGTCCATTACCAAAACAGTGTCGAAACCACTTTTTTCGGCAGCAACGGCCTGAGACGCAACATTTTCAAACACATTGTCAGGAGTTGCCCCTGGGAAATTGAAAAACGGAATTTGATAACCAAGACGAATCATGCTTGGAACCTACCGTCTTATGATCTAAGTTATGCAGAGAAATGATTAAATGACAATATCCGTTAGTAGATCTGAAGCGTAGAAGGTAAAGATGGTAATTTCAGATACAAAACCATGGTGGCAAGGAAGTTTCGGATACCAGATCTACATAAGATCCTTTGCAGATTCGAATAATGATGGATTTGGTGATTTTCAAGGAATCCGCAGCAAAATCCCATATCTGAAAGATCTAGGGGTTGATTTTGTTTGGATCACACCCTTCTACCCTTCACCGATGGCCGACTGGGGATACGACGTTGCCGAATATTGTGACATCGATCCAACATTTGGAAACCTCGACGATTTTGACGCCCTCGTAAAAAAAGCACACGAAAGTGGAATAAAAATAGTCGCAGATCTGGTTCCTAATCACACAAGCGATCAACATGCATGGTTCAAAGAAGCCAAAAAAGGACCAGAAAACGAATTTCGTGATTACTACATTTGGAAAGACCCTGCTCCAGACGGTGGACCCCCAAACAACTGGGTTGCATATTTCGGTGGACCAGCATGGACCTTTGATGAAACTTCAGGCCAGTACTACATGCATCTCTTCCTCCCCGAACAACCAGATCTGAATTGGAGAAACCCTAAAATCCCAGAAGAATTCGATCAGATACTCAGATTCTGGTTAGAACGAGGCGTTGACGGTTTTCGAATAGACGTTGCAGGCGGATTGATGAAAGATGAACAGTTCCGTTCAAACCCCGAGATAACACCATGGGATCCTGAAGGCGACAGATGGGAACAGTTTGAAAGTTTTGAACACCGGTATGACATTTTCCAGAAAGACAACCACGAAATCTTCAGAAGATGGAGGTCAATCTTCGATGAATACGGAGCCTACTTGCATGGAGAAACATACATATTAGAACCGTCACGTCTCGCTGAGTTGCTTCCAGGAGACGGAATGCACGGAGGGTTCTGGTTTAAACCAATGCATATTGAATGGGACTCAAGTGAAATTCGACGCAGCATCGTAGAAGTATCCGAACTTGTAGGGGAGAGTATTTTATGGGCAGCGGGAAGCCACGACATACCACGATCCCCAACAAGATTTGGTAACAATGATCTTGGTCGATCAAGAACCCTTGCTTTGAATGTCTTGTTCTCTTTTTTGCCTGGTGTTCCAGTTATTTATCAAGGAGAAGAACTGGGATTAATCAATGGTGATGTTCCAGAAGAATACAAACTTGATCCTGTTGCTTTAAATGATAATCAATTTGGTGGTCGCGATGGATGTAGAACCCCGATGCCGTGGAGTTCAGGTAATAACAACGGGTTTTCAGAAACAAAGCCTTGGCTCATTTCTAAACAGCGACATATATCTGAAACAGCGGAAGCACAAATCGGTAAACCAGACTCGTGGCATAGTTTTTACAAAGAACTTTTCTACACTCGACGCTCGTTACCTGATCTAACTGAACTAGACGTCACTTGGTTAGATAGTGGACAAGGCCCCGTTATTTGGTATGAACGCGGACCAGTAGGCGTAGTTGTTAACACTTCTTCAGAAGCAGAGTCAATCAAATTGAGTTTGGACTCCGAAATTGTTTATAAGACTTCTCAAGTGGAATTACCAGAAAGCGGAGAAGTAATTGTTTCTGGTGCAGGAGCTTTTGTATACCTTCGTGATTAATTAATCTTTCTTATCAATGATCATTTAGATACTCTCAGGGTTAGCTGTCCAAGCTAACGCTACGTTTAGTGAATCTCCATCCTTGATCTGTTCTAGTTAGTTCATCAGAGTAAATTCCGGTTGTCATAAAGGTAGGAGGGGAGCCGGCACCCATTAAGAGTAGATAGCAGCTGGCTGTCGCTGAATCCCCATCAATTTCAACAACTTGATTGTTTGTCCAATGTCTAACCCCTTCGATTAGTTGAGGAAAGCTGTCACCAGAAACTACAAGGGCGTTTCTGCCTGCAATCGGGTCGCTTCCAGGCATTTCTAAAACCCCATCTTCAGTAAACGTTGCAGCAAAAGCTTCTCCATTTCCTGAATCCGCTGCTTGGTTATATCGATTTGTAAGATGATTAATTTCTATTATGTCTTCCGCACTCATTTGAGCCTCCCTAAAACTAGCTACAACATTCTGCCTGACTGTGAGGATTATTAACTAGTTGGCTTAGTCAATTGCGTGATTTGATTTTTCAGACAATACCCATTTTTTTGCTTCTTCAGAAGAAACCCAGTTAATTGAATTGCTTACAAGTTTTCGAAAATTCGGATCTGCGTATGTGATTGGTCCATCACCCAACTGAATGTAGGTAATAGGAGAAGAGTGTTCACGCCGAACCCAAGCTACTAGGTCACTTCCTTTCGGGTGGCTCCACCCTTGATTGGAATTCATTTCTCCTTTCATCGCTAAAGCAGATGAATAGAAATTTGAAGAACTTTCGAAATCAAAATTTGAACGCAGAATAGGAGTCACTGAATCTTCGAAAATAGGACAAATATAAGCTTCATCAGTGATTGTGAAACTTTCAGGTATTCCTTTACAAACAGGATGATCAGGGTCGACCACTTTAATTTCTTGAGTTGCATCAAACCGATATCCTGAATCCGGATAACTGACTCCATGAAGCGATCCAGGTTGGTAATGAAATCTGCCGCCAATCACATCTGCGTATCGTTCCCATGAAGGCCAACCTGCAATCGCGTGGTGGAGAAAAACTAACCCTTGTCCTGCTTCAAGAAGTAGTTCAAAGTTTTCTTTATATTCACTAGTCGGATCGGAAACTTCAACGGGTGAATCTGTATTTCTTTTTAGTTCAACTCCAGGAATGTCATAGAAAACGATTGCATCAATGTCATGACATTTTTCTGGATTAAGCAAGCTGGAAGCTTTTGGATGTTTTTCATGAAACCATTCAATTTCTTGGATTGAATCAAAAATTTCGAAAAAGGAATCTGCTTCAAATGGATGGCCTCCTGTGACAACTAAAACCTTTTTCTTCAATTAAGTGTCCCAGCGTCTGACATTGCACTGATAGTTCTTTCTGTGGTGATTTCAACCAGTTTTCCTAGTCTCGGGTCGTCAGAGTTGCCCAAGAGGGGGAGGGCACAAGCTATGACAATGCCAAAGAATAACGACTCTTTGTACCCGACAAGGTCATGAGGGTAACTATCAAGTAGTTCAGATTCGTACAATCTGCGTTCTTCAGTTGTTAGACACTGACACATGCAGTACGCAATATCCCACGCAGGTGGTCCTGTGCCAAAACCCTGCCAGTCAATTATTGTGACACCTTGATTGCTAATTATCAGGTTGTCTGGTTTGACGTCGCCGTGGACAATGGTTTGGTCCAAGGTGTTGAGATAGCTCATGGTTTCAAGGAATCTATCTAGAAGGTTTATATCCTTTAGCGGGTCAACGAGTTCACCGCACATCTCTTGAAGAACGGGCCAACCCTTTTCGATCATTATTGTCAGATTGTTGATCCTGTGCTGCGAGATCATTGTTTGAACCCACGGGGTCTCAACTAAATCTCTTCCCTGGGTGTGGAGTTTCGACAGTTCTGTAAGAAGCTGCCGGGTGTAATCAACCCCTATACCACTTATGGAATCTGAGTCTTTTATGGGTTCTAAATACTCTAAGAGCATTATGAAATGTGCGCTAGATGGATCGTAGGCTGACGCAAAAAGCGCCGGGAGTCGTATATCTAGCTTGGGTGCTAGCTCATGGTAGAACTTGATTTCTCTTTCGAATAGCCCTGATCTTTTTGCTGCATTGAGGGCTTCTTGTCTGTTAGCTGCAAATTTTGCGACTACTTGTTCGCCATTTTCGAGAGATACGAGAACTAGGTCGCCAAGGTTACCTTTTCCTCCGCCGATCGGACGTGTTTCAAAATTCTCAACGGATCTGCCTAGTGCACTGGAAAGCCATTCTCTGTTTAGCTCATCGGGACAGGTCGGAAATGTAACATCCATTAGTAATTAGCGAGTCCTCCGTCGAGTGAAATGGTTCCTCCGCTGAATCCGGCACCTTCTTCCGAAGCGAGGAGGAGAGCGAAAGCTGATATTTCTTCGACAGTTACAGGCCTCTGTATAGCTGTGTCTTTTGTATAGAGAGCGATCACATCGGCTACCTTGGTTAGTCCTGATGCAGCTCCGGACTGGTTCTCAAGCATGTCTGTATGTACTAGCCCTGGGCAAATAGAATTGATTGTTATTCCTTCTGTGCCGACTTCTTTCGCAGCGGATTTCACGAAACCATTTATTGCATGCTTGTTGGCTGTGTATCCGGCGATGTTAGCTTTGCCTCTTTTGCCCTCTATTGAGGAAATAGCAATTATTCTTCCTGTTTTACGAGGGATCATATGCCAGAGTGCTTTACGAGTTCCTCTAAAAACATGATTCAGGTTGAAATCGAGTTCGAATTGCCATTCCTCATCAGAAAGTTCGATGACCGGAGCAGTGTCACCCACTCCGCCTGCGTTTAAAACCATGATGTCGAGTTGTCCGAAATTTTCAACGGTGAAGTCAACTAGACCTTCTATAACTTCTTTTTCGGTCACGCTTCCGGGATAGAAAAGAACATTGTCGCCGGCATTCATTTCATCAAGTGCCCGTTGCCCTTTTTCGTCATTGCGACTATTAACTACAACATTTGCTCCTTCGGCGACGAATCTTTCTGCTATTGCACGTCCTATGCCGCGGGTACCTCCAGTGATAGCTGCAACTTTTCCATCTAGTTTTTCTCCCATACCGATTTCTTTCGCTCGCTTGTTATTTAGTTAAATCAAAATTTGTTGTGGTCTTTCATCGCTTCAAAGCTTCTCCGAGTCATAACACTTGCGAGCTCTTTAACGCGTTTTTCATTTTCATCGCTTATCAAAGGAAGTGAGCATGCTATTACCAAACCATAAAGCATCGCATCAGCGTAACCGGCTAGCGCTTCGGCAGGGTCTAGGTTCTTTCCGTTTTCTTCAAGAGATCTCATATAGCGATCCAAAAGCATTGCTTCGTTCTCTCGGCGTGTTTCCACACTCAAAGATTGTGACATGAAATAAGCTAGATCCCATCCAGCGGGGCCTTTAGAGGTGCCTTGCCAATCAACAATGAAAACCTTGTTACCCTCACGGTCAAAAAGAAGATTGTCTGCCCGCAAGTCAGAGTGGATAAGAGTTTTAGGGTGAATTGAGAGCAGATCTAACATCTCGCCAACCCGTTGGGTGATTTCAGTTCCGAATGATATTTCTTGTTCAGTTAGTTCTCCTTCGAGCATTTTGCAGAGAGGTTCCCAGCCAGCACCCGCAATAATAGAAAGATTATTTTTCCTTTGTTCAGGTCCCGGTAACCAATCTATTTTGTTTAGGTCAGGGTTTTCCCACCATGTTGCATGTAATGAAGCAGCTTCATCTATTACGAGCATTGCTTGTTCCACTGAAATGCCTTGAATCTGGTCAACGTTTTCGTCAACATCTATTGCTTCTTGGATAAGCATGAAATACTCAGTATCAGGGTCATATGAACCTGAATGAAATTCTGGAGTTCTTATCGGGGTTATGGGGGCTAGTTCATCGTAAAAGCGGAGTTCACGTTCGTTGTTGTTTCCTCTTCTATTATTTTCCATGCTGCCTTCTCTAAGAGCAGGAAATTTGCAAACAAGGTTCGTATTATCTTTGCTGCCGTCTGAATAGGAAATATCTAGAAGCAATACAACCCCGAGCATCCCTCTGTCGCTACCAATGCGTGTGTAGCTGAAAGAGTCAACTTCTTTTCCTAAGCTTTCCGAAAGTACTTCTTCAGTCAGTTCTTCGGGTGAGACAGGGAAGGGGGGTTTCCTTAGCACGAATTATTCAACAGGGTCGCCTGCGAGAACGACTCTATGCATTACTCGAGGTTCGCTATAGTCAGGTGTTGCATAGTGTTGAACACTCCTGTTATCCCATATGGCTATATCGCCCTCTTCCCAGTGGAACCTGAATTGAATTTCGGGTCGTAAGCTGAGGTCACAAAGCATCGGCAACAGTGCTTCATTCTCTCGAGCATTAAGTTCGTTTATCGTTTGGGTAAAAAGCCTATTTACAAAAATGCATTTTTTACCCGTTACAGGATGAGTTCTAACTACGGGATGTGTAACAGGGTCTTCAGGGATTTTCTTTGCAATCTGGTTCGCTCCAAGCTTTGAACCACCATGATGGAGGGCTGTTAAACCATCAACAAAATTTTGGGTTGCGGGTGAAAGCGAATCAAAAGCCGCTGACATACTTGCAAACAACGTATCTCCACCAGAACTCGGTAATTTAATCGCTTGGAGCATGCTTCCTCTTGGAGGCTCTTTGAGCCATGTAGCGTCAGTATGCCAATTCGATGAACCGCCTCTAGGCTTCCCATCTTCATTATCAATTTTGTGAACAATCTCACTTCCCTCAGTTGTGCGAGCGAAATCATAAGGTACAGGGTCACCGAAGATAGATGCAGCTGTCACCTGTTGTTCATCGTTGAGATTCTGATTTCTGAAAAATAAGACACCCCATTTATGCCATGCTGAAAGCAGTTCATCGATAGCGTCACTTTCAACAGGAGCAGATAGATCTATGTCTTCCACGAAAGCACCAATAAGACTGTTTGTAGGGGTGATTTTCATTTTTCTTTTGCTTTCGTCTGTTTTTTCATAGAAAAAGCCATTGGGTTAACTCATTCCTTAAACGAAATGCTATGTTCAAAAAATGAACGAACCAAACATTTTACTAATAGTTTCCGATCAAGAGCGGCAGAGAGACTGGCTGCCAACAGATTTTCAACTGCCTTCTAGACAAAGGATCATCGATAACGGGATTGAGTTTACGAGTCATTACACACATTCTTCTCCATGTTCACCTTCGAGAGCGACTATATTCACAGGAGAATACATGGCAGGGCATGGAGTGACAGAGAACTCGAGCGCTCCTACCAACACTCAACTGTCAAAAGACGCAGCAACCTTAGGGAAAATATTAAGAGAAAAGGGTTACTACACGGCGTATAAAGGTAAATGGCATTTAGAAGCATCACCTACCCCGGACATGGAAGCGTATGGTTTCAGTGATTGGGAAGGTAATGACATGTCATTTTGGGGATTGGCTGGAAGCGGAACAGAATACGATGAACCAATTGCAAGAGATGCAGCAGAATGGATCCGAAGTCACGGCAATGACGACGATCCATGGTTCCTTACCGTAGGTCTCGTCAACCCGCATGACATTATGTGGTTTCCAATTGACCAACCCTGGTATTGGGAAAAAGACCCCGAATATTACGCGAGAGCCAAAGAAAGATTTTCACAACGAGATTGGGGAAGGGAAAATAATCTTCCTGGATTTCCATACGAAGTTGAAAGAATTTTTTCTGAACTACCCCCAAATTTTGATGATGACCTTTTCACAAAACCAGACGTTCATAGAAGATGGATGGACGTATTGACTAGACGGTCAAGTCCCGGCGATATGAGAAGAGATGACCCTGATATCTGGCTTAGACAACTTGACTACTACGCAAAACTGCATGAACTTAACGATCAGTGTGTGGGTCATGTGTTATCTGCTTTAGATGATACTGAAGGTTGGGATAACACTATTATCGTTTTCACTTCGGATCATGGAGATCAGTGTGGGTCTCATAATCTTCGCTCCAAAGGACCTTGGAACTACCAGGAGACTATGAGAATACCTCTGTACATTTCAGCACCGGGTATAGCTAAGCCAGGATCTAAGACTGATTCCTTGACATCACATGTTGACCTGTCTAGAACAATTCTTGAATTCGCAGGGATAGAACCAGCTGATCATCCAACTTATATAGGAGAATCACTTTCTCCAGTTTTTGAAGACTCTTCAGCGAAGATACGTGACTATGTGCTTTTTAACCAAGAATGGCCTTGGTATCCAGGAGTTGAACAATGCCGGTATGCGAGCTCAGGAATCTTTGACGGAAGAAACAAATACTGCCGTTACTACGGTATCGGTGGCGGATTTGACACCCTGGGCAATCAGTCGGGTGAACCGGAAATGCTCTTTGGGCGCGATGCTTCATTTGATGATCATGACCATGAGATGTATGACCTTGAAGAAGATCCCCATGAATTAGTGAATTTGGCTGTTGATCGCTCGCGTAGAGAAGAGGTACGTTCGAAATTCTCAGAATTACGAACGATTGAACATGAGTTGTATGGAAACGGGTTTTAACTTTTTAGAGAGAAATTACCTGTCCACCCCTACGGGTTGTCTGCCATTTAAGAACACGGCGTTCCGCTAATCCAATTACCCCATTTAGTGCAAGTGCAACTACTGCTAGAACCAACATCAAGGCAAAAGCAGAGCCCATGTTGAACATATTTGTACTAACTAACAGTTTTTGCCCAAGCCCGCGTTTTGATGCAATAAATTCACCAAAGACCACAGACAACATCGAGTAAATTGCAGCGAGTCTTAATGCTCCGAAAACTGCAGGCATTATTCCGGGAATAACTACTTTCTTAAATAGTTGCGATTTAGTAGCGCCCATTGTTGTGGCAAGTGTGTTCAGATCTGGATCCACAAGACCAACTGCAGCGGTAGTAGGCATTTGGACAATGAAAAAAACTATTATTGTTGCCAACGCAATTTTTGAACCCATATCAACGCCATACCAAAGAATAAGAATAGGAGCGAAAGCAATTTTTGGTACAGCATTAGCGAAAACAAGAAATGGTCCAAATATTTTTTGGAGCCTAAGAAAGTATCCTAGAACGATACCTACTATAAAACCGGTTGATCCCCCAATAGTAAAGCCCCAGATTGCTTCTTGAAGCGTAACCCAGAGATCTTGCCAGAATCTCAAGTCGTGGTAGTAGTCAGCTAAATGTCCCCACACATCAGTTGGAACCGCATAGAAAATGGGATTGATTTCAGGAAGCGGTTCAAATCCGAAAATCGTTATCGGAAGTCCTTTAAAGATCAACTCGTATTGCCAAAAAAGAAAACCTATTACAAGAACGGAAAGGCGGAATAACTGTGTCGGAATGTCTAGTTGGCGTATTCTCCAACGGCGAAGTTCTCCTGGATCGATTTGGGATTTTTCAGAAGTTTCAGGACTACTAGACGAGTTCATCACGCAACTCCCTCCAAATTTTGTGTTCAGTTTCCGTGAACACAGGATCAAATTTCAATTCATCTACAACTCTTGGTCTAGGTATTGGGACGATAGTATCTGATTTTATTTTCCCTGGTCTAGCGGTCATCACGATCACACGATCTGCTAGGAGGACAGCTTCCTCTAGGTCGTGGGTAACGAATATCACTGTTTTGCCAGGGTTCGATTCCCATAAAGATATGAACTCCGACTGCACAGTTAGTCGCGTTTGAGCATCAAGAGCACCAAATGGTTCATCCAATAACCACAGATCAGGTTCTATGGCTAAGGTTCGTGCTATTGCCACGCGTTGTTGCATTCCTTGAGAAAGCATAGAAGGGTAAGAGTCAGCAAAACCTTCAAGTCTGAGTTGAGATAGAAGCTCGAGCGATTTTTTCGATCTTTCTTGTTTTGCCATTCCTCTGATTTCAAGTCCGAGTTCTACATTTTGTTTTGCTGTTCTCCAAGGGCTCAAAGCAGAACGCGCAAGCATATAGCCAATATCACTACTCGGCCCTTCTACTTCTTGACCGTTTCGTTTAACCGAGCCAAGGGTTGGTTTTATTAAACCTGCAAGCATATTTAAAATTGTTGTTTTGCCACATCCACTAGGCCCTACGATTGCCACAAATTGACCTGTAGGTATTTCAAGACTTGTGTTGTCAACTGCTGTGACGTTTTCATTGCGAGGATCTCCATCACCAAATATCAGTGATACCTCGCTAAGTTCAACCGAAGGTGTGTCCATTTGTTCCTTATTTATTATTTTTGAATATACACCAAAGTAAACTGGTCGGACCTTTTCGGGCCCGACCAGTAAACAGTTTTCAGTTTTGTTTGCTGAAATTATTCAGCAAAACCAATGCTCATGTCAATGAACTCGTTAGTGAACAAGTCGTTTGCGTCGGTAGTGGCAAGGTCCATACCTGCGGCAAGCATCTTGTCAATCACACCTTGGATTCTGGATTCCTCCATGTTTCCAATGGTTGAGTCCGGTCCATTTCCATGAAGACCAAGTTCATTCATTGTCTCAACCCCGTACGTACCCTGTTCCATTGAGTAAACCCAGAAGGAACCAAATGTGTCAACAGCGTCAACGATTATCGCGTTAGCCCTTGAAGGGTTAGACGAGAAGTTAACAACTGATTGCTGAACAACTGGGACGAACAACTCGAGACATGCTCGCATGTCTTCCATGTCATCTGGTCGAACACCTAGAGTCTGAGAGTAAACCTCGAACCCGGTGTCGTGAAGCAACTCGAAGCTAACTTCTCTGCCCCATTCGGCGAAGTCGTTCAAATACTGGTAAGGCTCAGAAGAAGCAAATCCCTGCTGAGCGATAGCACCATCATTAGCGATGAACACAGCTGGTCCACCATCGTAGGAAGGATCAACTTGGTCTTCTGACACAACTCCTTCAGCTATCCATACTTCGATGAACAAACCACCAGCGAATACGTTGAATGTGACTCCCTGTGCACCAAGATCCGCGATGCCTTCAACATCTGGATAGGTGACTGGATCCCACATGATCATCTGAGGATTCTTCTCCAACGGCGCCACTACAGAAATCAGAGGTGTATCCACCAACAGAGCTTGTGCTTCTGTGTTTGCGTATCCGATATGGATTGAATCATCTGTGTACATGTAGGAAGCAACAGGAGACCAACCAATAGCTGGGCCACCGGTGCGAACCTCAATGTCGATTCCCAAAGGTGCAGAACCTAGAACACCAGGTCCGCTAACAACCATGTTGTCAGCGTCAATGGTGTAACCAGCGCCGATCATCTCATATAGGGCACCGTGCTCTGCTTCTGGGAACCAGTCAGTCTGGATCACCAAAGGAGAAGGACAAGCAGCAGCCAAAGCTGTTACAAGCTTCTCAGGTACACCGGCACTAGTGATTGCGAAGTCAGCGAAGTTCATTGATTTACTGATGATTCCTCGACTAACAGCGTAATTCATGTTGTTCATCAAACGTTCTGCATCAAGTGTTGAATCAAGTGCGAAATAGCCCTTGTTGTTCGCATGAACATCTGCGGCCATATCACTACCGACCAAACCAACATGGTCTGCCATTACTGCTAATGCAGCGTCAGTGTTTGCGTCATCTGCAATCCAATTGTTTGCTACTTCCAAAGCAGCTGAGTAGGCAGCAACAGTATTTGGATTAGCTGCAGCAAACTCACGTGAAGTGGTGTTCACCAATGAAGGCCAATCCAAACTACTTGGACCGTCTCCAGCAACTAGTGAGAACGGACGAGTACCAATTCCGTTAACAACACCCATTGTCATACCAGGCTCGAAAGTTATAGCCCAGTCAATCTCACCGGATTCCATGGCAGCAACGGTTGTTCCACCGAGACCTGTACCAATGTAAGTCGAGCTTTCAGGATCAACACCAGCTTGCTCATAAAGCTCACGTGCCAACTGCTCAGCGGCAGCACCACGGGCAACAACACCAACATTGGTGCCTTCAAGAGCTTGCATAGTAGCTTCCCAATCACCTTCAACTACTTCTTGATCAGTAGATACGAGAATGTCGAAGAAGTGACCGTTTTGTGACACGCTGAACATAACCACATCAAAGCCGGAATCGCGTAATCCCAACATGTTGTCAGGTGTGTTACCTACAAAGTCAACCTCGCCAGCTACAAGAGCAGCAGCGTTAGCAGGACCCGAAGCACAAGTTACGTACTCCCAGCTAGTGAAACCAAACGATTCGAATACGCCCAAATCACCAGCTACGAAAACTGGAAGACCTCCATAGGTCGGAGCTGTACAAATACTGATATCAGTCACCTCAGGTGGAGCAAGAGCAGGAGCAGCTTCTGCTCCTCCGCTACATGCTGGAGTATCTGCATCCCATACGCATGCGCTCATTGCACCAGACTCTAGGTCTGCTTTCAAAGTAGCAAGCATCGACTTGATGTCGTCGCTTACCATTGAATCGAAGTCATGGAACGGAGCTAGACCAACTGCACCACCGTAATTACCAGCAGGCATGCTTCCAGCAGCGGATTGTGAAATCAGGTCAAACACACCGTCAACGATCATCTTCATTGAGCTTGTGATCAAGCAAGGATGAGCTTCAGGAACAGTGGTCCACTGGTCGGTGTCAACACCGATACATAGAGCACCCTCTTCGCCAGCGACCTCTATAAGAGCACCGTTACCGGTTTTACCGCCAGCACCGAAGACAACATCAGCACCATTCTCCAAAGCCTGACGTGAAGTAGTTGCACCCCACTCAGGATCAGTGAACGCAGTGTCCAAACCACCAGGATGATAAGTCTTAATCACCTTGATCGAAGGATTCACATACTT
>Ga0206683_10002160_pt1 | contig 13315 bp, 11 predicted proteins | sample M280m12015metaG_FD_155483 | JGI IMG/M metagenome (GOLD analysis project Ga0206683, IMG submission 155483) | Ammonia-oxidizing marine archaeal communities from Monterey Bay, California, United States - M2 80m 12015 | ecosystem: Environmental > Aquatic > Marine > Intertidal zone | place: USA...
ACATTAACTATGTGCCCCAGGATGTTACCTTAAACAGTGGCACAGTCAGGGAAAATATTACCTTTGGTAATGCCCTGGCGACTGACGCCGATGTCCTCAAAGCTGCCGAACTGGCCGGCATCGCGAGTTACCTGAATCAACATCCTCAGGGCTTTGATCTACAGGTAGGAGAACGGGGCCAGCAACTTTCAGGTGGGCAACGGCAAGGCATTGCCATCGCTCGCGCATTACTTAGCCAGGCCTCATTACTACTACTCGATGAGCCCAGTAATGCTATGGATAACGTGACTGAAGCAAGTTTTATCTCAGGGCTGCGGGAATACGTTCAGGACAAAACCCTGATACTGGCGACACACCGTTCTTCCATGCTGGCCCTGGTCGATCGCCTGATTGTCATCAACCTCGGTAAGGTTGTCATCGATGGCCCCAGAGAAGAAGTTCTGGAAAAACTCGCCAGTGGAAGTAATCAACCATGATTCGTCAAAAAGACCGAGAGTTCATGTCAGATAGAATAGTAGCCGAAACAGAGGCTGCCCCCCTGATTAGTCATGGCATTGTGATACTGACAGCACTGTTTGTAATGACAGCCCTCATATGGGCAAATTATGCCAGTCTGGATGAGGTTGCCCGGGCACAGGGCAGGGTAATTTCTTCTACCCAGATACAAATTATCCAGAACCTCGAAGGCGGCATCATAGCCGAGGTCAAGGTCTCTAACGGTGATAGGGTGATTAAAGGCCAACCTCTGATTCGTATAGATGATACTCGATTTGCTTCATCCTTTAACCAGAGCCAGTCATCCATCGATGTGCTGCAGTATCGGGCAGCCCGACTAACTGCTGAACTATCCGGCGAGGACCTCAAAGTACCAGCCGGACTGAGCAGTGATCAACTTGAATCGTTCCAGAATGAGGTCAGTCTGTATCAGACTCGAAGAAATGAATTACAGAGCAGCCTTGGTATCTTAAAGCAACAGTTAAAACAGCACACCCAGGCCCGACAGGCCTTGCTGAGCGAGTTCCAAAAGCTAAAAACCAACGCAGAACTTGCCAAGCAGGAACTTGCGTTAACCACGCCTGCGGTTAAATCAGGTGCCGTATCAAAAATCGAACTACTCAGGTTGCAACGTGCAGTCAACGAAGCCAAGGGCCGCCTGGAGGAATCCCGCTTGAAACTACCCCTGGCAGCAGCGGTTATAGAGGAAGCAAGGAAAAAGATAGATGAACACAATCAGCACTTCCTGTCCGCTGCTCAGGAAGATTTTACAAAAGTGAAAGCAGAATTAAATCAACTCACATTTTCAAAAGTAGCGCTGCAAGACCGAGTGGCCAGGACTTCAGTTCGCTCACCGGTGGATGGCATCGTTAACCAGGTTTTAGTTAACACCATCGGCGCTGTTGTCCAGCCTGGAATGGACCTTATTGAAATTGCGCCAAGCAACGATACACTGCTGATCGATGCCAGAATCAGGCCTTCTGATATCGCCTTTATCCGTCCCGGCCAAGCTGCAACCGTTAAACTAACCGCTTACGACTATTCGATTTATGGTGGATTGGACGCTGTTCTCGAACGCATCAGCGCAGATACCATCGTCGATGAAAGCGGTGAACGTTTTTTTCAGATTCAAGTGCGTACCCAGACCAATTATATTGGCTCAAGCAAAGACCCTCTGCCAATTATTCCAGGCATGATAGCGACCGTAGATATTATGACGGGAAGAAAAACAGTCATGGACTACCTGCTAAAACCGCTAAAGCGAGCTCAGGCTAATGCACTTCGAGAACGTTAATTTAAAGCTATTTGTTGCTAGCGACGATCGGCTGAACAATGGCCTATCGGCCTTTGAATTCAGGCGTGCGCTTAGCCATGAAAGCCTTGCGCCCTTCCACGTAGTCCTCGCTGTTGAAACACACATCAATCATCTGACTGATCTTATCCAGGTCTCTGCTCGACTCATCCTTTACGACTTCATTGATAGCCACTTTTGCCGCCTTAACAGTTAACGGCGCATTAGCCGAAATACGCTGGGCGTAAGCTGTGACCGCAGCTTCTAATTCGTGACTTTCCACCACAAAGTTAATCAAACCCATCTGCAATGCTTCCTTGGAATCCAGGAAACGTGCTGACATCATAATATCCTTGGCTCGAGAAGGCCCCACGATACTGGAGAGCACACTGAGTCCAGCATATTCATAGCCTAAACCAAGCCTCGCTGCAGGAATAGCGAAGGTGGAGTCCGGCGTGGCGAACCTGATATCAGCACTCAGTGCGGTTGCCAGGCCACCACCGATGCAATATCCCTGAATCATTGCTATCAACGGCTTATCCAGTTTATTCAACCAGCGATTGCCATGCGCTGCTACCTTCGCATATTCAAGTTTCTGTTCTGCGTTACCCCTGTGTGCATCAAACTCAGAGATATCGGCCCCTGATACGAATGCTTCACCACCGGCTCCTTTCATCACCACCACACGAACAGTTTGGTCATGCTGAAAAGCTTCCAGGATAATGCCCAGGCCTTGCCACATTTCCAGAGAAATTGCGTTGCGGCGCCGAGGATTATTAAAGGTGACCCAACCGATGCCATCTTGGGTCTCCGCGATCATTTTGGTTGTACTTAGTTCCAACTGATTCACCTGAAATTAAATTATTAGATTACCTTTGCATCCCTTAACGCAGATATCTCATCTGCTGTCGTGCCCAATTCCGCTAATATCTCGTCCGTATGTTCACCTAATTCTGGCGCAGGCAGTGCAAACGCAGGCTCATATTCTGATCCCGAAAAGTTAATAGGAGAGCGAATAAGGTCTATGTCCCCAAGCACAGGATGAGTTGCAGTACGGGTCATTCTAAGCGACTGAGCCTGCTCATCCTCAAAAGCTTGCCCTACATCATAAATGGGGCCACACGGACAACCTGCTTCGTTCAATTTCCTAACCAGTTCTGTTACCGTGAATCGGCGGGTCTTACTATTTATTTCTTCGGTCAACTGGTCGCGATGTTTAATACGCCCTGATGCTCTCAAAAAGCGCTTATCCTGCAATAACGCCTGCGCTTTAATTACCCGACAGAGATTGGTGAACATCTTGTTGCTGCTCGCAGCCAGGTTAACCTTGCCATCTTTCGCTTGAAAAACACCCATGGGCGAATTAGTGGGATGATGATTACCGGCACGCTCCGGCACCTCTCCAGACATAGTATATCTTGCGCCTTGAAAATCGAGCTTACAAAGCATCGATTCCAACAAACTTGTATGCACCCATTGGCCCTCACCGGTCTGCTCTCGTGCAATCAATGCCAGCAGGATACCTTGCCCTAAAAACATACCGGCAGAAGTATCACTGATAGCAATACCGACCCTGGTCGGATCTCCCTCAGGATCGCCGGTAATACTCATCAGACCACTGGTACCCTGAACGATCTGGTCCACACCTGGACGCTCACTGTACGGACCAGTCTGCCCAAACCCTGAAATACTGCCATAAATCAATCGGGGGTTAACTTTTTTTAACGACTCATAATCGATTTTAAGTCGGTGTTTGACATCGCGACGGAAGTTTTCAACAACGACATCTGCCTGGGCAACCAGCTTGAGAAACACTGCCAGTCCCTGGGGATGTTTGAGATTCAGGCACATGCCGCGTTTATTTCTATGCAGGTTCTGAGCATCAGGCGAATACCGCGCCCCGCCTATATCACCTGCTTCGGTCTTCGCTGGAGGCTCGACGCGGGTAACCATAGCGCCCCAGTCAGTCAGAAGTCTTACCGCTGTGGGACCGGCTCTGGCCAAGGTCAGATCGAGAACCTTAATGTGACTCAGCGGTTTCATCATTGTAAGCAGAGACTAGTCCAGAATCTTTCTAAGCTGACCTGCGATGTCGCTCATTTTGGACTGTAACCGACGAGTATTAGCAGGGCCCATTCTAACCAGTTGCTTCTGTGCTGGGCTCAGAGCCTCAAGCGTTGGGTCAGTATAATGATACATAACCACTGGCCGAACCAAGCCTATATCACCTTCTACTACGGGCGTCTCCAGTAATCGGCCAACGGCTTTAAACAGGACTGCATTGAAACTACCGTCATCGTTACCCAATTCTGTATAAGCCTGTTCCAGCAATGGCAGGATCAAAACATACAGTTCGGCCACCCGCTGACTGTCCAGGGAAACGAAAATCTCAACAAACATCGAATACCTTTCAAAACTCTCCCTATCCATTAGATACCGATCATTATTGAGCTTAAGTGCTTTAAACGAGCCGATAGGACCCAGTACCTGCAGAGGTTCCTTGACCACTTCACCATTAGCAACAGCATTGGTAAAACCAACAAATTTACGGATCAGTTGACTAACAGATACCCACCTGTTGATGCCTTCGTGACGACTCAAGCTAATCAGGCCATCTCGAATTAACGCATCACTGCCATTAAGCAATGGCAGGACAAAATCGGGCTCAGCCGGCTCTGGTTCTTCCATAACGGCCAACGGCGCCTCAGGTAGTGGATCTGTTTGGTCCACCAACAGGGGTGCCGGTTCGGGCTCAGGTTCCGGCAAAACGGCAACGGATTCAGGTTCGGGAATCGAAATCTGCGTAGCTTCAACAACCGGTTCAACCTGGGGACTCGAAAAATAATAAACCGAAGCCCCTACCAGTGCGATCAGCGCAATACCCAGTGCAATGAGTATGGGTTTGTTATCAGCCATTAATCCGCCTCCAAAATGAAGTACCCTATTGTTGAACTTTAAAGCAGGCAAATACAAGACCGACAGCAATAATCCAGCAAATTTTTATGGTCAAATGCCTTTTATCCACTCTAATGCTTGGTAAACAACAGCCTTTACCCATCTAGTCGAATCGAAAACGACGAAAACGCATCAGTTTCCCTATACATCCTATAGCAGGCAGTAACTTAGCACCTGCATTTTACCCAACAACTAGAATCAAGCCAGGCCCGTAAAATAGTCAATTTCTTTACGCCGACAGTGATCACCTAAATCAATATCTCCTGATAATGACTATTCTTCCTGGCAACGGCTTGGTCACGACGAACGCGGGTCACAGGAAGTATCAAAAAGCCTTAACTTGTCAGCATTGGGTCCTTTAATAATACCCTTCTCAGTGATCAGACCGGTAATCAAAGCCGCAGGTGTTACATCAAAGGCCGGGTTAAATACGGCAACGTCAACCGGCGCACTGGGCCTGCCCAGGACCTGTCTAACCTCTTCCGGGGCACGTTCTTCAATCTCAATCCGAGAACCTGTGGCAGTGCCCAGATCGATGGTTGAACAGGGACAAGCGACGTAAAAAGGGATACTAAAGTGGTCACACACAATGGCCAGATTCAGTGTACCAATTTTATTGGCTGTATCACCATTAGCGGCGACGCGATCAGCACCCACAATCACCAGGTCCACTTGCCCTAAGGACATAACATGGGCAGCCATATTGTCTGAAATCAAGGTGCAATCAACACCCTGGCGGCCCAACTCAAAAGCGGTCAATCGGGAACCCTGTAGCAGCGGTCTTGTTTCATCGACATAGACATGCACCGGAACGCCTTGTTGATGGGCAAGGTATATGGGTGCCAGGGCGGTCCCCAATTCGGACACGGCCAATGATCCTGCATTACAGTGCGTCAATACCCGCGGGTGCTGCCGAATCAGATGACTACCATTTTCACCAATCAATCGACAGGCTTTTCTGTCCTCGTCAAAAATCGAATCAGCTGCTTGCCTTAAGGCCCTTGCCAGCCGGGCACCATACAGCTCCTCTTCAGACAAGTTTGTGTCAGCATTTTGGTCATAGAAGCGCTCCGCCACAACCAGCACTCGATCAACTGCCCAGCATAAATTTACTGCTGTGGGTCGAGTTGCTTTGAGGCGAGCAGCACGGTCTCGAATTTCCTGCTGCAAACCCAATGGATCAGCAGTCGAATGTTCCAGCCCCAGAGTCAAGCCATAGGCCGCAGCAATGCCAATGGCCGGCGCGCCTCGCACCGAAAGATTACTTATCGCCCTGACAACCTGCTCCACTGAGGTACATTCTAGATAGACTTCCGTACCGGGAAGCAGAGTCTGATCCAGAATTCTAAGCTTGCCCGAATCAAAAACCACACTCTTAGGGATTGCCATTGCTGAAACAGTACTCAGGCGTTGCGTAATTCAGCGACCATGTCCAGCCGCTGCTTGGAATCTACAAAGCCAAACGATCCGCCGGTACGATCAGTAAAGTCGCCATAGCGCTTTTTCATTTCACCAACAACCATTCCAGGCTCACCCATCACGCCAAAAGCATTCAGCATATCATCTGTAATCAACCCGGCCATGTCCTGCCAGAGCCCCTGCTTTGACATGGTATTTAATTCCGGCTGCAGGTCTCCCCAGCCATGAACGCCCAATACGCCCTTGTAAGCGGGGGTTGATGCGTAGAAAGATATCCTCGCCCTGGCGGCTGCTTTTTCCGCGTCAAATGCGTTTTCATCCTGCCCCGATACAATAAAAGGACTGTAAGTAATTTCAAAATTCTCCCGCGAATGACCTGATTTAGCCAATCCGCGTTCAACGGCAGGTAAGGTAACCTCGCGAATGTATTTTTCATTGCTGAATGGGTGAATAATCAAGCCATCAGCAACTTCAGCTGCAATTTCGGTCATGATTGGACCTACTGCAGCCAGTATGACCTTAGGCGCACCATACTCTTTGTCCTGTGGTGTGAATGCCGGTGTCATCAACGTATGACTGTAATACTTACCCTCAAACCTGAGAGGTTCACCGTCATACCAATTGGCCCAGATCGCTCGCATCGCTTGTATCAGCTCTTTCATCTGCGCTGCTGGGGCACCCCAGGGCATACTGAAACGCTTGGTTATATGCGCCCGTATCTGAGATCCCAGCCCCATCGTAAAACGGCCTTTAGAATAGGCATTCAGGTCATGCCCAAGGTTCGCTAAAATCATTGGTGACCGTGCAAAAGCAACGGCAATACCCGTCTGCAGTTCGATGTTCTCACTATGCTCGGCTGCCAGCAGCAAAGGGAAAAACGGGTCATGATTCATCTCAGCGGTACCAACACCGTCATACCCGTCGGCTTCAAGTGCCTTAACATGCTGGGGTATTTTCCGCCAATTCGGGGTTAAATGATTATCGACTTTCATATTAGCTCCTATTTTCTAGTATCAATCGCAGCACCTTATCCTAATTGGCTGGCAACCGCATCTACTGCGGCTATTCACACGTCCCCCGAACCACGATCCTGAGCTTGGCGCAGTTCCATAGCCTTCTGTTCGGGAGAGCCATCATTCAAGAACTGACCAGCCCCGGTTTCAACCCCGGCTAGAAATTTCTGTAATCCCGGAGCCCGCATCAGCGGAATTATCTGGATAAAGCAGCGGTAATCACTTGTGTCAGAATCAGCGACTGGTGCTTGATGAACCGTCAGGATATAAGGCTGCGGCGTGTTCCAAAGCGCATCCAGGGCAGCCAGCATGATTTTTAGTCCCCTGGCCATAGACTCGACCGCGACAGACGGGCAGTGCCTCAGATCTGAGAAATCAGATCGAGACATGAGGTACATCTCGTAGGGCAGTCTGGCAAAATAGGGCACAAATCCCAGCCAGTGATCATCACAGAATAAAATCCGACGACCGTCTTCCTGTTCCGCACGCAGAATCTGGGAAAACAGATTCACATTATGCTGCTGTCGATATCGCTGAACTGCCGCCAGTTCCCTGCCTATGGTGTCCATGACAAAGGGCACACCATAAATCTGGCAATGGGGATGTGGGTTTGATACCCCGACCAGTTCACCGCGATTTTCAAAGATGAAAACCGTCTTAATCTGCTTGTCCTGATACAACAAACGACTTTGTTGTATCCAACTGGCGACGATTGCTTCGATCTGCTTTACAGGCAACTGCCCTAATGCAGTCTGGTGATGATGGTCATAACACATAACACGACAGACACCAGAAGCAATCGAGCTCTTATAAAATAGAGCAGAAGGTCTGGGCTCAGGCGCCTGTAGATCAAAAGAGGGATGGTCATTGTCAAATACAAAAATTTCTTCGTAATCTGGATTGATCTCGCCTGATATACGTGTATTTCCCGGGCATAGATAACAATCGGGATCATAACTCGCAGCGATGACAGGATCTTTATTTGCTGCATTTGCTACATTTGCTACCGATCCTTTCCAGGGCCTAGCCCCTCGATGACAGGTAATGGTAACCCATTGCTCTAATAGTGGATGCCAGCGATTTTCCCAGTCCATCAGATACCTCGTTAACACAGTAATTGCGAATCAGGATGCTGTGAATTAAACAGAATTCTATGAATTCAATTCATCGAGGTAGTCACTGTGCTGCATCAGGGCATAATGGTAAGCCTCTGTCAGGGCGAGCCAACTTGCCTTGATTATATCAACGTTGACACCAATGGTGCCGAAACTTTCACCTTCAAATTGATGCTCAAGAAAAACCCTCACCTTGGCAGCCGTTTCTTCTGTTGAGTTCACGACCCGAACCGTGTAGTCGCTCAGATGTAGATCTTGTACCACCGGGTAGTCCACTTGCAAAGCCTTACGCAAGGCCAGGTTTAGGGCATCAATAGGGCCATTGCCTTCGGCTGCGCACAGTGTTTCGCTGCCGTTAATGCGGATTTTAACTGAAGCCTCAATAGTTCCAGCCAAATCCGAATCCGCCTGATCTGTTACTAATTCATTACTCGGCGAATAAATTCTGTAAAAAACAGTTTCAAAACAAGGCTGATATCTACCGATGTGTCGACGCACCAACAAGTCAAAACTTCCATCTGCATTTTCATAAGAGTAACCCGCGTGTTCCTTCTCCTGGACCTCTCCCAGTATTGCCTGGCTTACTTCCTTGCCCTCAAGTTGCGGATATCGATTCGCTAGCTTGGCCCTCAAATTCGAGCCCCCGGAAAGCTCACTGATGAGGATTTTTCGACTATTACCAACAACTTCGGGTGAAATATGCTCATAGGTTTCTGGATTCCTCAGAACAGCAGAGACGTGCACGCCCCCTTTATGTGCAAACGCTGAATTTCCGACAAATGGCTGGACTGATGGTCCGTCCATAGCCAGAATTTCCCAAACTTTTTTGGAGATCAATTTCAACCCACTGATGCGCCCTTCAGGCAAGCATCGATAACCCAACTTCAATTCCAGATTACCAATGACCGAAGTTAAATCTACATTTCCGCATCTTTCACCGATGCCATTGATCGTGCCATGAACCTGGACCGCACCCGCTTCGATGGCTTGGAGCGTATTAGCAACCGCTAGACCACCATCATTATGCACGTGAATTCCCAGCTGAACACCAGCAATACAGTCACGAACTGCTTCTACTGCTAGTTTTACTTCGCTGGGCAATACGCCACCATTGGTATCACAGAGAATGATCCGCTGTGCCCCTGCATCAAAGGCAACCTGCAAAGAGGCCAGGCTGTACCCAGGATCACTCTTAAAACCATCAAAAAAATGCTCTGCATCATAAAAAACCGGCTTTTTAGTGGTTTCAACAAGATAGGCTATGGACCCTTCGATCATTTCCAGATTCCTATCGGCCGATATGCGCAGAGCCTGCTCCACGTGAAGATCCCAGGATTTACCGAAGATACAGGTTACATCAGCATCGGCTTGCACCAGTTTAGCAAGGAAAGCATCCTCCTCTGGGACACTGTCGGCCCTGTGAGTAGAACCGAACGCAGTGATCCTGGCATGGTTGAAGTGCATGTCCTTTGCTGAAACAAAAAAATCATCATCCTTAGGGTTCGAACCAGGCCAGCCACCTTCTATGAAATCAACCCCTAATGCATCCAGAACTACGGCAATATCCAACTTATTACGCAGGCTCAGATTAACGCCTTCGCCCTGATTACCATCTCGGAGTGTCGTATCGTAAATTTCAATTTTCTGCTGAGGCATATCAGGAATTCCCTAGCTAAGTCGTGCAGCAACCTGTGCAACTGCCTCTGCATTTAGCATCAGTTCATCCAGCGGGTCATAACTTGCTGACAAAAAAGCCTCTCGAACGCTCTCTTTCATGGTGAAACCAAAAGTCTGATTGAGCATGATGATCTGCATGGTTTCAATGTCGAAGAACATCTCCTCCTGAGGATTATCCTGAACCAGATCAGCTAATGCAGATCGCGCATCCTTAGCCATTATCAGACAAGGGATACCTAGTGTAGGGCAATTACCATGAAATATTTCTGCGAAAGATTCGGCAATAATGGCTTTGAAGCCGAATTTTTGAATAGCCTGAGGTGCATGCTCCCGACTCGATCCGCAACCAAAGTTAGCGTCCGAGATAATAAATTCCGCGCCCTTAAACTGCTGCATATCAAGCACATGCCCTTTAGACTCCCCCGAATCGTGAAACCGTTCATCATAAAACAGGGCCGGGCCTAACTCATCAAAAGTCACACATTTCAGGTAACGAGCCGGGATAATTCGGTCGGTATCGATATCATTGCCCTGAACATAGATACCCCGACCCGACATTTTAGTAATCTTGCTCATTTGACCGTCCCGAGGTTGAATGTAGTTCTGACATCACTGACCTGTCCCTCAATTGCAGCTGCGGCCACCATCACCGGACTCATGAGAATGGTTCTTCCTGTTGAAGAACCTTGCCTGCCAATAAAATTTCGATTGGAACTTGACGCACAAACTTGATCTCCTACCAGCTTATCCGGGTTCATTGCCAGACACATGGAACAGCCTGGCAGTCGCCACTCAAAACCGGCAGCTTCAAATATCTCAGGCAAACCCAGTTGTCTGGCTTCTAGATCAACCTGTTCAGAACCGGGCACGGCGAGTGCCCGCACATGGCCAGCTACCTTGCGCCCTTTTATGTACTCAGCAACCTCTTTAAAGTCACTGAGTCTTCCATTGGTACAACTACCCAGAAAAGCAACATCGATACGCACACCATCGATAGGTTGATTAGCCTGCAGTTGCATGTAAGCCAGCGCATCCGATATCAAATTTCTGTCGAGACCGGATACCGCTTCTGGGTCTGGAACCAATTCCGTTACTGATATCGCCTGGCCCGGTGTCACACCCCAGGTCACGGTCGGTTGAATTGAATCACCCTGAATCAGGATTTCATCATCGAACGCAGCATCTGCATCGCTCCGATAAGAAAGCCACTTTTCTGCTGCTAACTCAAATTCTGCACCAACCGGTACTCGTTCGCGGCCTCGTAAATACTCTATGGTCACGTCATCAGGACAGATATAACCACATCGAGCACCACCTTCGATACTCATATTACAGACCGTCATGCGCTCTTCCATGGACATGGCTTCTATGACCTGGCCTGCATATTCGTAGGCATAACCAACACCCCCATTGACGCCCAGGGTGCGAATAATATGAAGCGTCACATCCTTTGCTGTGACACCGGCAGACAAACTTCCTTCAATCCGTATTCTTCGCACTTTAAGCGGATCCATGGCCAGTGTCTGGCTGGCAAGGACATCTCTAACCTGGCTGGTGCCAATCCCGAGTGCGATACAACCAAAAGCACCATGAGTCGAGGTATGACTATCGCCACAACAGATGGTCATACCCGGCTGGGTAAGTCCAAGCTCAGGTCCCACGACATGAACAATGCCCTGCCGCCCTGAGTTAGGAGCAAAAAATTCTATGCCATTGTCGCTGCTGGCATCGCTTAACACCTGAATCATCTTCTCAGCCATATCATCCTTGAGAGGCCGGGATTGATCCGTTGTGGGAATAATATGGTCCACAGTGGCAAAAGTACGCTCAGCATAAGCCACCCGCAGGCCTTTATCCCTTAGCATTCCAAATGCCTGTGGACTGGTGACTTCATGGATCAGATGCAGGCCAATAAAAAGCTGATACTGTCCAGTAGCGAGTTGCCCGACAACATGGTTTTCCCAGATCTTTTGGTATAAATTCTTTCCCACGACGTTAACTACCCTTTTTGCGAAGCGGCAAGTTTAACATGAACTGCCAGATATCCTAGGTTCCAGATAACTCAAAACCTCATCTTCACACCAAGAAAGACTTTGTTATGAATAGCCAGTCAAATCCGCCAGAAACTTTTGAAACAAAACGCCTGCTGGTCCGAGCCCTTACCCCTGAAGACGACATCCTTATCAATGAGGCTGTTCAAGCATCACACAGCGAGCTATCCCAATTTATGACCTGGTGCCACCCGGACTATAACTTAAAAGATGCGACGGCCTGGATCCACCAGGCAATCAGTAAATGGCAAACAGCGGAGCATTTCACCTTTGCAATTATTGAAAATTTATCGGGGAAACTCATAGGGAGCGTGGGCCTGAATATAATTGATAAGGCAGACACGGCTAACCTGGGCTACTGGATCCATTCAGCGTATTGCGGCCGCGGTTACGCCAGCGAAGCCGCTACCGGGCTGTTCAGGTATAGTGAAAAATTTCTGAGCTTTAAAAAACTCGAGATTGTCATGTCGACACGCAACCCCGCCAGCCGCCAGGTCGCTATCAATTTAAAAGCAAAATTTGAAGGCCTAACCAACAATAGATTGGTCAGCACGGACGAAAACCATGATGCTTTCGTATATGCTCTATACCCAGAGCCGCCAAAATAAAAAAGGAAACCAGCTATGCAGGAATCTAACCAAAGCAGTAACGATACGATGAGCAAAACCCTGGAACTGCAGAAGGCAGCACATATCGCTGCTGGAGTAGACCCGGCGGAGGTTAGAATTGACCGCTTGAAAAGAGCCATTAACGTGCTAGAGAACAACTCCAGCGAGTTCTGTGAGGCGATGTCAGAGGACTTCGGTAATCGGAGCATGCAGCAATCCAAACTCACTGATATCGACGGCGCTATAGGACCGCTCAAGCATGCTATCAAGCATCTGCGCCACTGGATGAGACCGGAAAAGAGATCAACCACCTTCCCGTTTAATCTGCTTGGCGGCAGAAGCCACATTGAGTACCAGGCGCTAGGCGTAGTGGGTTGCATCAGTCCGTGGAATTTCCCGGTACAACTCACATTTTCGCCTCTTGCTGGCATTTTCGGTGCGGGTAATCGAACCATGATTAAACCATCAGAGTTTACCCCGATAACATCAGAACTGATGAAGACAACGCTGGAGGCCGCATTCGATAGGGATGAGCTGGCTGTTTTTACCGGTGGCTCTGACGTGGGTAGCAGTTTCAGCGGCCTGGCCTTTGATCACCTGCTGTTCACCGGCGCAACCGCCATTGCCCGCCATGTAATGCGATCTGCAGCGGACAATCTGGTACCGGTCACTTTAGAGCTCGGAGGAAAAT
>Ga0206683_10002169_pt1 | contig 13285 bp, 17 predicted proteins | sample M280m12015metaG_FD_155483 | JGI IMG/M metagenome (GOLD analysis project Ga0206683, IMG submission 155483) | Ammonia-oxidizing marine archaeal communities from Monterey Bay, California, United States - M2 80m 12015 | ecosystem: Environmental > Aquatic > Marine > Intertidal zone | place: USA...
TTTTCAGTATTGAGAATATTTGAATGTGATTGCAACAAATCATGTGATTTATCAAGATGAGATTCAGCTATGAAAATATGCTCTGGACTAAACTCTTTTGCTATTTGTTGAGCCTTATCAAGGTTGCCTCCAAGTCCAATACCAAATAAATGAAAATGTTCTTTATTTTGCCTTACTACATTTAGGCAGCTATCTCCAATGCTGCCCGTTGCTCCCAATAAAACAATATTCTTCATGCCATTAACTTAGTTAATACAATAAAAATTGGCACGACGGCAATATGTGAATCTAAACGATCCCAAATACCGCCATGTCCAGGAATTAATGATCCGCTATCTTTTAAAGACTTATCTCTTTTGAGCTGACTTTCAAAATAGTCACCAATAAATGCAAAAGGCAGGCTAATTAATGAAGCTACTACTAAATCAAATGAAATGAAGTTATAGAAATATATTACTGATACAAAGATTGCAACAAATCCAATTCCACCCAACAAACCTTCGATGGTTTTGTTTGGACTAATTTCTGGAAATAGTGGAGTTTTACCAATGCTGCTACCAACTAGATAAGCCCCAACATCAGCTAAAACAGTATTAAATAAGATTACAAAAAGTACAAAAAATTTATTTATATTATTAAATTCTGAAAATACTATTAAATATATGAGGCCATACACAAAGCCAAGGACTAATAAAAAACCCAAATAGTTATTATCAAAACTGAAAAATGTTGAACTTTTATTTATTATCAAATAAAAGCCGTATATAAACCAGAAACTTGAGATGATCAAAAGAAAGAAATCTATAAAGCCTTTTGTATAAAAGATAGAGAATAGAACAAGGGTTACAAAAAATATGATTTGCTTTAAATCTATTTTTAACTGAGATAGCATAAGCCATTCTTTTATCAACAGAAATCCAGCAACCATTACAAGGGTCAAAATAAGGAAAATATTTTGTAAGTATAGGACTCCAAATATACAAAAAACTAAACTTAATGCGGCGGGCAATCTTTGAAGGATATTTTTATAAAGTTCGTTTGCCAAAACGCCTCTCCGTATTTGAAAATGCTGCTAAGCACTTTATAAATTCCTCTTCCGTAAAATCTGGCCAGAGTGTGTTTGTAAATTGAATCTCAGTATAAGCTAAATGATATAACAAGAAATTACTTATTCGCTGATCTCCACCAGTTCTAATTAATAAATCTAGTTCATTAATAGGCGCTTTTAGGTATCTAAAAAAAATCTCATTAGAAATATCTTCTTCAGAAAGTTTTTCTGATTTAATATCACTTGCGATTAATTTTGTTGCTTCAATTATATCTGCACGGCCTCCATACCCAAGTGCAATATTTAATTTAAGTCTTGGATCTTCAAATGCAGTCGCTCTTTCAGCTTCTTCGATCGCACCAACAACATCATCTCCAAAAGAGGAATAGTCTCCAAAAAAATTTAATCTTACCTCTTGATCAACTAATTCTGGAACTTGGGAATCTATCGCACTAATAATCAGTTTTTTAATTCCAAGAATTTCTTTTTTAGGACGCGACCAGTTTTCAGTACTAAAGGCATATAAACTGAGAGACTCTAACTGAGCTTTTGTTGCAGACTCAACAATTTTTCTAACAACATCAACACCTTTTTCATGCCCCGAAGTAACATTTAAAGCATTCTTTTTGGCCCATCTTCCGTTGCCATCCATGATAATTGCAACATTAATCCCTGGAAGGTTGAGTGATGATTGCTTCTTTTCTGCCATTCTGGCTGGATATGAAATAACTAAATTTCTATTAAATCTTCTTCTTTTTGTTTAAGCTCTGCGTCAACAAGGCCAATAAAATGATCAGTTTCCTTTTGAACTAGATCTTCGATCCGCTTGAGATCATCCTCAGAAAAATCTCCAGCTTTTTGTTGATCTTTTGCAGCATTATTTGCATCCCTTCGAGTATTTCTTATAGAAATTCTAGAATTCTCAGCTTCATTTCTTGCTTGTTTGATATACTCTTGACGAGTCTCTTCTGTTAAAGCAGGCATTGTCAGCCTAATCAAATCACCACTTGTGCTTGGGTTTAAACCTAAATCGGATGCCATAATTGCTTTTTCTATTTCTCCAATAAGAGATTTATCCCACGGAGAAATAGCCAAAGTTCTTCCTTCCTCTACAGAAATATTTGCAGCTTGATTGATTGGAGTGGGATTTCCGTAATAATCAATTTTAACAGAATCAAGAATGCTGGGATTGGCTCTGCCTGTTCTAATTTTATTAAATTCATGAGCTAGTGAATCGATAGCTTTCTGCATCTTAGGTTTAATTTGATCAATAATTTCGTTCATAACTATGATATTAATGTTCCAATTTCCTCACCGCAAGCAATTCTTTTCAAAGCATCTGGATGATTTAAGTTAAATACTTTCAAGGGTAGACTGTGATCTCTAGCTAGAGTTAGAGCCGTTGCATCCATAACTTTGAGGTTTTTTTGAATTGCTTCATCAAAGGAAAGGGATGAATAAAATGTAGCATTTGAATCTTTTTCAGGATCAGCAGAATATACCCCGTCAACCCTAGTTGCTTTTAACATAATGTCTGCTTCTGTTTCAATAGCCCTGAGACATCCTGCACTATCAGTGGTAAAAAATGGATTGCCGGTTCCAGCAGTAAAAATTACAACGAAATCATTAGATAGAAGTTGAATTGCAAGCCGTCTGTCAAAGTGCTCAGCAACACCAGACATCGAAATGGCTGACATAACTCTAGTCTTGACCCCCGCTCTTTCTAAAGCATCTCTAAAAGCAATCCCATTCATAACAGTTGCTAGCATTCCCATATGATCACCAGCGACTCTATCCATTCCGGCTTTGCTTAATTTTTCACCTCGAAAAAGATTTCCTCCCCCTATTACAATTCCAATTTGCGCTCCAAGCTCTTTACAATCTTTAACAGATTGTGCCATTTGGTCTAATATTTTAGGATCTATTCCATGGTCATCATCTCCAGCAACAGCTTCTCCACTAAATTTCACGAGAAGACGCTTATAGTAGAGTGATGTCATTGTTGGAGTTGTTCAGCTACCTCTGCTGCAAAATCTTTGACCTCAACCTCTATCCCTTCGCCAACTTTAAAGCGAGCAAAAGATACAATTGATGTGCTGTTTTCTTTTAATAATTCTTCAATTGATTGATCTGGATTTTTTACAAAGCCTTGAGAAACTAAGGTAACCTCAGACAGAAATCTCTTAACCTTGCCTTCTACCATTTTTTCCATAATGGATGCGTCTTTTCCAGATTCCTCTGCTTGGGCTAAAAAAATTGATCTTTCTCTCTCAAGTAGCTCAGGATCAATATCCTCTGATTGCAAGCAGCTCGGATTTGTTGCAGATACATGCATAGCTAAATCTTTTGCCAATTCTTTATTATCTGAATCAATAGAAACTAAAGCGGCCAACCTTCCGTCTGAATGAACGTATGACCCAATACAACCACCAGATGGAACTTCAAGCGTTTCAAGTCTTCTTAACTGGATATTCTCTCCAATAGACTGAATTAATGATTGCCTCTTCTCTTCAAATGCCGAGTTTAAATCAGCAATATCATTTACTTGATTGCTAGCAAGATGCTCAGCAACATCATTGGCAAAACCCTTGAACTGAGAATCTTTAGCAGCAAAATCTGTTTCTGAATTAATTTCTACAAGACTGGTGTATTTAGAATTCTCTGCAATCTTTACCTCACCATCAGCAGCAACTCTTGAAGCTTTTTTCTCAGCCTTTAGTGAGCTATTTGCTCTCAGAAGATCTACAGCCATTTCTAGATCACCATCTGTTTCAACAAGTGCCTTTTTGCATTCCATCATGCCTACGCCAGTCATCTCTCTTAGTTCTTTAACTTGGCTTGCAATAATGCTCATTTTTCTTCCTTAGAATCTTCGGCAGCATCCTCTGATGCGCTTGGGTTTTCAGCAGATATTTCACCAGGTTCGCCCGTTGATTCATCACTTTTCTCAACTGTTTCCTCTGTAGATACCTCAATTGCTTCGTCTGCTTCAATTGGCAAATCTTCTTCTGGCTCGCTTAACTCAGCCTCTTCAACAAGATTTAATGCTTTCCCAGAGGTAACTGCGGCCTTTTTAACTTTCACAGCTGGAGCCTCATCATCAGTTTGTATATTTAGAGCTCCACCCTGAGAAGACGCCAAGCCTCTGGTACAGGCATCACTAATCACTTTTGTGATTAATCGAATGGATCTAATTGCATCATCATTTCCAGGAATAATGTGATCTATTCCTTCTGGATTTGAATTAGTGTCAACCAGAGCAATGATTGGAATGCCCATTTTCTTAGCTTCTGTAACTGCTATTTTTTCATATGCAACGTCGACTACAAATAAAGCATCTGGCAGACCTTTCATATCTTTTATACCACCAACACTTGCATCTAACTTTTCATATTCTTTTGTGATATCTACAGCTTCTTTTTTTGAAAGTTTATTGATTTTTCCTGATGACTGCAGCTCTTCAATATCTAAAAGGCGTCTAATTGAGCCTCTTATCGTTTTCCAGTTGGTTAAGGTTCCGCCAAGCCATCTTTTATCAATATAAGGTAAGCCGATAGAAGAGGCTGACTCTTTGATGGTTTTAGATGCAGAGCGTTTAGTGCCAACAAATAAAATTCTGTTACCTTTAGAACAAATCTCTTCAGCCTTTGATGCAGCTGCATTAAGACATTCTTGAGTCATCTCAAGATCAATGATGCTAATTTTTTTTCTAGTATCAAAAATAAAGGATTCCATTTTAGGATTCCAAAACCTTTGCTGATGGCCAAAATGAACGCCTGCATTTAACAGGTCTTTTATAGAAACAATACTCACAATTTCCTCCGGGGTTATTACTCCGGTACCTCATAATGTTGACTCATTTTCATGAGCACCCCAACAATAATCCTCTTGGTACCTTCGGGATTTAAAGTTCGTGTATTCTATAGAAAAGTTGGTATAGATTAAAGCTTTTTATTCAAGAAGTCGGCAAAGCCATACTCTCCAATTTCTTGGGAATGAATCCACTTGGCAGCTTGCAAAGCACCTCTGGCAAAAACATTTCTAGAGTTTGCGATATGTTGAAAAGTTGTAACTCCCTCTGCATTTTTAAAAATAATTCTATGAATTCCAAAGATATCACCAATTCTTTGAGATTGAACGTCAATAGGGCTATCTATTTTACTTCCAGGCAAATTTTCTAAAAAACTTTGAATTTCTATCGCTGTTCCAGAAGGAGAATCTTTTTTATTTGTATGATGAATCTCAATGATTTTGCACTTTGAAGGAGTGCTAATTGATGATAGATACTGCTCTATTGAGCTCTTCAAATTTGCAATTCCAAGTGACATATTTGAAGCAAGTAATATGGGTATAGATTTTTTTGCAGTACTGACTATCTCTAAATGCTCATCTGAAAGGCCTGTAGTTCCTGATATTAAAGGTATCGTATTCTCTATACAATAATTGGCACAAGCGATGAAACCATCTGGAGAAGAAAAATCTATTACAGCAGAGATATTATTTAAATCTTTTTCTTGAGAATGAAAATCCATGGCTTTCAAGTCAGACTGTTTACATTGAGCTTGAATTGCCTGACCCATATTTCCATTGAAGCCGTTTATTAAAATGTGCAATATTCTATTTATTATGAAATTGGTCGGAAGCTTTTTTAAAAGATTGTTTTATCGGATGATGTTTTTCGCCAGCTATTGATTCAGCAAATTCCTCAAAAATCTTGAGCTGAGCTTTTGAAAGGTTTACTGGTGTTTCAACAATCACCCTGCATAAAAGATCACCTCTTCGCGAATCTCGAACTGAAGCCGCACCTTTGCCTTTGATTCTAAAAATCTTACCTGTTTGAGTATAGGAAGGTATTTTAAGGGCAATTTTTGATTCAAGACCTGGAACGTTAATCGTTCCTCCTAATACAGCGATTTCAAATGGGATAGGGGCTTCAAAATATAAATCCCTTCCATCTCTCTCGAAAATTTCATTATTCGCAACCTGAATAGCAACATAAAGATCGCCGGTATGCCCCCCTCTTGCTGCACCCCCTTCTCCTGTGAGCCTAACTTTATCTCCATTATCTACACCAGATGGAATACTTACAGAAAGGGATTTTGTTTCTTGCTTAACTCCAGCCCCCCTGCATGAACTACAATGATCCTGAATAATCCTTCCTTCACCTCTACATGCATTACAGGGTTGTTGAACTGAAAAAAAGCCTTGTTGCATTCTTACCTGACCAACGCCATTGCATTGGCTACAGGTAACAGGAGATGAGCCTGGTTTAGCCCCAGATCCAGAACAATCATCACATGATTTATCTACAGGTATTTTTATTGTTTTCTTGACACCTAGAATTGCCTCTTTGAGAGATAGTTCTAGTGTGTATTGGAGATCTTGACCTCTCGCTGCCCTACCTGAAGAGCTCCGCCCTCCAAAGACGTCTCCAAAGATATCACCAAAGATATCTCCAAAATTAAAATCTTGGAATCCAGCTCCTTGACCTCCACCCATGCCTTGAACACCCGCATGACCAAATTGATCATAAGCTGATTTTTTTTCTGAATCAGAGAGGATTTCATATGCCTCTGCAGCTTCTTTAAATTTCTCATTAGCTGCGGGATCATCCGGATTTCTATCTGGATGATATTTCATTGCTAGTTTTTTAAAAGCTTTTTTTAATTCTGCATCTGATGCAGTTCGAGAGACCCCTAAGACCTCATAATAGTCTCTCTGTGACATTGTTTATTTGTCTTCTTCTTTAACTTCTTCGAACTCAGCATCAACTGTGTTTTCATCGCTAGAAGTCTCTTCTGCCGCATCTGAGGAGCCCTCCTCAGCTTGAGGATAAAGTTTCTGAGTTAATGGAGTTAAAACCTCATTAAGGTTTTTAGTAGCTTCTTCAATTGCTTCTAAACTATCTTGCTTGATGGCTTCTTCTAGCTTAGCGGTAGACGCCTCCACTGCCTCTTTTTCCTCATCAGTAAGATTATCTCCAGCTTCAGAAATAGACTTTCTAGTTGCATGAACAAGCATGTCTGCATTATTTTTTGCTTGAACTAGACTTTCAAACTTTTTATCGTCCTCTGCATTAGCCTCAGCATCTTTTACCATTTTCTCAATGTCATCATCAGACAATCCGCTAGAAGCCTTGATAACAATCGACTGTTCTTTTCCAGTATTCTTATCTTTAGCTGCAACATTAAGAATACCATTAGCATCCAGGTCAAAAGACACTTCAATTTGAGGTGTACCTCTAGCTGCAGGGGGAATATCTGCTAAATTAAATTGTCCCAAAGATTTATTTTGAGCTGCTTGTTTTCTTTCGCCTTGAATTACATGAACCGTCACTGCTGATTGATTGTCTTCGGCAGTTGAGAAGACCTGAGATTTCTGTGTAGGTATGGTTGTATTTTTTTCAATTAATGGTGTAGCAATCCCTCCTAATGTCTCAATCCCAAGTGTTAAAGGGGTTACATCAAGCAAGAGCACATCTTTGGTATCACCAGATAGGACTGACCCCTGGATTGCAGCGCCTACTGCAACAGCTTCATCGGGATTAAGGTCTTTTCTTGGTTCTTTACCAAAAAAATCTTTTACTTTTTGCTGAACCATTGGCATGCGAGTTTGCCCGCCAACAAGCAAAATATCATTAATATCACTGATTGAAAGCTTGGCATCTTCTAATGCAAGTTTCAGCGGAGCCATGCTTCTATCTACCAAATCTTCAACTAGAGATTCAAGCTTAGCTCGCGTAATCTTATGAACAAAATGTTTTGGACCTGAGCTATCAGCAGTAATATATGGAAGATTAATTTCTGTTTGATCGGATGAAGAAAGTTCAATTTTTGCTTTTTCTGCAGCTTCCTTTAAACGTTGCAGAGCCATAGGATCACTTTTTAAATCAAAGCCAGATTCTTTCTTAAATTCATCTACAAAATAATCTATAAGTTTAAGATCGAAGTCTTCACCACCCAAAAAGGTATCACCGTTTGTGGACAATACTTCAAACTGATGCTCGCCATCTACCTCAGAAATCTCAATAATTGAGATATCAAAAGTACCGCCTCCAAGATCATACACAGCAACAACCGAATCACCAGTATGTTTGTCTAAGCCATATGCTAATGCCGCAGCAGTTGGTTCATTTATTATCCTTTTTACTTCAAGGCCAGCTATCTTGCCAGCATCTTTTGTTGCTTGTCTTTGGGAATCATTAAAATAAGCTGGGACAGTTATGACCGCCTCTGAAACCTCATGACCCAAGTATTCTTCTGCCGTTTTCTTAAGTTTCTTTAAAACTTCAGCTGAGACTTGAGGAGGAGCCAATTTTTTATCATCCACTTTGACCCAGGCATCTCCATTATCAGCCTTCATAATTTCATATGGCACCATATCCATATCTTTTTTTACGACATCGTCATCGAATCTTCTTCCAATGAGCCTTTTGATCGCATACAAAGTCTTTTCTGGGTTTGTGACAGCCTGCCTTTTTGCTGGAGTACCTACTAAGACTTCATTATCATCTGAATAACCTATAACTGATGGAGTTGTTCTACCTCCCTCAGCATTTTCAATAACCTTTGGCTGTTGTCCTTCTACCACAGCTAAACAACTATTCGTTGTTCCTAAATCAATTCCTATAATCTTTGACATAATCTTTTCCTAATTTTTAATTACGGAAACTCTAGCAGGTCTCACAACCCGATCATGAAGCTCCCAACCCCTTTGAAATATATTTTCAATTTCATTATTTTCTTTCTTTGAATCCTGTGAGGTCATTACAGCCTCGTGCTTTACTGGATCAAAGTGTTCATTAACTGGGTAAATGGGTCTAATACCAAATTTATCAAGGGCTGATTCAAAAGATTTCAGAGTTAACTCTACCCCCTCCCTGTCCTCTTTTGTTGAATCTTTAGAGAAGTTATTGAGCGCATGCTCAAGATTATCAACAACAGGCAATAATTCATTAAGGAGTCTTTCTACGCCGTATTTATGAGCTTTTTCAATGTCAGCAGTATTTCTTTTAAAAGCATTATCTAGTTCAGCTCTTGATCTAAGGAGTGCCTCTTCAAGATCCTTAATTTTTTCCTCTGCATTCTGATTCTCATCAGCCTCTTCATCTAAAGAATCTATGTCTTCTTCTATCGATTCACCCTCTTCTAAAGTGTTCTCTGTATCAGTAGACTCATCTTTAAAATCTATTTTATCTTCTGCTTTTTGTTTTTTTGCCATCTTTCTATCCAATTAATCAATATATTGGGATGACCCATGATGAGTTCAAGGGTTAAAGGATAATTTATTTAATGGGTTTTACGTATAAAACCATGCTGTGATCAACTATTTCATAGCCCATTTTATTAGCAATTGATTCTTGGCGTTTTTCGATCAGCTCATCATGAAACTCAATAACCTTTCCAGTCTCTAAACATACCATGTGGTCATGATGATCATCAGGAGTAATCTCATAGACTGCATGACCCTCTTCAAAGTTATGTCGCATAACTATCCCGGCAGATTCAAACTGAGTCAACACCCTGTATACAGTCGCCAAGCCTACGTCTTCACCAGAGGAAATAAGCTGCTTATATATATCTTCAGCGCTTAGGTGACGATTATCGCTAGATTCAAGTGCTTCTAAAATTCGTATTCTAGGAAGGGTTGCTTTTAAGCCAGCTTTTTTTAATTCAGTATTTTCTTTACTCATGAACTTTTCGATGTATCCTCTTTCAAAGTATAATCAAATCATCTCATGAAGCAATTAACAAAAGCCTTTTTAATCATTATTTTGTCTATAGGTCAGCTTTCAAGCTGCTCCTATTTCGCTCCATTTAAAGTTGCAGTCCTGCAAGGCAATATTATTGAAGATGAGGACGTAGAGCAACTTGTAAAAGGTCTCTCAAAAGATCAAGTGCAATATCTGCTAGGAACTCCTCTGCTTAACAGTCCCATTCATCAAAATAGATGGGATTATTTTTATTCAGTTAAGGTTGGTGAAATGGTTGTTGGTGAAAAGAAATTGTCGCTGTCATTTGATATTAATCAAAGACTAGATACATGGGTACTTGAGGAAACTACCCTGGGAGATAACTAAGAATCTTTTTCTAAATTGGCTTTATTTTTTCTTCTTTCTTTAGGGTCTTGAAAAAGTGATTTATAAATTTCTAATCTCTCCCCTTGAGACATCCTATGATTAATTGGCTTGGCCTTATATTTTCCATCTAATTCCTCCCCATTGATTCCAACTCTTAATAAATTGATTTCTTCTTTATGAATCTTTTTCACCTCTGACAATTCTAGAACTTCTTTTGCAGTAATACTTTCTGAAACATCCAGCTCTAAAAAACTAGAATCAGCCCCATTTTGAATAGACACATATATCTTCATTTTAACAATTGATTTGCAAAAGCATTTATAAATTTGTGGCCAATGGTCTCTATCATAGATTGAGTAGCAATAATTTTCAGAACAAATGGAAGGGTAAATTTAGTTTCAAATTTTACCTTTGTCTGAGTTTCATTAATTCCTTCTAAAGTCCACAGCGCGTAGAAATCTAAAAAAGGGCCCTTGGATTGAGTGATGCTAATCTCTTGACCGTTAGTTTGATTGTTCGATTCAAATGGATAGGTTCTGTTAAGCAATGAAAAGACTAATCTGCCCATGACGCAACCCTCTTCATCATCTGCAAGACGAGACGATTCAAGGCAACCGGGTAAAAAGTCTTTATAGGACTCAAAATTATTGATCAATGCAAGTATTTTTTCTGGGGGTGCTTCAAATATTTCAGAACCCTCAAAGCTGCTCGACATTTTTAACTTACTAGTTGGTATATGAATACCGCTGCAACCAGAACTGGAGAGATAAATTTAATAAAAAATCTCCAAATTTTAAATATAGTAAGATGAATGCCCGAAAATTCATCTAGAGCAAGGTCAGGTTTGAGAAACCATCCAGCAAAAATTGCAACCATCATGCCTCCAATGGGCATCAGAAACTGATTAGCCAAATAATCTATTGAATCTAAGAAATTGAGATCTCCAATAAACGATATATCAGACCAGTCATTGAAACTGAGTACGCTGCCTATACCAATTACCCATGCAAAAAGCCCCAAAGTTAAAGCAGCAGAAAACCGCGAGACAATCTTTTCTTCTTCAAAATATGCAACGCTTGGTTCCAGGAGAGATATTGCACTGCTTAATGCAGCAATCGATAACAGTGCAAAGAACGCTGGGCCGATAATATTGCCTAAAGGCATGTCAACAAAAGCAGACAACAGGCTTACAAAAACAAGTCCTGGCCCAGCACCTGGCTCTAGACCATATGCAAAAATAATTGGAAAAATTGCAAGGCCAGCCAATATAGCTATTAAAGTATCCAAGCCTGCAACAGTTAACGAGGTTTTAAATATATTTTCTTCTTGAGGCATATAGGATCCGTAGCACATTATCGAACCCATGCCTAAACTTAAACTAAAGAATGCTTGTCCCATAGCTCTTAAAAAGGTTGTAGCATCTACTTCTGAAAAATCTGGAGCAAATAAAAAGTTTAAACCTCTGGCAAAATCACCATTAATCATTGCGTTAACAACCATTACCATCATTAAAATAAATAACATTGGCATTAATAATCGAACCATTCTCTCTATCCCACCAATAACGCCTGCTGAAATAATAATAATATTTAAAGCTATAAAAATTGAATGCCAAAACAATAATCTGGATGGAGATGCGGTAACTATATTAAATTGCTCTAGGGAAGAAATATCAGGGGTAGGAAAAGCAGCTATAATTATATAGTTCAAACAAATGCCAGCTATAACACTGTAAAAAGAAAGGATTAAAATTCCTGAAATTAAGCCGCCCCAGCCTACAGCCTGCCATTTACCTGTTTGCCCTGAGTCTATTGCCGCGGTTTTCATAGCGTTAACTGGGCTTTTCCTGGCGCGCCTTCCAATCATTATCTCAGCCATCATGATCGGCAGCCCAACTGCGAGGATGCAGAGAAGGTATATTAATACAAAAGCCCCGCCGCCTTCAGTTCCAGCTTTGTATGGAAAACCCCAAATATTTCCTAAGCCAACCGCTGATCCAGCTGCTGCAAGCACGAATGTCCACTTTCCTACCCAGGAGACTGTTTCAGTGATTTTTGAAGAAGTATTTCCGTTCATATTATTTAGGTATAAGGATTATATAAGAATGCCAAAGAGGTTATGCAACATATTGTAACTAAGTTTGTTATCAAAGTTCTCGCATTTGCATATTTTATATTGGCTTGAAAATAAGAGTTATTCTTTTTCTCAAAACTTAAGAAAAGCTGTAGCGACATAATTAACAAGATAAGGCTTGCTGAAAGATTCACAAAGGAAACTAGTGCTACTGCATAACCTAAAAGAGAGAATCCAATTGCATACCAAAGGTTTTTTGATGTTGCTTGCGACCCTTCCCAACCCCAGATCATGCCACCCAAGAAAGCAACCACAATGCCTCCATATATTGCTAGAAACTTAATTGAATGAATTGCTAGAGTTAGATTAAAAATCCATGGAATTAAAGCCAAAAAAATAAATAAAAATAAGCCCCAGTAAATTAAAGTCACTTTAGTCTTTTGCATAAATACCCTCAAAATTTGCAAATAGTTTGAACAGATTCATAATTGTGAGAATCATTATGAATGCTAAAAATAATAATATCATCGTCAAGAATAAAAATGCTGCGAGAAATTATCACCTTAGTGATAAATATCAGGCTGGCTTAGTTTTAGAAGGCTGGGAAGTTAAAGGCTTAAGAAATGGCAAGGTTGATGTTAAAGATTCATATGTAACTCTTAAAAATAATGAAGCCTGGGTCATCGGTTTAAAAATTGATCCTCCTCCATCCCTAAAAAATGATCAGATAGACCCAACAAGATCTAGAAAATTACTCTTAAATAAAAGAGAGATAAATAATATTTTAGAAGCTATAGGTCAACAAGGTCTTACCTGTGTCCTAACAACAATCTATTGGAAAGAAAATAAAATTAAATGTGATATTGCAATAGGCAAAGGAAAGAAAACCTATGACCAAAGAGAAGATGTTAAACAAAGAGACTGGAATAGAGAAAAACAAAGAATTTTAAAAAATTCAAATCGCTAGTCATTTTCATATATAATCGTTCACCCCATGGGGGCGAATTGGGTTCGACGTTTTTATTGGATTCCAAAGCGCATGCCAAGATTGTGGTAACTCTTGTAAAACATACTACAAAAAAATT
>Ga0206683_10002172_pt1 | contig 13280 bp, 15 predicted proteins | sample M280m12015metaG_FD_155483 | JGI IMG/M metagenome (GOLD analysis project Ga0206683, IMG submission 155483) | Ammonia-oxidizing marine archaeal communities from Monterey Bay, California, United States - M2 80m 12015 | ecosystem: Environmental > Aquatic > Marine > Intertidal zone | place: USA...
AAAAACGATTGAATAGAATTAATTCAGAAATATTTTCATTTTTATCATCAATTTCACCTATTCATGATAAAATTTCAGCACTAGTATTACAACTACCACCATCACTAACTTTTAATGAAGCAAAACCCAGATTAGAAGAATTATTTGATATTTTACCCAATGATTTTTTGTATCCAATTGAAGGTAGACACGAATCATGGTTTACAGATAATGCATTGAATTATTTTAAACAGAAAAAATATTGTCTTGTTTGGAATGTAGTGGAAGGTGTAAACAATCCATTTCCAATAACATCAGACTATCTGTATCTAAGATTAATTGGGGATAGAAGCATTTCAGATAAACAATTTGGTGCAGTAAGAAAAAATAAATCAGATTTTATTAAAAAATGGGCACAAAAATTAATTGGAATTTCAGATATTCCACTTGCAATGGTAATGGCTAATAATCATTTTGAAGGATTTGGACCTGCAACAGCAAATACTTTAGGAGAAAATTTGGGAAGGAGAGAATTAATGTGGGAAAGTAAAAAACAAAAAACGATAGGAAACTTTTAAATTAAAAATAAAATCATACAGTAAAACCCATTGCTTCACCAAAATAATATCCAGCTAAAATAGTAATAGAAGACCAAATACAAGAACCAATGAATGTGAATAAAATAAATTTTGGAATTTTCATTTTCAATAATCCAGCAGGTACTGAAATCATTTCTCTCATGACTGGAACCATTCTTCCGATTAAAACTGCCTTGTCACCATATTTTTCAAACCATATTTCTACTCGTTCCAATTTTTTTTCAGAAATTCTAAAATTTTTCAAATATCTAAGTAAAACAGTACGTCCAAGTTTTAATGCAATTAGATAGATAACTGATGTTCCAATTGTAGCTCCAGTTGCACCAAGAATAATCATTGGTATAACACCAAATAATGAAATTTCTTGTTGTGATGCTAGAAATCCAGCTGTTGGAAATATTGCAAGAGTTGGAATTGGAGGAATTATAGTTTCAATTAATGCTGCAAGAAATATTCCTTCATAAAGATGATCACCTAAAAAATCTGCAATAAATATTAGAAATGTATCAAATGGTTCCATTTCTTTTTTCAAAGAAATCTTACTAAATTACCTTACGAGAGATTATTTTAACAAAATACTTTATTTCATGCCTAGGTATTAGAAGTAAAAAATATTGAAAAATGTAACGTCAGTCTAACTCCAGACTTTTTCTTTGAATGTCCATCTCTTATTCAATAAGAAATTACCAAATGCTGCAACCCCTACTGCTAAAACTAATGAAATTGGATAAGAAATACTCCATTGATCTACAAGATTGTAAACCATACCAAGTTGAACTAAAGCACCAATAGAGCTAAACGCAGCAAATTTTCCATATTGAATGATAGTTCGTTTTGGAGAAAAGTCTCTATCTTCAAATGTCCAATACTTGTTAAGTAAGAAATTACTTGAAATAGAGAATATTATTCCAAATGTTGTAGCATGAATGTACCACATATCAGAATTTAATGAAAAAATCATAGATGCAAGATAATTAATTGCTAAACCAGATGCTCCAACCGTAAAAAATCTTGCAGCTTTTGAAAGAAATTTTACAGATGTACGCTTTTCATCTTTTTCTACTGTTCTTCCATATTTGTATAGTTTCCAAACTGATTTAAAATAATCAACAATAGTTGAAGTATCAAGTTTACTAGAACCTAACTCTCTATCAGTAAATGTGTAAGGTACTTCTTGTATTTTAACACCTTTTGTTTTGACTAAAATTTCTAATAACATTTTGTAACCAATTGCATCAAATTTTAATCCATCAAGAATATTTTTTTTAAAAGCAAAAAATCCAGACATAGGATCATGAGATTCTATTCCTAATCCCTTTTTTGCAATTAACGTTGCAACTTTACTCATTAATTTTCGTTTTATTGGCCAACCTTGAATTGAACCTCCACTTACATATCTTGAAGCAATTGCAATATCACATCTAGTTTGTTTAATTGCATCAATTAATTTTGGAATAATATTTGGTGGATGTGAAAAATCACTGTCCATCACTACAATAGTATTAGCAGAAGCTTCTTGAATACCATTAAGAATTGCAGAACTTAATCCATTTTTTGCTTTTCTTTTAATTACATTAATTGAATGACTTGATTTTTCTTTAATTGAATGAAAATAATCTTCAGCAATTTTTGCAGTATTATCTGGAGAGTTATCATCTACAACAATAGTTTCAAGTTTTAGATTAGATGGAAAAGATTTCTTAATGTGATCTAGAATTCCACGAATATTTTTAGATTCATTATAAGTAGGTAAAATTATTGAAATTTCGGCAGTATTCAATATGACTAATCTTTTCAAATTGAATTAAAATGTTTAATGTAAAAAAATACACTTTTTGAGCACATTACTCTTAATTATTTATAATTAATAGAATTTAACATGTAGATTAATAGTTAGAGAAATTTAAAAAATGTAATTGAGTTATAAATTCCTAGATCATTCAACAGATGCAATAATTGAAATTAATGCAAAGGATCTAAAAGAAGCATTTTCAGTTGCAGCAGATGCAGTAATCAATTTAACACTAGATCAAAATAAAGTTGAAGAAAAAAAGAGTATAGAATTTGAATCACAAGGAAAAGATCTGTATTATCTACTTTTCAGTTGGTTAGAAGAAATTCCATTTATTCTAATAACTGAAGGATTTGCAATCAAAAGAATAGAATTCAATATTGAGAAAAAGGATATCTATAAAATTAGTGCCAAAGCATTTGGGGAAACCATAGACTTGAAAAAACATAATTTCAAAGTAGAGATAAAGGCACCTACATTTTATGACATGGTAATTAAAAATGAAGATAAAGTATACATGAAATTCTTACTTGATTTATAGGGTTTGTTAACAATTATTTGCTATAAACGGGAAAAAATTATGCTTATTTTTTAAAAATGAATTTTGTAATTTACAATATGCAAATAAAACTAGGTATGGTAGGAGCATTATCATTATTTCTTTTCATGTTAGTACCAGTTTATGCAGAAGTAACTGAAATTTCAATTGAGAAAAATTTCTACACAATTGAAGAAGGAATTGTATTTGTAGGAACTGAAGATGAAGGAAATAAAATGATTAGTATTGTAATGATAGAACCAAACGGAAAAGAAAGCTATCTAGTTGGTGCAATGTCAAACTCAGAAGGAATATTTGAAACAACACCAAAAAATGTGAATGATTTCTTTTCAATGATTGGTACATATCAGTTTACAGCATTTACAATACAGAAAGATGATGGTGTAATTATTTCTCTTGAATTTGATGGAAGTAGAGTTTTACAATTGACAAAATCAGTATTACAGTTAAATTCAATTCAAGATAAAATTATAGAAGTAGAAAAAACAATTACGTTTACAGCTAGTATAACAGATAATTCTTTCATAGATACATACGATGGACGAGATCCAGTTTATAGTTTAGAAAATTCTCCTATAGATGCTACAATTAATGAAATGACTGGAGAATTTATCTGGACTCCATCAAAATCTTATGGAAGTTTTGAAGATGTAATTTATAATTTTGATATTATTGTTAAAGCAAATAATCAAGAAGATAGAGAAAATATTTCAATAATTGTTAAAAAAGCATATGATGAGCCAGTAGTTGAGCCAGTAGTTGAGCCAGTAGTTGAGCCAGTAGTTGAGCCAGTAGTTGAGCCAGTAGTTGAGCCAATTAAATCTAAAATTGCATCATTTGTTGATACAACAAAGAATCCACAAAGTTATGTAGATAGATACAACAATGAGTCAACATACAAGGAATGGTTTGATGAGAATTATTCACAATATTCTTCAATTTATGAAGCAGTGGGATTAGAAGAACCAGAGTTTGGAATTTGTGGGGAAGGAACAAAATTAATTGATGGAATATGCACAATTATTCAAAAAACTATCCAAAAGCCATGGTGGCAATTTTGGTAATAAAATAAAAGTTAACTTTTAATCATAAAACATTTTCATCAATAATATGGGAAAATTATCTAGAAATTTACGAATTTGTGGAGATTGTGGAATAGCATATACATCTGTAAGCTTTACAAAATACATTGATCAATGTCCAATTTGTAAATCACGAAGATTTGAAGCAATTCCAATTAAAACTTTAGATGAATAATTTTTTGATATAGATTTTTTAATAGAATAAGATTTCAAAAATTATTGTCTGAAGATCCAGAAATTGCCAAAATCATGCAAAAAAAATTAGAGGCCATGATTAATCAAAAACCAGAATCAAAAATTGAGCCTGGAATTATTGATTTAAACGATTCAAATTTTGATCAAATAATTTCTGCAGAAAATCCAACATTAGTAGATTTTTGGGCAGAATGGTGTGGTCCTTGTAAATCAATGCACCCAATTTTTGAAAGTCTAGAAAAACAATATCCAAATGTAAAATTCGCAAGAGTTAATGTTGATCAAAATCAAAATATTTCAAGAAAATTTGCAGTTCAATCAATTCCAACATTTATCATGTTCAAATCAGGTAAAATAATAGATAAAATGATGGGTGCAGTTGGTGCACCTGGAATTCATATGATTTGTAAAAAACACTCTAACTAGTAACCGTACATTGGTTCTATTTCACGTTGAATTCTAACTATTTCATTAAAAACTTCTTGTTCTTCACTGCTTAATTTGTGCAAAAATTTGTTTAGTATCTTTTTTGCTTCAGGAGATGGAGGGAATGTATAGTATACCTCTTCTTCAAAAATTTGTCTACCTATTGTAACATCTTTAACAGAACATGCAACTTCATCTCCAGTTTTTGCTGAAGATACTGTTTTTTTGTCAAGTTGAAGTTGATGAATATTTCCTACTTTTCTTCCAGACATATTCATAAATGGAATTTTATGTTTTAAATTTCCAATATCAATTCGTACACCAAAAACTGCAGGATTATTGTTACGAAATACCATACCTTTCATAAATGTAAATTTTGAAATTGGTGTTAATTCTGCAAACATTGCATCTTCTTCATTAGCAGAATCTTCTTCCACCCAAGCATTGTAATTATCAATTAAACTGTAAATTACTTTATCTTCAAATAATTTGATATGACTTGTTTCTGATTCTTCCTGTGCATCAGGTAATATCTTTACATTAAATGCTAAAACAATTCCAAGATGTCTATCTTTTTCTTTAATAGCTTTTGCTTCAATTACATCTCGTCTATTTACAGGTCCAATGTCAGCTTTTGCTACTGGTACTTGAGAACGCTTTAGCATTTCAACTATAGCCTCAAGTGAACCGATAGTATCACACTTTAAAATAATTCCATTTGTTTCTGTATCAATAAACATAGATTGCATTTCAGATTCTATGAGTTTAGTAAATTTTTCAATTTCATCATCATTTTTTGCAACATAAAGAGTACTTCCGGGCAAAACACCTTCAAGTTCTGGTGATGCAATTTTTAAGCCTGCAGCTGCATCAACTTGAGGAACAGGTTTGAATTTATCTCGAGGATCTCTCATCTCATCAAGAGGTTTTGGTAAAAGTAATGCCTTAGGTTTTGTAACAATTACTGCATCACGTTTTGCTACAACAATACTATTTTCTTTTTTAATAGTTCCATCAATCAAAATAACATTTGCAGTTTGTCCCAATCCAACTTCATCTTTTACTTCAAGAACTATTCCACGAGGCTCTTTTTCTTCTTGATCAAGTCTTTTTTGTAAATACTGCTGAGTTAATCCAACTAAAACACTTAGCAATTCTGGAATTCCAACCCCAGAGCGTGCTGAAATTGGAACTATAGCAATTTCTGATTTGAAATCTTCAATACGATAAAACGCTTCAGACTTGTACCCTAAAATAGATAGAGTTCCTACAACATCATAGATCTTTTGATCTAAATCAGTTTGTATAGATGCGTCTTGTTCTTTAATTGCTTGTGAAATAAATTTAGTTTCAGATTTTCGCCATCCAGAAATTTGATCACATTTGTTTAATGCAACAAGAAATGGAACTTTTCTGCTTTGTAAAATTTTTAAACTTTCATTTGTTTGTGGTTGAAATCCACGATTAACATCAACTACCAAAATTGCAATGTCAGCAGCAGAACCACCTCGAGAACGAAGATTTGTAAAAACTTCGTGACCAGGAGTATCAATAACTAAAAGTCCAGGAACTTTGTGTTCTGATTTTTCTAAGTTTTTGTATAATGGACCACACATTTCTTTGATAGTATCAGATGGAAGAAAACTTGCGCCAATATGTTGAGTAATTCCACCTGCTTCTCTACCTTGTACACCAGTTCCACGAATTCTATCTAATAGTGATGTTTTTCCAGAGTCTACGTGACCAAGAACTGCTACTATGGGTTGACGAATTTGCAAATCATATCACTCAAATGCTACCTTTGATTCGTGATCAAAACTTTCTTGAGAATCTGATGCATGAATAATATTTTCACTAAATCCTAAACCAAAATCACCTCTAATTGAACCAGGATCTGCTTCAAATGATTTTGTAGCTCCAATCATAATTCTTGTAGTAGCAATTGCATTATTTCCTTCAATGATAGCTGCTACAACAGGTCCTGATGTAATAAATGATGTAAGTTCACCAAAAAATGGCTTATCCTTGTGAACACCGTAGAAATTTTCTGCTTGTGCTTGAGAAAATGTAAACATCTTTAATTTTAAAAGTTTGAATCCTTTTCTTTCAAATCTAGACACTACCTCTCCAACTAAATTTCTAGATACAGCATCAGGTTTTACAATGAATAATGATTGTTCAGCCAATTCTAATTCTTTCTAATTCCGCCTTTGACATGTTTTTTAGTCCATTTTAATTTTCTTGGATCACGTTTTAGTACTAATGCATTTTTTTTACATTTTGCAGAACAAAACCATAAAACGGTTCCATCATTTTTTGCAAACATTGTTCCAGAACCTTTTGCAACAGGTCTATCACAAAAACTACATGGTTTAACTAAAAGACTCATTCATAATCACCTATTTGATTTTCTTTGCTTCCCTTTCTGTTTCTCTTAACATTAAAATTTCATTCATTCTAACAGAACCTTTAACATTTCTTGTAAGAATTCTACCTTTATCCTTACCTGTAAGAACTTTAACTCTAACTTGAATAACTTCACCGGCAATACCAGTTCTACCGACAATTTGAATAATTTCAGATTCTACTACTTCTTCAGTTGCACTCATTGTTCAGACTTACCGCCTTTAAGATCAGCAATTTTAGTTGTAACTTGGTCGACGATATGTTGTGCATCGCCAGCATCCAAAATTGCTGCAGCGGCTGAAGTAATATCAATACCTAATGATTTGCCTAATTCTTCTTTATTTGGAACAAATGCATATGCTGCACCTTGTTCTTCACATAGAATTGGAAGATGTGCTACTACCTCTGGTGGTTCAACATCTTCAGCAATTACAATTAATTTACTAGTACCACGTTCAATAGCCTTTGTTGCTTCATTTGTTCCTTTTTTGACTTTGCCGCTAGTTGATGCAACTCTAACAGCTTCCAAAATTGGACTAACCAAATCTTCAGGAGTTTCAAATTTTACGTAATAGGCTTTTCCCATAGTATTATCGAATCCAGTGTTTGGTATTAAAAGTGTTATCTGGAAATGATAGACTTTACTTTTTGAAGGAATTCAATCATTAAAGCGTCTAATTTCTCTTGACTTTCAGATTCAGCATAAATTCTAATGATCGGTTCAGTTCCACTGGGTCTAATCATCACCCAGTTCTTGTGATCAATAGTAATTTTGATTCCATCAGAAGTATCAGATTCAGGAAATTCAGTTTTTAATGATAAAATTATCTTCTCGGCATCATCAGATGAACATTTGATTTTATCTTTTGTAGTAAATGATGGAGGTAAATTAGAAATTTCATCAAATAGAGTATTATTTGTAGTTGCTAAAAGATCAAGCATTAATCCCAAACTCATACATCCATCTCTAACTTGATTATGTTGTCCAAACATGAATCCACCATTTTCTTCAAATCCAATTAGCGCATCAGTTGAAAGCATTTTTCTTGAAACCTCAACACTTCCTACTTTAGTACGTATTACTTTGGAATTATATTTTTCAGTTAATAGTTCAGTATTTGAACCAGAATTTAAACAAGTTACAACTAAAGAATTTGAATTTTTTTTCAAAATATTTTGAATTAATATCAATGCAGATCTATCACCAGTTAAAATATTTCCAAGGTTATCACAAAAAATACTTCGATCACCATCACCATCAAATGCAATTCCAAAATTAGCTTGGTTTTCAATTACAGTTTTTGAAAGAACTGAAAGATTTTGTGGTGTTGGTTCAGAACCACGTCCTGGAAATGTGCCATCTATTGTTTGATTTACAAGAATTGGTTTACAATTTACTGATTTACAAAAATCAGGTGCTGTAACAGCTTGTGCACCATTACCCAAATCTAAAACAACTTTGAAAGATTTTGATTCTATTAGTTTAGAATCAATATGAGATTTAATTCCATTAAGATATGTTTCAATTGATCTAGTTTCCTTCCCAGTAGTTCCCCATTTTTCAGGACTAGATAACCAATTTTTTTTAAAATAAATATCTTCGATAATTAATTCATCTTCACGTGAAATTTCTACGCCATCTTTTCCTGCAGGTTTTATTCCATTGTATTGTGGGGGATTATGTGAAGCAGTGATCATTATGCCACCAGAATAACCAAGAGATTTTACTGCATATTCAAGACATGGTGTTGGTACAAGTCCAGCTATGTTACAATTTATTCCAATAGAATTAAGAGTAGAAGTGATAATTTTACAAATTAAAGGACTTGATTCTCGTCCATCATAACCAATCAAAATTGATCCCTTTTCAAAATAAGTTCCAATAGCTAAAGTCATTTCATGAATGAATTCTAAACTAAAATCTTCAGGAAATACTCCTCGAATTCCATTAGTTCCAAAAAATTTTGCCATGTTATCATTCAATAATAGATAAATTTGTGTTTAATGGCTAGGTCGTTGCGGGAGTCGCCCAGCCTGGTCAAAGGCGTAGGGCTTAGGACCCTATCTCTTAGGAGTTCGTGGGTTCAAATCCCACCTCCCGCACCATTTTGGTTCTGTGAATGATTAATAATGAGAAAAACTTCTTCAAACAAAGTTATGAAAAAAACAGTAGTTGGAATTACAGTCGTTGGTAAAGATAGAGAAGGTATTGTAGCTACATTTACTAATTTTGCCTTTTCAAGAGGTGGTAACATAGAGAAAGTAAATCAAAATGTAATCAAAAATCTTTTTGGTATGTATCTAGAAGTATCATTTTCTAAAAAATTAGATGTAAAAAAATTTGATATTGAAATTCAAAATTTGGCAAAAAAAGAAAAAATGGATGTAAATACACATCATGAAACTAATTTAGAGAAAAATATTGCAATATTTGTAACAAAAGAACCACTTTGTCTTCAAACATTTATTTCAAATAAAAAATCACTCAAAGGAAAAATTTCAGTGGTAGTTGGTACAGAAAAGTCATTAGAATCAATTGCAAAAAGAGCAAATATTCCATTCGTAGTAATAGAAGAAAAAAATCAAGCAAAAGCAGAAGAAAAAATTATTCAAATTTGTAAAAAATACAATATTGATTTAATTTCACTTGCAAGATACATGAGAATACTTAGTCCCAATTTTGTTTGGAGATATCCTAATAGAATTATTAATATTCATCCATCATTACTACCAGCTTTTCCTGGTGCATCAGCATATGCTCAAGCTTATGAAAGAGGTACAAAAATTGTTGGTGTAACATCACACTATGTAACTGAAAATTTAGATCAAGGACCAATTATTTTCCAAGATTCTTTTAAAGTTGATCCAAATGATACATTAGAAAAAATTAAATCAAAAGGACAAAAACTTGAAGCAGACACACTACTAAAAGCAACAAGAATGCATTTAGAAAATAAATTAGAAGTTCGTTGGAGAAAAGTTCACATAAAATCAAAGTGAATTAAATGACAGATATTAAAACACAATTTGATCCAATTTTAAGAAAATTAGTAAAAAATAAGAAAACAATTGCTGTAATTCCAGTGGGTTCAATTGAGCAGCATGGTCCACATTTACCAATTTCAACTGATTCAGATATTGTATCAGAAGTAGCAAAAAAAATATCAGAAAAAAATGGATATTTTCTTCTTCCGACTATAACATATGGAATTTCATTTGAGCATGCACCATTCTTCAATCTAAGTATTAGAGAATCAACATTACGTGCAATCTTAATAGATTTATGCACATCATTAGTAGAAAATAATATCAAAACAATTTTTATAATTAATGGTCATCATGGGAATTTAAAATCAATTAAAAATATTGATGTTAAAATTAAGAAAATTTTAAAAAATAAAGTTAAAGTTTATCCATTATCATATTGGCATTTTATGGATAGAGACTTTGATCATGCAGGATTTGTAGAAACGTCTCTCATGTTAGCAATTTCAAAAAATGTAAAAATGAAATTAGCAAAAAAAGGATTAATTACAGATAAGATGACAAAACAAGAGATTATTAAAATTGGAAAATTAGCTAATCAATCATTTCCAAAAGCTACCAAAAATGGGATTTGGGGTGATCCAACAAAAGCAACAAAAAAAGATGGAAATAAGATTTTGAACGAAATTATAGAGAATTTGTCAAAAAAGTGTCAAACTTACCTTACTGAAGGTAGGCTATAGATGCACAATGATATTTTAATATAATCCCTCAACATGGAAGTCAATGAGTGATATAGATGTCCGTTGATATGGCAGTAAAAGTATTGGATGAGAGTATTAATCAAGTTGTATTAATAAAACTCAAAGGAAGCAAAACCATCAGAGGTAATCTCTTAGGTTTTGATCAACACATGAATCTGCTACTCGATTCTTCAGAAGAAATACCTGCTGAAGGCGAGACAAAAAGCCTTGGTTCCATCGTTGTTAGAGGAGACAATGTCGTTATGATATCTCCTCCACCACCAACAAATTAGGTGATTTGGAATGACAAAGGGTACTACTTCTATGGGTGGATTTACAAAAAAGAAAGTCCACATTCGATGTAGAAGATGTGGTAAAAATTCACTTCACAAGCGTCACCATCAATGCGCAAGTTGTGGATTCCCAGAGGCTAAACGAAGAAAGTATTCCTGGATTAAATGGTATACATAGATGCAAGAAATTGTGTTAATTCTTAGTTCAATTGCAGGAGTTGCAACAGCAGCTGCTGTAAGAAAAATGCCTAGAGATAAAAATCAATTATTAAGTTTAGGTGCTAGTTCACATATCAAAAATCAGATTAATTCTTTAAAAATTGAAAAAGATATTCTTACAAAAACAATTTCAAGATTATATCAAGATGAAGATGAATTTTCTAAAATTCAAAAAGACAAATTATTACTAAAATATCAACATCAATTAGGAATTATTTTAGCTAAATTAGAAAAACTCGAACAAGCCAGTAATCATCCAGATTTAGGTCCAGTAGGAGATGGTTTGATTAGTTTAATGGATCAAAAATTATCAAAGCTTGATGACAGATTATATGATCTATCATCAAAGATATCAAATTCAAAAATCCAAACACCTGAAATTAAACAAGAAAAAGAAGAAATTAAACAACAAATTTCAAAATCAATTAAGGACACATTTAATTTTGAAAAACCAAAAGAAACAAAAATAGATCCTATTGCAATACCTCCAACAAAATCAAGACAATCATTTGAGTTAACAACATTAACAAATATTTCAAAAACTGAACCAAAATTCCCATTATTTGAAAAGAAAGAAATTGTAAAACCAATACCACAACCAAAAGTAATTCAAACTGAATTAATTAAACCAAAAGAAGAAATTGTAAAAGAAATAGTTCAACCTAAATCAAAAGTAGAAGATAAAGTAGAAATTATTCAGTCAATTACACCAAAACCGGAAATTTTATTTGAAAATAAACCAGATTTAGATAAAGAAGTAGCAAAAATTACAGAACATAAAGCACTTCCACAACCAGAACAAAAACCAAAAGTATCTACAATTGATGATGAATTTGATGAGGATACGGATGATTTAGATAAAATCAAGGGCGATATTATGAGAGTTTTATCAAAACTTGATCAAGCAGAGGTAGAGTAATTGTCTTACGATGGTGCCATGGAGGCATTATCAAATGATGCATTAAAATTAATCAAAAATAATCAGGTAATTGGTTTAGGTAGCGGTAGAGCTGCAACTGCATTAGTAAAATCACTTGCAAAATTAATTAAATTAAAAAATTATAACATCAAAGGCATTCCAACATCATTACAAATTAAATTAGTTGCAGAAAAAGCTGGAATACAATTAGTAGAATCAGATCAAGTTAATCATATTGATATTGTATTTGATGGTGCAGATCAAATTGATTCACAAAAATATGTTATCAAAGGAGGAGGAGGAGCATTATTACGAGAAAATATTTTGTTTAGTCTTGCAAAAAAAGTTGTTGTAATGGCAGACAAAACAAAGTTTGTTAAAAATTTTACAAGAACTGTACCAATAGAAATTCATCCATTAGCAAGAAATTCAGTAATTAATTCTATTAAAAAATTAGGTGGTGAATCTAAAATACGTACTTTAGATAGAGGCTATCCATTTTTTACAGAAAATGGAAACATAATTTTGGATTGTGATTTTGGAACAATAAAGAATCCAAAAATATTAACACAAAAAATCAAACAGACAACAGGAGTTTTAGAATCAGGTATTTTTATAAGAAAACCAGATATAATTTACAAAGCCAAAACAAACGGTAAATTTGAAATTATTTAGAAGTAACAGTTCTTGAAACATGTTTACCATGACCAAGTTTTCCAATAACTTCAAAATTATCAGCAACTAATTCCCCTCTCACCATAGTCTTAACAGGCCAGCCTTTCAAATTTCGTCCCTCATATACAATATAATCTGAAAATCCTCCAAATAATTCAGAAGTCACTTTCTTCTCTTTTTTCAAATCAATCATTGTCACATCAGCATCTGAATTCTTTTCAAGCGTACCTTTTTGTGGATACATACCAAAAATTTGAGCAGCATTGTAACTAGTAAACTTCACAAACTGTTCAAGTGTGATTCTATTTTGATTTACTCCATCATTGAGTAATATTGGTAATGACGTACCAATTCCAGGAAAACCAGCTAATGCACCCCAAACATCATCACCATCAAGTTTTAGTTTAA
>Ga0206683_10002175_pt1 | contig 13267 bp, 15 predicted proteins | sample M280m12015metaG_FD_155483 | JGI IMG/M metagenome (GOLD analysis project Ga0206683, IMG submission 155483) | Ammonia-oxidizing marine archaeal communities from Monterey Bay, California, United States - M2 80m 12015 | ecosystem: Environmental > Aquatic > Marine > Intertidal zone | place: USA...
ATGCCCTTACCAAAACTCGCTGACATGCCCGTGATTGTTTTACCTGTATACGTTGTGTGCCACACGACACCAATTTTTGCTTTCATTACTTTACTTGCAAGTGGTGTTTTAGTTGGTATAGCATAAACAATAGTATTCGGTTGAAATGTTACATACTTTACACCCGTATCATCTAATTTTTCTAATTTTAAATCAGACTTAGTAAACATCAAATCACCTTGATATACACCTTTCTTTATGCCTAGTTTTTTAAATTCATCAAATGCTATTATAAACTTTTTCTTTAAATCTCCTGATAAAACTTTCATGTCAGCTTTAGACTTATACATTTTTGGAGTTTTAGCGAATAGTCCTTTTTTTGCAACAAAGTATTTATTATCTGCTGGGTCGACACCAACAAAGATTGCAGGTGCACCATCCCATTTAACAGTTATGTTTTGTTTTGTAGTTGTATGACCAGATAGTGTATCTCTTATATCACGTATAAAGTTTATAGCTTGTCTTGCACCATCAACTCCCTTATTGAAGATTAAATCTTCAATATGCTCCATATGAGTATTCTTGGCCTCTGTAATATATCTGAATTTTCTTTTCACTACTAATGTCCAAATAAACTCAGACCTTTTGTTTGAACACGTGCTGGTTCAAATTCAAAAAATTCTGAGACTGCTTGAATTCCTTTTGCGGCTAATTTCTTTAATACTGCAATTAATTTTTTAAATAAATTTGATAACCAATTTTTAACTGATTGTACAATTTTTAATTCGTCTAACTGTTCTTCAGTTAATAACATTTTATCATAGAATGAAGACCACTCATTATACATAAAAGATTCAAATGTTTCTTCTCTAACTTCTACTCTAAATGCACCTGACGTTGAACTAGTACCAGCGGCAGTAACTTTAGAACCAGTACCAGTTTTTGCACTAATTCTAACTTTTACTTTCTTTGCCAACTTCTCAAGAAATGGAGAAGGATTATCTGGACCATCTGCGAGTTTTTCAATTAAATTATTCTTTCCTGTCTTTGGGTCAAACTCAACTACCCAATTAGCATTTGATAGTTTGTCAGGTTTAAATTTCATATCTCCTGTTGCGGCTTCATATGTAAACCACTTTTTAAATTCTGGATTATCTTCAAAGAACTTAATAAAAACAGGATTAATTTCTTTCATTTTACTTTTCCAATCTATCATCGCCTGCATTTCTTTTTCATACTTAGCTTTATCAATCATAACAGTTTTATCTTTTCCCGTTGAAGTCTTCGCATCAACTCTATCTGGGATAACTTTGTCTTTAATTGCTTTTGTCATTGTATTAATATTACCTTGAACTGTTATTCTAGTTAATACTTTTTCTAATTCTGTTATAAGATAATTAATTTCTTTGGGTGCATATTTATCCATATACATTTGGCCAGCTTTAAAAGTAGAACGTGTTTCACCAACTAATCCAGACATAAGCTGTGAACCGCCCTTTTGTTTAAGTGAAATGTTAATACCTGCAGTAGAATACAAATCTGTTTTTGGAGTTGGATTTCCTTCCCACCAACTTATCATTTTGCCGCGACCACTTCCAAAATGAATCATAGAACCTGATGGTGATTTTGTTTTTCTTCTGATATCGTTAGCAATGTTTTCTGCTATCTCTTTTTCTTCATTATAATTTTCTTCTTTCACACCATAAGTATCTTTTGCACCATTAAAACCACCGTTATATGCAATAACAATGTACTTCTCAAACTCAGTAGCACGTTTATCTTCAGTTAAGAAGTCAGTCATTCGTTTTATCATGCAGATATCCTCTTATTTGTACTATTTATAAAGAATAGATGCAAGTCGTTTTCCACAATCATCTAAATCCTTTGTAGTGTGCCAAACAATATTCTCTTTATTGACTGCTGTAAATAACTCAATCTTATTCATCTCTGATTCTTCTGGTTTCTTATCACACATGAGACATAGAGCGTGTGGGTGAACACCAGACTTCATGGCTTCCTTAACTGCGTGTTGCACAGGTTTAGTTTTTAATTCACCCACAACTTTTAAGTAAATAACTGGTGCATACATTAGAATTTTCACGTTCAAATGATGAGTCATTTCTCTAACTGCCTCTATTGCAACTATATTTTCAATATCGCCTAGATTACCACCAATGACAGTTATAGTATCTGTATCGCTATCTGTTAAAAATTCTCGAATTGCTGAAGTGATGTGAGGTGTTACTTGAACAGTAGCACCGAGATAAACTCCTCTACGTTCCTTCTTCATAACTTGTTCAGTTACGTGTCCGACAGTAATGTAATTATCTGTTTGAGTTCTTTCTACGTTAAGACAAGGGTCTAAATATTTGTACGTTAAATCTTTTTTATATTTTTGAATTGATTCTGCTAACTTGTTTTTATTTACACCTGAATGTATACCACTAATAATAATACCATGTGTGTTCATCTATTTTAAGTCCCAATACATCTTTACTATCATCTCGTTTTCTATCATACTTAATTCTGTTCTTCTCAATCCGAGGCCGATACCTAGAGTCTTCACGCACCATTCTGTGTTGGGCGTTTGCCTTTGTTATCTTTTTTACTTTTAAAGATTTTATCATAATTTTCTATATACTTTTTATAATCAACACCTTTACGTGGTGCAGAGCCTTTACCATTACTCGGATTCATTGTCTGATACGTATATCTAGTTCGTCCCAATCTGTTCCATCATCTATACATATGTGTATATTAACAAATAAGAAATTAAAGTACAATTCATAGTTTTGTGTACTGAACGGACTTCTCTGTAATGGAAATGGTTCAAATCTCCAATGAAAGGGATTGAATACGAATGTTACCCAGATACCAGAATATTTTAAATATTTAAACAGCTTTTTCACTAGCTTTTGCAACCCTTGTTTCAATTAAATCAACTTCTTCTGCAATACTCAAATGTGTTGCTGATGCACTTCTTTCTTTTTCTTCTTTTTCTTTTAAAAGGTCTTTAACTTCTCGTTTTGTTTTACATATAGTCTTAGAACCTGTCTTATGAATTCCAAGAGTTTTTTCAAGCAATAGAATATATGTTTGAAACTCACCAATTTTTCTACTTGCTATATGATTAGAAAGTTTAATTTCTTCTATTTCTTCTTTTGTAAACTCTGACATATTAAATCCTTATGAACTTGCTTGTCTTTAATCCAATGATACTTTTCTCCCCAAGAATATTCTTTACAAACACCCTCGGCTTGCATTAATTTATATAGTTCTTTCTCTGTTTTATATGCCTCTATTTCCCATGGACACTTTCTATAATGAAAATTTGTTGCGACTTGACCCTTCCATAATACTTTTGTCTCTCGTAAATATTCTTTCAGTTCATATTTAGCATACTGTTTCAAGTGTGTCATTTCATGGAAGATGGTCTGTAAAAATCTTTTAGCACCTTGACGATTATCTATTTCAATTAGAAAATCTCTAGGTCTTAAATTATCATCAGTCCACGAACAAAAGCCTAAACAATTATCCTTCGTCATGTCTCGAATAACTACCTCAATATAAATATAAGGTATTATTCGCTTGGACAGAAGTTTGCCAGCACACCAGTTAATTGCTTTTCTAGCCGCTCTACGTTGTTGCTGTGTTCCTGAGCCAATTTTTACTATCATAAGTATATTTAGTAATATTACAAATATGAATGTATATCACCATAATCTATGTCGTTCATTCTCTCAATATCATCTTCTAAACAATCTTTGCCATACTGAATCTCAATGACCTTGCACGGCTTGTCTGATTCATTAGCTAATTGATGCCATTGATTCATGTGTATTATACATTGGTCCTTTTCATTCAATCTAGCTACTTTCATTGGATTACCATCTTTGATAAAATGATGATGTCTATAAACTGTTGCTAATCCTTCTGACACAAACCAGTATTCCGCTCTATGCTTGTGTCGTTGCATACTAAGTTTGCTTTGTGGATTGACTACAAGTTCTTTTACTTTAACACCTGGAATATCATACAGTACTCTATAACTTCCCCATGCTCTTTCTACTATAGAATTCTTCCACTCTTTTAATATCCAGCTTGATGAATTTCTTTTATCACCACCTATACCAAATTCAAAAGTTACTCTTTCATCATTAGCAAAATTTGCTACTTCTGGTATATTGAAATTTGTTCTATCGCCACCATTTGCAAAAGTACATTTGCCAAAGATTTTTATAACTTCTTCTATTGCTGTGCAAGATGATTCATCATCATCATCAAATTTTAAAACATAATCTACAACTTCTAACGATTGTAATATTGTTTTACGTTCATCAAATGGCATGAATGATTGTCCTTTCTTTCTAGATAACCAATCATCACTATTAAGTCCAACTACTAATATCTCACCCAAATCTTTGGCCGCATTAAAATAATCTATATGACCTGAATGAAGTGGGTCGAATCCGCCTGTTACTAATACTGGCGGTCTGATGCTATGATTAGAATCAGGTAAATAGTTTGGAAAAATCTCGTTTTTCGTCATTGTCTTTTCCCCCTACATTACTGGAAGTGCTATCACCAACAACGTTTTCTTGAGCCCTTTGCTCTACGTTATATAATCGCATTTTTCTACGTTCTAATCCAACTGTAAATCTTTTATCCTTTGTTGGGTCATTATATCTATTCTTCAACTGTTTAATCATAATCTGTTCTATTTGTTCTGTGTCTTCAGAAGATATTAATGCAAGCATAAAATCAACTGTCGCTGGTAACGCAAACGATTCAGACGTATCTTCAAGGCCTGGGTCGCTATTTGTAAAACCAGTTCGTGTCAACTGTGTTGCACTAACAATAGGTATATTTTTTTCTACTGCTAGTCCTCTCAATTCCTCTGCAATAGCTTTTACATAAGTATAGCTGTTTACATTGGCACCGAACTTTAGTCTGCTCGACATACAGATATTTAGATAATCTATATACACAATATCTGGTATAAAGTCCTTTTTTAATTTTAATTCATTTAATAGATGTCTAAAATGTGCTGAACCAACTGATGCAGTTGGATATTCTTTAATAACAAGTCTTCCTTCAAGATTGCTTTTTAGCTTTTCATCTATATTTTGTAGATATTCTTCTCTGCCCAAATGCTCTAACTGATTAATATCTACATCTAAATAATTCGCATCTATTCTTTCTGCTATTCTTTCTTCGGCCATTTCTAATGTAATATATAATACTTTCTTTCCAGCTTTCAAATTAGCTGTTGCGAAATGACACATTGCAAGTGTTTTACCAACACCAGTACCCGCAAGAATAACATTAAGTGTTTTGTTAGGTAAACCACCCTTTGTAATTTTATTTAATAATTCTATATCAAAAGGTATCTTTTCTTCTTCACTCGTATAAAACTCATATCTATCTTCTGCATTCTCAAAATAATCATGGCCAATATGGTCGTCAAAAGATATACCAAGAGCATCTTGTAATATATTAGGTATATTTCCTTTTGTATTATCTTTATCATTTCCATCTATAATACTTATCGACCGCATTACTGCATTATAAACAGCTTTCTCTTGACAAAATTCTTCAGTATTATCTAAAAGCCATTGTAAATCTTTCTTCTCATATTTTAACTGCGAATTAACATAACCTGTAATTTCATTATACAGATTCTCGTTAATACTAGAATCTTTTTCAGTCTCAGCTAATAGTATTTCTTGTGTTGGTAAAGAATTATAATCATCTAAATGTTCTTTAATCTTTACAAATATCTTTTTCTCTGACTCTTGATGAAAATAATTTTCGTCTAAGAAAGGTATAACCTTTCTCGTATAATCTTCATCATAAAGCAGGTTTGTCAGTATTATCTGTTCTATTCTCATTTTTACTCTCTACTATATCTACTAATATATCACCTAATACAGTTTCAAATTCTTTTCTATCTTCAGACTTTAATTTATCTACTTCAAGTCCTTCAGGTGTTTCATCTATATCGTATTCAAATTGTAAGTTCACACTTTCTTCATTAAACGAAACATAATTATAATGATATACTAAATCTTTATACTTACCATCAAGTATTCTTATTTTTGCTGTATCTTCATCTTTGTATTCATCATCAAAGATTATTTTATATTTGTTCATATTCCAGCAATTACTAATTCAAGTTCGTTTAATGTAGCTGTATTATTTTTATGTAGTATTCCTATGCCACCCACATCTTCCCACTCTTGAATGTTAGATTCTCTATCATCTATTAGTATATCTTGTTTTTCTTTACAATGCAAGTATTTGTCTTTAGAATATGGTCCAAAAAACACAGGTACATCGCCAAAATGTTTCTCTACCCATTTCACTTTATCATAAAATGCATATTGTACAAATGGTTTTTCTTCCCAATCAATATCAGGAATAGCTGTTAAAAATATTAAATTTAATCCTGTATGTTTACATAAGACATCAATTTGGTCAAAAAGTTCAATCGCATCTTTCATCAAAGGAAGTTCATAATAAAATCTCTCTCCAAATCTATCCCATGGAATCATATCATAATAATCTGTACCGTCTTTTAATGGTTGAGTATATTCACCTATTTTCGTTGCATATGACCAAAAGTCTGCAACTACACCATCAAGGTCTAAATATACTGTACGTCTACTCATCTGTTTCTACGTCAAGTCCATACATAAATTCTTCTTTAGCACACGCATCAAGTTTTTCTAATATTTCTTTAGTGAAAAACTTTTGTGGATTTGAATTGATAGTTTTACCAAATTCTTTATTACCGTTCGGCAATTCATATCGTGTTGAAACTTTTTTGAATATATCATACTTCTCTGCTAAGTCAAGTAATCCATAATATCTGTCTAGACCTTTATCATATGTAAGTCTTACTTCTACTATTTTATTTTCTTTGGTAAAACGAGACTTCTGCATTTTTACTTTAATTATATTTCCTACAATATCTGTACCTTCTTTATCCTTTTTCTTTGTTAAGTAACATATTTGTGATGCAGTATATTTAAGTCCAGAACCACCTGACATTTCTTTCGTAGGAAAATATGAACCCACGACATCATATACATGATTTGTAATAATCATTGGAACATTAACTTTAGCCATTTTTAAATTCAATACTCTGAATGCGGCCTTTAATACTTGAGCCCTCGTCATATCACGAGTCTCTTTACCGTCCATTGAATCTTCTATTTCTTTTGAAGTAGATAACTGTCCTAACGAATCTAAAACTATCATCATTGGTGGACGTTCTTCAGGTTTTGTAGTAGAATAATTCTCTAGAATCTGTAAGCAAGTATGTCTAAATTTCTGTACAGAATCGGGTTCAGATATAATAACTCGTGATGCATCAACACCACGAGACTCTAACATATCTCTAGTTACTGCGGCCTCTGTATCAAAATAAAATACTGCACTATCTTTATTATCATCTAAAAATTTCTTAATAACACCTAATGCGAAAAAAGTCTTGCCCGTAGCAGACTCGCCCGCAAATGCAAGTATTTTATTGTTAGGTACACCGCCATAGATAGACCCTGATAGTACGGCATTAAGAATATAAGAACCTGTGTCCACAGTACCGCTATACTCAGAACTATTAAGGCCAGAATCTCCAAAATTCGTATTGTCATCATTTAATTCTTTTACTATATTTTTAAAAAAGTTCGCCATTAATTCACCTCAATTTCATCATAATATATTATCTCATAAAATACTCAAAATGTCAAGTCTAATCTTTATCTTTAGGCCAGAATGTCTTTCCAGTATATGTGGCGGCACCACCAAAAACTTCTACATGTCTACGTCTATTCTTTTCTTCTACTGAATCGTCCATAGGTGCTGTTTCTCCTTGTCCACCTATCCATTCTCTTGCCTCTTTATCATAAACATCTTCATCTGGTTCTGGTTCTGATTCTTCTTCTACCTCAATATCTTCCCAGTCATCTTCAATCTCTTGTACATTTACTGCTTTTCTAAGTTTCTTAGGTTTTCTTAACGTTATATTTGCCGCTATCAATAGTAGTATTGCAAGTGGGTCAAATACAAATATAATTGTAATAATTACCCATCTTACTGCTCTGTCAAGTAAATCTCTATCAGCTTTCTCACCATAAACAAATTCTGCAATGTATTTAATAGGTCCTACTTCAGCCTCAAACTTTAACTGTTGTCTGTCTAACTCAGTAAGATTAACTCTTAATTCAGTTATTTGTGATGTTGCATCATTTATTATGACATCTAACTCAGTACGTTCAGCTTTCTGTTTTTCTCTTGTAGCTATTGAACCTGATGGGCCACGAATGCGGTCATAGTCTATTAGAACTTGTACTGTTGCATCTAACTGTCCAATTACTAATTCGGCATCTGAAATTCTTCTTTCTTCATTACTAATTCTTTGCTGATATGTTCTAATCTCTAAACTGTTATCACCGCTTACTAATGACTGGTCTATATGTGCTTTAGATAGGAATCCAAATATACCCATACTAGTAATTAACATCAACACTACTACTGCTGTTGTTAAATATGTTTTAAGTAATTTTGGACAAGTATGCCAATTCTGATATACCCAACAAGCAGTTACTAGCTTTCCTACTTCTAGTACCGCACCCATAATAGCAATAGCAAGTTTAGCACTTGCAAATATTGCCATCAAGCCTACTATTGAATACCAAGCCGCTACACCAGATATACAAATGGCAGTAAATAATGTGAATAAACCGAATCCCATTATTTAACCGCGTGTTATCTGAAGTATTTTATCAGCAGTTTCTTTGACTGCTTTTTCTCTGTTGGGCCAATAGATATATTCTTTGTCTGCTGTTTTCAAAAGATTAACGAGTAGTGGCATAACTATTTTTTCTACCGCAGTTAATTTTGAATTGACATCATCAACTGCCTGTGCTTTTGCATACACAACGTCATCATCATCTTCAGCATTCTTTGTTGATAGTAAACTATCTAGCTTATCTTCAATAGGTGCTAATGCATTTAATATTGCTCTATTAATGTCATTCTCATCTATTGAGGGTGGTGTATCTTTTGCATCTTTTTGATTAGCTTGGAATGTTGCCTCATCTACGGCACTAAATCCAAAATCTGCTGATGCATATTCTTGTGGTATTTCTATACTCATGCGAAAAAGTCCTCTAGTGTTTGTTTCTTTTCGACTGACCAACCAATAACATCTAATATCAATCTTATAGGGTCAAGGTATGCTTTATTGAATTGCATCTCATAATCAACATATCTGTGCAAATCAAATTCTGGTGGTAGTACTGTGTTAAACGCAATTACATTTTCTCCTGTGGGGTTTGGCATTTTTAAATACGTAAACTTTGCCTTATCACCATTTTCTATCATTGTATATTTCTTATCCAGTCGCCTTTCCTTGACAGCATTATTGTATAAGATACTAGCACGTATATGTATTGGTGTCCCCTTTCCGTAACTTGTTTTTGTTCTATACTTATTTATATTGTTCATACTTCGTGGAAATGCAACATCTTCAGTTGGTAAAGCATTAAATTTATCTCTAACTTCTGCTATATATTTCTGTATTGTCTTCTCATTATCTTTTACCATTACTTTTAAAGTATCTTCAATTAAATTTCTACAAGCCTTAGGAGTAGAAGACCTTCTAGATTCGATACCCGTGACCTTCATCTTAGGATTTAAATACTGTACTCCTTCATTATTTAAAACATTAGCAACATATCTTTTCTTCCCTGTGATTATAACTTTATCTGCAATAATCTCTCGCTCCATAAACATTTTTTGTTCATAAGCATTCATATATGTTTTTAATTCATCAAACGTATCTTTGAATACAGGCATAATAGACTGCTCACTCAGATTATCAATAAACTTACATATCTTTTTATTACTACCATCCTTAATAACTTTATCAACCACATCTTTAAATAATACATATAAACTATCTGTGTCCATAGCAAGAACATAATCTTTATTTGTTTTTAACGTCTTGTTAAGAAACTCGTTAATTGTTTTCTCTGCCCACCGTATCGTTAATTGGCCAGAAATAGTTATTGACTCTGCCATACGTACATCATAATAACGAAAATATTCATTAGACATTGCACCATAGAGACTATTCATCAAAATCTTTAATGCCATTTGTTCATTATCATAATGAGATATTTTTTTCTCAATCTCATATTTTACTCTTACATCATCACTATCTAAATCTTCAAGTTTTTGTTTTTGTTCTAATGCATTTTTCTTTATTATTTTTCTCTCGGCATACATATGGTCAACAATCTGTGGAAATATACCCTGTTTATCATTATTAAACAACTGACCAGTTGCTGACATAACTCTATTCTTTGGTATATCAAACTTTTCTCTATCTAATAACTTATCTACTGTAACATTAGATATAACTTCATCAACTATCGTTTCAGGAGATATATTATACTGCATAATCAAATGCGGATAAAGTGAATTCAAATCAAATGATGCAACCCATTCATGCATACCCGTGATTGGTTCTTTTACATATGCGCCTTCAATCTGTCTTTCATTTATTTTATATTGTTGAGGACTAATAACAAGTTTATTCCTTCTTAATATATTATAGATATAAGTGTCCCAGATTCTCGTGGACCCAAAAGATGTATCATAATTAACACCCGCTTTATATGACAATGTTAATATAAGAGATATAAGTCCTAGCTTATCGTCAATGCTTTCAACTAATTCCGTGTCTTTAATATTATAATCAATAAACTTCTGATGATTATTAATATAAAGTTCGTTTAATGATTCATACTCAGAATAATCAAGTTTCTTCTCACCAAGTACAACATTAGCAATATTGTCAAGTCTATAAGATTCTTGCATACCATATAAAGAAAACTTCTTAAACAACTGTAAATAATCTAATACTGTTGTTCCATATATTGTATAATAATTATCTTCGTACTTTGATTGACTCTTTCTTGGCTTTATCTTATGTATTGAAAATTTCTTTGTTGCATCATCATTGAATAGTATTCTTACTCGATTAATAAGATAAGGCATATCAAAATACTTAACGTTCCAACCACTTATAACATCAGGTACATTTGCAGACCAATGAGTCAGAAACTTTGTTAATAATTCTTTTTCGTTATTACACTTATTATACTCTATGCGATTACCTTTTATGATTGATTTTGAAACATCATAATCGCCTAGCCCCCATACAACAAAAGTATTATTAATATTATTCTTAATAGTGATAGCAGTTACGGGATATCTTGCCTCATCTGGTTGTGGAAAACCTTTATCAGATTGTACTTCGATATCTATGTAAGTAGAATTAACTTTATTTCTATCGAACTCACAAGCCTCGGGGAACTTATCTGAAATAAACTGAGCAACAAAATCTGTATTACCATGTATTTTCTGATTAGAGACTGTATTGTTTTCAATAAAATCCTTTGTCTCTTTCATTCCACCTGGCTTTACTGGTGCAACAGGAATACCTAATAATGTTTTATATGAAGTCTTCTTCTTTGTTGGTACAAATACAGTTGGTTGATATTTTATTTGTTTTCTTATTCTTACGTTATCTTCATAACCAACGTATAATATATTATTGCCTAGTTTTTCTACTGATGTATAAAAATCCATACTCTATTATAACATAACCTTTCATCAATGTAAAGTAAAAAGGGGTCAAAGACCCCTCTATTATTTAAATGCCTCTCGTTCTTACCAACTGCTAGATACAGAAAGCATGGCTCGTCCTTCACATATATTTGAGCCAGCAAAGCATTCTGATAATGATAAATCACTATCAACCCAAGATGCTGTTACATCAAGCGGTCCTAGTGATTTGGTAACACCTACTGAATAGTAAACCCAATCAGGTGTTCCCCAAGCGGTATTCTCATCAACAGTTTGCTTTCCAGCGGCCGCTGATAGAGATATTCCACTACCAATTACAAATGTTACATCTCCTTCAACATTGATACCACGTCCTGTTGAACCTTGCCAATCAGGTGTGTATCTTCCTGTTACTCCTAGATATATTTTTTCAGTCAAATTATATCCAAGTCCAAGTGAGCCTTCAACAAAATTGAAGTCAGAGCCATCAGGTTGGCCAGGATATAGATAATAAAGGATTCCCGCATCATAAGATACTTTTCCCAGACTACCTGTATAACCTGTATATAAGTCAACTTCTTGTGTAACGTTATTACCAAAGTCTACGTTTGATGCCCAAATACCTGCATACAAAGAACCATACTCGTAATCTAAACCACCAGAGATTGATGGTAAATTTCCAGTTTGAGATTGGCCGCGATACATATAATCTGATGATAGTGCAATGTTAGCACTAAGTGGTAGATTAGAATGTTCAGCAAATGCAGATATTGAGAATAAACAAAGACATAATATAGAACTCATCAAAATCTTCATTGATTTTCTCTTCCTTTTATTTAAGGGGAGTCCGACGGACTCCCTATTAGTATTTATGTTGTCAGATTATTTAATTGAAATCTTCTTAGGTTTCTTTTCCTCTGGAAGTATATTTTCTAAATAAACTTTTAACACGCCATGTTCAAGTTCCGCAGATTGTACTACAACTGTATCAGCTAAAGTAAAAGTGCGTTCAAAATTGCGTTCAGCAATACCTTTATAGACAATATTATCTTCATTTATATTTTGATTGTGTTCACCCACAATAGATAATTTGCCTTCTTGTAATGTTATATCAATATCGTCTTTAGTAAAGCCTGCGACTGCTACTTCAATAACGTGCCTTAGTTCATCAAGTTTTATGATGTTATAAGGCGGATAAGATGGTACGTTGTAACCTCTATTGACTTGTTCGTCTAAGGTGTGAAACATACGGTCGAAACCCACAAAGAATGGGTCTAATTTGGTTAAATTAAATTCTACCATGATTTATTCCTCCTATTTAAAAATTAGCAAGGTAGTTTCGAGAATCCCCTAAGGCAATTCTCATTACTATTTATACAAATTGTTTATTAAAAACGGGAGCGAACTCCCGTTTTTTAAGTATATACGTATATACTTTTACATACCAACTGCTGAAATACCAGCGGCAACAATCGAACGGCTTGGAGTACCTAAACGAAAAGTGTTAGCTTTTCCTACTCTACTGTTACGATATATTGCATAGCCTCGTCTGCGTAATGCAGAAATCAAAGCTGTTGGGTTGGCCGCACCTAGTTTAGCTACTTGAGTAGTAGTTAGGCTTTTGCCATTTTGTAAGGCTCTAAGAACC
>Ga0206683_10002181_pt1 | contig 13247 bp, 15 predicted proteins | sample M280m12015metaG_FD_155483 | JGI IMG/M metagenome (GOLD analysis project Ga0206683, IMG submission 155483) | Ammonia-oxidizing marine archaeal communities from Monterey Bay, California, United States - M2 80m 12015 | ecosystem: Environmental > Aquatic > Marine > Intertidal zone | place: USA...
GGTACGCTTAAGTACTGAAAAAAACACCGGACTTAGAACACAAAAGTGGGTCAAAATTCGACAAAGTGAAAGTATTTGACAAAAAATCACGTCTAAGTATGCCCTTGAAAATTCTGCAAGTTTTCTGCAACTCTATTTGCCACAAAAATGGGTTCGACACTCACTTACAGAAAAGTTACAGAATTTTCAAGGGCATATTTAGACGTACTTTTTACTCTGGTAAACATTAAAAGTTTTTTTTTTAGTGTTTTTTATGTTCTAAGTCCGGTGTATTTCTAGGTACTTAAGCGTACCACTACTCGTGATTTTTGTGCTCGGGAAAAGGACAGAGATACAACTGTGTCCTTTTACCGGCGCCGAAATCTTGGGTCCCTGGTACGCTTAAGTACTGAAAAAAACACCGGACTTAGAACACAAAAGTGGGTCAAAATTCGACAAAGTGAAAGTATTTGACAAAAAATCACGTCTAAGTATGCCCTTGAAAATTCTGCAAGTTTTCTGTAAGTTGATCAGAAGGCTATGTCGGGTGCACGGGGACAGGCGGGCACGGTGATTTCTTTGAGTGACTCGTAGAGCGCGTGTGGGTGCAGGGACTGGGCTACGTCTCCTCCAGCGGCGCGTACAGCTCCCGCTACAATTTCTGAGCAGAACCATCGATTTTTACTCAGTCGAGCTTGGCAGAGCGGCTGCAAGAAGTATCCCACTTTGTTGAATTTGTCGCCCACGTGCTCCTGGCAGAACGCCATGGCTTTCTCTGTGTCCCAGGGACATAATCGAAAATGCCACTCGCTGCGACTGAACTGTTTGGTTTCGAAAAAGACGGTGCCGTTGTAGTGGATGGAGCAGGATTGACCTATGATGTACTGGTCGGAAGATTGCTCTGCAAAGAGAATTTCGGTGTGTATCATGGGGCGTTCTACTCCTGCCACGTAGGCAGCCGCTCTGTTTAACCAGTGTGTATTTTGCAACTCCTGGCTGGCGGGCAAGAAACAGACGTACATTTTTAAGGGAGGGGGAACACTGGCTTGAAACATTGTATACGGCAGAGAGACTTTGTATAGCAGAAAGACTTTATATAGCACAGAAAATTTAGTGCAAACTTTTCCAATCTTCTTTTGTTTGTTGTCTGCTGACGTATGTCTTGAGGGGCGTTGATCGCATTTCCGTCTGCCATTTCAGAGCAGCTGCTTGCCACATTTTACCCACGCTCGGCACTTGTACGTACTTCTTGCAGAATTCCGTCCTGTCACCCTGCGCATGCGGTATGGAGTGCAAGGATATTCTGGGCAAAGCCCCATCGGATTTTCCCATTTGCAGCATTTTTTCTACTCTTTGCTGAACTTTCTGCAGGGCTTTTTGTTGGTAGTTGCTTTGAAACGCGATTAATTTTTGTCGGTACTCGTCGGAGACTTGAACAAAGTGCTGCCGGCGCCGCAGAAATTGAAGACTTTGGTACATGGTGGAGAAAACATTATGGTGAGTGTCGTGTACCTCACGTCCCGACATTAGTTTGGACTGCAGCGCTTCGTTGCAAAAGGTCGATCCAAACGGATTGTAATTGGTGACTCTGCATTCGGGAAAAGCGGAAAAATATATATTGCGGTTGTCCTGCTTGTTGGCATACTTGGCATTCTGTCTTGCCACAAAGAGACTACAAATTTTCCGGTCGCTCGCGTTGATCATGTTGACGGTGGTGCCGCTGTACTTCTGTAAAAAATGCTGGTACTGCGCTAGCCGGTGTTCGCCAGCAACACGCTCTGTTATTCCGACTCCCTCTGCGTGTGGTTTAGAGGGGGCGGACAGTGTGACGGGTGTGAGGGCGTAGACATAATGTTTACATGTAACGGTATCAGTCTTTCCGTCGCCCAGACCGTGAACAAATTTCCCCGTTTGAAAATTATTGTGGATGAAAAAGGTGCCGCCCAAGTGGCTGACAGTGTGTGTCAGATCGCGAAAGAGTTCCTTCTCGGCGGGATACGAGTGTTTGGTGGCACTGTCTACGATGTGCTGCAATACCTGAGTCTTCTCGGCATCATGCTGCTGCACAAACTCCTCAACGCCAGTGCGTTCGATGTAGGGATTGCTGGTTGCTTTCATCCACTCTCTTAGCCCACTGTACAGCGAATCGTCCACATAGTCGAGCACATTGATTTTGACCCGAACGCGATTGGGGCTAGCCCATGCGTCGTAAATTTTCTGGATCATTTATAACCAGGGACGTGTAGTATTTATATACCGTATTGTTTGCTGAATGTGTGGATCGTCGCCAGAGCGCCTCTTTCCCCGCAATGCACAGTCTAGACCACTTCGTTGGCTGATTGTAGTTGTACTGGCTGCGGTGTGTGTGGGTTGGATGCTGATCGACACTACATCTCCCACCAAGTACCGACACTCTACTAAATATCAGCCGATCGCCGTGAAATCGTTGCATTTGGACGATGTGTATCGCTTGCGGATGCAGCGAGTGGCGCTTGTGATGCAGCAGTACTGTGAGCGAGGCAGTCATATTGTCTTTGCGCACAACGTTGAACTGGAGGGCGTCGTGTTGAACGATTACATGTTTCACGAGTGCGGGGGCAAGACCTGGTTGAACGCCCGCATTGCTACGCGTTCCAAGACAAACATTCGATGCCAAGAGGAGTATGCAAATGTCTTCAAAACAAGGGTACAGCCCAAATCAGTGGAGATGCGAGCGGTGGATGTGTCTACGTGGACCGAGGTACAAGTGGAAGGTTCGAACGACCAGTCTTGTGGCTGGCTGCACGCAATAGATATACTCGAAAACAGCTGGCTATAAAAGTAAATGGATTGTACAATAATGTCTATGGACGCCAGAAAGAAATGCGAGCGCTGCCAGGCAACTTACTCGGTAAGAGACAACATTGGTTCGCTTCGATGTTTTAAGCACACTAAGAAGTACGACCGAGACGTCGGGTACCTGTGCTGCAATCGCAAGTTTCCGACCCTGCGGTATACCAAATTTGCGTTTTGTACGCCGAGTACGGTTGTGGAAAAGGAACCCCGCGGGTGCACTCCCTGCGACTGTGGTGTCGAGCACGAACCAGTGAATCTGGCAGAGAACCCCGAATTGCTGCAGTACCTGTACGCCAAACACTGGAAGAACAATGTCTACGACGGCAAACTGCCCGGATTGGACCAGACCACGTCGATTCTGCACCGCAGTCTAGCTGATGATGGTTAACGACCGAAGCTGCTTACGCCACATATAGCGCAGTGATAAACCTCCGATCAAGCTGAGTGCGAAGCATATCCAAAACACCAGAATAGGAAGCAGCGTCTCGAAAATTAGGTATGTACTGGTAATGGCGACCAGTGCTGCCTGTGTAAACTCCAGCACTTGAATCAGCGGCAGCTTGTGCAGGCTGTTTGTTGCCTGTAGGTTTCCCTGCCATTCTGCCTCGTGTGACTGCACCCACCAGAGTCCGTACGCCAAGCTGTACAGACCCACGGAAATTGTATTGAAGACGGGCTGTAAAAACGGTTTTTGACAATCCACTGCCGCAACTGCAAGTACGAACCAGGGGACTTGGTACATTTACTCTTTGTAGTCCTTCTTGTTATACTGTTGCAACAGTATTGTATAAAGCAACATTGTTGCCCCAACTATGGCACACCAGCTGCCTGCAATGTACACTGTTATATCTTCTTGACTGCACATCTTCCTCTATATAACTGCCGCCTATATACATAAAATATGTATTTCGACATTCCGAGACAAATAATGATCAGTACTTGGCACGATTATCAGACGAGCACCATGATACACATGTGTAGCAAAACAATTGTGTACCACCTGATGAAGAACGGGTTAGTACTGACGAAGAACAGCAAGCGCATCACCCCGTCTCTCGCGATATCCGACGCGTTGGAAGTCTACTGGGGACCGTTTGTGGAGGGTCTGGTCGACCAGGTCATGGCGTTTGGGTTTGCTGTAGTCATGTTTCAGAAGGATGGAGCGGATTGTGTGTATCCAACTACGGTCGACCCACATCTTTATACCATTGCGGTAGAGATTATTAACAACAACATGTCGTTCAAGCTGTCTTCCACCGAATTGGACATGGAGTCGGTCATGGTCTACAATCATTTTGGATTTTCTCCTGTGGTGCGCAATGGCAGAGGCATGCTGACGTCTCTGGCTTGGAAAGTGATTCCACCCATTCGCTTTCTCAACAATGTGCGGAATGCCTGCGAGACAATGGAGGCGAACAAGACTCGACCTCAGTTTTTTACCGAGCAGCAGCCTACTTCCCGAGAGCGTCAAGAGGGTGTAGACTTTGACTACTATGCGGAAGCCGACTCCTCCGAGATTCGAGAAGACATGCAATTTCAACGCAACGCAAGCAATATCCGGATACTGGAACAGCAAAAGGATTTGTACAACACGTACATGAATCGGAAGGAGAGCAGCAGCCATCCATACAACAGGGGAATTCAAAGAGTCGTGAACAAACTGGATGATATTGTACAACTGCCGGAAGGGCATCACGTGGTAGCGACGCCTCAGAATACCGGGCGCCAGGACGTGGTGCAGATGCACAAAATTATACAGGAGGAGATCTGTTCAACGCTGGGAGTACCTCGTGCGTTACTGATTTCGGACAGCATGTACAAGAGTAGCACCGAAGGCATAGAGGAGTTCTTTTCGCAGACCGTAGCTTGGTGGTCGCGCAAGCTGCAGATTCTTCTGACCGACGTCTACACCAAGATTTACTTCAACAAAAAAATGGGCAAGTTAAAAAATATATATACTGCCAAACAAAGGCATCAGATACAGGTGCATTTTGACTACAACACCACGATAAAGGAAGAGACTCTACAAAATATGTACAACAACGGTATTCTTACATGGGATGCTTACTCTAAAACTATGATCAAAATGGCAGGGATGGCAGAAGAAGACCGCAACCTAGAACCTCCGGCTTTACATGGCGTCGATGCCTCGGAGGTAGTTACCGTGTCTAACAAGCGAAAACGAACCGCTGGGGGACTTGATGACGGAACTTGAGCGCAAATCGCCGGCAGTTGCCATGGCTGCAACGGTCTGGCTGCCTTTGAGGTTCACACGGAGGACCAGATCGTACTTGTCCATTGCCGCTGCCATGTCGTCAATGGAGACATTTCGGTTGTACAACTGACGCGACTTGACTGCTCCGTTTACCTCGACGGCGGGATTGGGAGTGAAAAGATCCTTGCCTGCCAAAGTGATTTGATTGATTACATCCTGCTGTGCCAATTGCTGCTGCTCGGACGTGCGCGAGACGGGATTGGGTACCATTTCTACCAAAAAGTGGGAGCCAGTTTCTTTCATGGGAGGGGCTTTGACAAACGACATTTTAGATACAAAAATAGTAGTATTTATACAATCAAAAATCTGATCCTATAAACATTGCAGCAAATGCAGTGAAATGTCTACGGCTAGGAAAACCATTGAAGCCCATCTTGCGTCCTCGCCACATTTTGTCTCTGTGGAGTTCTTGGACAATTTTCAAAAGGATCACAACTCACTTATTCACAAAACCGATGTCTACAAAGGGATGATTGTCACCGTCAAGCCAGAGTACGTACTGTCCTCCGCCGACATCATGTGGCTGCATCCCAACATAGCGCAATGTCGCGCCGTGTACGAGGGAGGGGTCTACCAGTCCACTGAAGAGTTGCCGCCCATGAACGCCTCGGTAGGAATATACCAAACTCGCAACATCGACGCCATCGGCAACGAGGTCAACGACACCTACACGATAGTAGACACCCACCTGAGACAATCGTGGAAAGGACCGGTACAGTCCATTTACTCCAACAAGTACCAAACAGAAGTGCTCGCCAAATGCAAAGAGCAAGCCGACTGCATGGGGGCGGGAGATTTGGTCTCTGCCAGCTACACCAACATGCTCTACAAGGGGGTCGGAGACTTTCATTTCTACAACACCGCGTACAAAGACAAGGGCTTGGTACTGGTGTCTCCACTCGTAGGTTACAAGATGGTAGACGCGAAAAACCACATTTCAGACTTGATCGACGAGAGCACCCACTTGTCCAATTTGAGTCGGAGTGCAATGGAAAGCATTTACGCCCGCTGCGACTGGGAGGGCAACGAGCTGATTAATACCTACGCGTTCAAGCAGTCCACCGGTGATATAGCGGGCACACACTATCGTCCGCTCCAAATATCGGTCTCCAGTACACCCATTCACAAATATTTGTCTCTGCAGCAGCACATCGACATGACGCCATTGGCAGAAAATGTACCCGACGGTCAAAAAATGCACGAATATGCGCAAGAGGACGAAATAAAAGTGCCCTACACTGCCAAAACAATGCAGCAGCTCTTGGACCTGAGAGACGAGTTTGATGTGATTAATATGTACGATAACAAATTTTTGACCCTGCCCAGACACATTGTAGAAAGAATACTATCTAAGGAAACTATCTAAGGAAACTTATACTTAACTAATAACTCGCAGACTACTTTGTACTCGTCGTCTCCCTCAGTATTGGCTTGGAAACGAGCGCCCAAATCTTTGAAGTTGGTGTAAGGAATCTGGCTGATGACATTCTCGTACAACTGTTTAATGCAGTTAGACACGACCTCCTTGCCCACTTTGATCCAGTGACCCTCACGTGCCTGCTCGTGCTCGGGAGAAATACCCAACTGCTCCCAATTTTGACCGATAATCTTCATGACTACATGGTCTTGGTCCACGTAGTAGTACGGTTCGTTGGGAAACGGAACGACGCCCTCCCACAACTTGTCCAAGGTGTACGCACCGTATTGTTTAATATAGCGGTTGTTCACTACATTTTCGGGCGTGTACAAGACCTCGTGCAAGCGCTGCTTCTCGAAGGGCAAGACCGTGACCAAATTAGTAAACCCTTCGTTGGAATGAGCGTGGTCCTGTGTCATGTCGTTGTGCTGACGAGCATACAACCATCCGGCAGAATTTACGATATTGGGATCGTTTTCGAAAAGGTTGAGCCCAATGGTAACTGGCTGTGGACAATCGGAAGAGACACTCTTGAGTGTTACCCCCGTAATAATAGCTTTGGTCCAATCCCGTTTGTCGTACGCTTCTTGCTCCTCCTCGGTAAAATCATTCGCCTCTGCCTGTTTGAATACATCCTGCGCATTCGCGACGTTTACCACTTTGCCCATGGCGTAGTCCATTCCACTGCCATCGCACTCTAAAAAAATCCTGCGACTCATTTCCTGCGACATATTGTTCATTTGTACTTCGTCCTCTAATTGCTCTTTTTGTTCTGCCATTTTTAGGTAAGTAATGTGCAGTATATATACTTTTTTTTTGTTGTTGCTGAATCATATTGACATATAAAAGAGGAAACACTGCAAGTCAAATGGAATGGACCAAGAACACATTTGCAAATATAATAGACAGCAGGAAACGCTTACGTCACAGTACAGAACAAGAAGCGGCAGAACAAGATATAGACCGCAACAACGCAGAACGTCTGAGCAAACGCATCCGCGAAGATATGCCGCCGTACATGAGGGGTCCCAATCGCAAAGGTGCAATCGATAAGCTGGCAATATACGAAAAAATAAAAGAGAAACGACTGACTGCGATGAGAAAAACAACGGCGTACAAATTTCTTATGAACGTTGCGGCGTTTACCAACGAAAGCATAGACACGTACTGGCAAGACGATACATTTAGCGACGACAACAAACCCACCGCGTTTACAATCACGGAGCAAATGGTCGCGGAGACAGGCAGAGTTGCTGAACAGCTAGCCAAAGGCGACGTGCAGAAATGGTGCATCAATGGACCGGCGTTTCCAATCGCAAAATCAATAGTGGGACCAGGAATGGAGGCACTACATTTGACCTCCAATCGTATTGCGTTTGATCAAATTACTAATTTCAACCAGTTTCAGATATGGCTTCAACAGAATGTAATAAATGTTGGCTGGTTAAACAATCTGACAGTTCGTAAAACCACAAACAAAACCAATCTGGCAGTTCGTAAAACCGAAAACAAAACGATTCTCTTTCGAGACTTGTCGTCTATACAATTAAGCAACAAAAAGATGAACCACCTGATCCTTGCAGACGGTACCAATCTAACCCAAGATGATTTTAATGCTTATCAAATGCGTGTGGAGAGCGAGAGGCTGGCTCGCAGAAGGGATGCAGAAATCAGAGACGACGTTGCAGACGACATCGGAGACGACATCGGAGCAGACCTACTGCTATTAGAGAACGAACGCATCGCAGATAACGGACCACGAGACATCGAATTCATCAACCAACAAATAAATCCCATCAAAATCACAAGCAATGTATATCAATCGGATTTATTAGCAGATTATTTGTACACCGAGCCAAACATACGTGAGACAATAGATCACATTAATAGAATTTGGACCACAATTAACATACCAACGCTAGTGGAGTTTGAATACGGTGATGGAACTGTGGTGCCCCTATCAACGGGAGAGCAGAAAGTGAATCAATTGTTAGCTTGTGCAACAGCCACAACCAGGAACTTAACTGAGATGACAAGAGTGGCATCCGCTTTATACAGCGAAGACTCCGTCAATTGGAGCGACAATAACCTCAACGGTCTGGTAACCGCTGCAAAAGCACTCGACTCCACTGTAAAAAGACTAGACTTTTTGTCAACAGCAACGCTGTTTAATCTATATATACGAAGAGACAATAACAATAGAGACGCTTACAGACGGTTGACCTCAGAAATCAAAGAAGCAAGCAGTGAATGTACAGCCCTTGTGGTACAGGTCCAAAACATAGCCAAACTATTTACCGGATTGTTTTACACCTATACTGTTACTGCCGCCGATGTGCATGGAGAAAAGCTTGTAGATACACCAGTTGGGGTAATTCCAGTACCAATACCAAATCCACCTGTTCCCAACACTCAAATCCGAGTACGAATACCAGACTCCGCCACGTTTGTCAATGAAGAAGTTGACACGTACTACCATCGGCGTTTGCACTACTGGAAGCACCAGCTGCTGATAGAGCACGACGACGCGCAGGTAATGTACAATGTGGACAAATGGTACCAACAAACACCATGGGCAATTGGAAAAATATTTTTTTCGCCTCTAATATATGGACACATGCACGAAGTGCACCATGCCGTCACTCGATGCCATCCTAAATTCAAGGACCACGGGATAAAACATTTGGCAGAGCACCACTGTTTCCTTTTTGCCAAGTGTGTAGCGCTTGCAATTCGTGGTTCCACCATACTGTCCGGCAAGCGATACGGCTTGGATCGCTCCTTCATGCGGATCAACATGGAAAAAAGAAGAGCAATGCACGCTTGGAAGCACGAGGACGAGAAGAAAGCAGAAGCACAGATTAAAGAGGATAAGCGATCTGCGACCTCGGCAAGTACAAATCTTGTCGTAAGCAGTGGAAGCAGTGGAAGCAGTGGAAGCAGTGGAAGCAGTGGAAGCTACCGTCCGTTTTCGGAACTTGTTAGGGGAATATAACCTGTGGAAGAGTTTATGGTAAAATGATTTTATTGTTCGGAGAAAGTCCAACCGTAGCACTGACACAATGGAACGGGCATCGCATTTGGCAGACGGGGGTCTCCACGCCGTGGTCTGTTGTGCAGACCTACATGCCAATAGTTATTCTAGTAACAGACGATGTAAGTGTGCTGCGACCCGATATGCGGAACATCTACGTCATTACTACCAATCACACTGTTCTGCGAGAAACAGTCCTGCGCGGAGGCTATTGCCTGATTGGCTCCATGTGGGAAGGGTTATGGCGACTCAAAGATCTGCTAGTCACCAGCACATAATGTTGGAATCCTTGGACCCCTTGGAACCTGTGGAACCTGTGGAATCCTTGGACCCCTTGGAACCTGTGGAACCTGTGGAACCTGTGGAACCTGTGGAACCTGTGGAACCTGTGGAACCTGTGGAACCTCTGCGTTGGATTCTACTAGCCAGTATATGTTGGTCTTGTGCGAACAATGCGGTGGACATCATGGTGCCGCTGCCGGGAGTGCTGCAATTTTTACTGGTTATAGTTTGGATGTTCGGCTACACTCTGCTTACGGTGCGGACAGCACGCTATTCTAAGAAGTGGGCAGTGTTTGTGCCTGGACACGCAGTTGTGCTTTACACAGTGGCGGTTTTGCATCACTCCGTCGAAATTCACTCCATTTGCCAAATATACGCCCTAATGCTCCTTTTTGGCTCCACGCTGATTTACAGCTGTCGAGACCGCCTTCGGACAGATGCCTAAGATCATGTACTGGAGTATGGCGACTGGGAGAATGATGGAAAATAGAATAGTATAAAAAGCGCTATAACTAACACTAACATGTACGATTGTTTGTATAATCGGAGAACACTCTACCCAGTATCGCATTTTTTTGCACCATTTGCAACATATTTGTTGACTCATAATTCCTTTCTAACTGTCTCTATTTTTGCAGCCTGGGAATTGATAGAGTATATTGTGTTTACTGATGACGATTCATATCTTATATTTCCAGGTACTTTAGAATCCTTGTGCGATGTAATAATCTTGGATTTAGGCAATGGATTTTTAGGACTGTTCATAGCTTGGTGGATCCAGTGGTGCATAGGGTGTAATAAAGTAACACTGACATGTACAAAGTGGCTCTATACAATTCTTTTCTTGGTGGTTTGGACTCTTGTATCGCCACTCGACTTTGAATGTGAATTCTGGATCTTTCCGTGCGACTACACAGCATGGGGTATACCAGCACTATCGGTATTCTTGGCAATTTATCTGTGGCTTTTACGATCAGATGACAACCGAACACTGTGGGTGATATTTGTTGTAGGTCTGTTATATCTCAACGTCACATGGATACCAGTCAGTACACCGCTGTTAGTATACGCTACATCAATTGTCATGATGATTGGTGCGTACTGGTATCCCGTGGGTCACAGATACGAGCGATTTCGAGCGAATTCGAGCGAGTCCCTAGCGGGGAGTCCCTAGATGTACATTCGAGTGTGTTTGTATGTGCACTGGCTCCGCTCGGACTGTACTGCAGTTTGTCTTGTACAGCAGGCATACTTCCACCAGACCGGCAATAGTGGCACTAACTACAAGTGCGTACTCCATTTGAATGGTACCGTACGATGCCCAAAGGACAGCCCCCAAACATCGAATCGTCATGGTGAAGTTGGACAAGTGATTGGTTCTGCCTAAAAGTTGTGGAATGGAGGCAGTGGTGGTGCAGATGGCAGCAAGTATAGATATAACAACATACATTTATTCAGAGGTCGCGACACCTATATACGGTGTACCGAAGCATAGTTTATATAAATTTGTTGTACGGTACACCTGCTATTCTTTTTTTTGCAAACTCTCTCGCCCAAAATGTGACTATCATCAGCGTCATCACCAGGTCGTCCTTCATTCCCTTTTTCGACTTGCCACTAAAGACAATTTTAGCGTTATTGAACGGCTGAGCAGAGGGCAGTATGATTTTTCGAAACTGCATCAGCTGCTTTTCAAACTCCTTCTTTGTTACTACCAATCGCTTGTTTGCATCCAGCATGGGGTTGGCGCAGACCGCGTTGGAGTCAAAGTGAATGTTGCCGCTGTTGAAGTACGTTAGCAGGGTCAGTGCATACACTTCTTTGCGAGCGTGTGTTGTACATACCCCCGCTTTTCTTTTTTCGTGCACGGTGTACAACCTTCGTTCGTTCTTCAGCATATGTCTGGCATGTTCTGCTTCCTGACCCAAGTTGTTTTCCGGAATGAAAATAATGTACGCATTGACTAGCATTGGATGGCATCGGAGAGAACGTACATGCTGCGTCAACATTTGATCAATCTGCTCGTGCTTGTCGGTAGGCGCGGTATCGATGCCGACTACAATCAGACGCTCGTTTTCCAGAACAATGCTCACAATGGCAGACTGTGAAGCTCCACCGCCATTGGGATCGTACCCCATGTAGACGAAGTCCACGGAGCACTGCAGGGTAACTGGCGGAGACTGCATAAATGTCACCACCTTCTGCGATTCAAAGAGTGAGGTGGCGTCGTCGGTAATTGCTCCCATGCTTTCTCTCTGCATTAAATCCCCCTGGTCTGCGTACAGAGCTCGAACCATGTCTAACTTCGCTGCGGACTTCCACGGAGGGATCAAATCTTGCATGTGTGTACACTGTGCCCCATTGCCCGCGGCTTCGCACTTGGGACAGACCAGGGACACGCGTATGGTGCGGAAAAACGTTTCCCCCGTATGGTCTCGGAGTTCAAACATTTCGGAGTAAAAATTAAGTTTGTCCTGCGGCGTACTGATGGCAATGAGAGCGGTCGTTGCCATTTCCAAGAGAGGCACTACGATTTCAAAAAAGACCGACAGGTCAATGAACGCTGCCTCTTCGAGGTAGAGAACGTCGCCGCCCACACCTCTCAGTGTTTTGGCACACGATGGGTAGGAGAAGATTTTACGCTTGTCAAACGGCGTGTCTCCCTGCAAGACAAATTCCTCCTGGTTGCATTTAACTATGCGGCTAGCCCACGGTGTTTTTTTGATCAGGTCTCGAATGAGTTCCAGTAGTTTTTGACTGGCGCGCCTCCCGGTAGAAAAAATCGACTGGACGCTGTTGGGAACACAAATGGCATAGGCGGCGACAAACATCGAGACCGCCGTGGTTTTGCCAAAGCGTCGAGGCGTCATGCAGAGAACGGATTGGCGCAGGTCGGACCAATTGTTGATGCGCATAATCCGCTCCATGTCTACGTCGGGATCGTCCTTGTACAAGTGCAAGCAGACACTCTGCAAAAAATATTCGTGAAACTGCCTTTGCATTTTGGAGCGTTCGAGTCCAAACTGGTTCAACATCTTGCGAATGTTCTGAATACGCTCGTCACCTTTGTAGGATTTGCGCGTCGGCTTCGCCATGCCGTACAGTCGAGGCATGCTGATATCGAGCTCCTCCAGTTTTTTGGACTGGTAAAACTCGTAGCTACCGGTCAAAAATCTCCGATACGAGATCGGTTCGTAGTCCTTCGGATCCTGGGGGTCCTTGGGGTCCATATTGGTATTAGAAAAAATTGTATTTAATAGTCTGGTACACCCAAAAAGGGCTTCAGTGCTTTTCTTCAGTGCCAGTGGGCTTGCCAGTGGGCTTGCCAGTGGGCTTGCCAGTGGGCTTGCCAGTGGGCTCTTGTATGCGTACGGTTTTTTTGAGCTTGCGTTGCGGCTGGGACTGGTACATCCAAAAAACAATCA
>Ga0206683_10002183_pt1 | contig 13244 bp, 11 predicted proteins | sample M280m12015metaG_FD_155483 | JGI IMG/M metagenome (GOLD analysis project Ga0206683, IMG submission 155483) | Ammonia-oxidizing marine archaeal communities from Monterey Bay, California, United States - M2 80m 12015 | ecosystem: Environmental > Aquatic > Marine > Intertidal zone | place: USA...
CTGATACAAAGATGGGTGACGTGTCATCCAGATTGTTCGTCTCAAAATAACAATTCTTTTGAACTCAACAGTGAATCAAGACCATTTTTAAAAATCATGGGCAGCAATGGAGATTTGCACAATGATTATGTGATGACATCACAAAAAGTGGGCAATGACTTTAAGATTTCTTACACCCGAAGTCCTCTTGATGATGGTATCTCAGAAGTAATTTTCACAAATGATTCGAGGCCTGGTTTTTTGGAGTTAACGGTCCGATCGAATTCTGATATTGAGATTGATATCAACCTAAAAAACCTCTTGAGTGAGGAAAATATCTATGGAATGGGTGGCATCTATAATGGCACTTGGTTAGTAAGTGTCGATGATTATGACTCAAAGAATCTATCCAATGTAAATCAATCTGTTACTCAGGAGGGTTCATGGGTGGGTGCACGAACAAGATTCTGGTCTTTCCTTGTATCCCCAAAAAATAACCAAGGATCGGCCTATAAAATCAATGAATCAGAGTTAGAAATCAGACTCAGATCAACTGCTATCGATGGCTTGCATCGGTTTGTTTTGTATTTTGGACCTTTGAGTACAAAACAGTTTTCAGTCGCAGAACCGGAACTAAGAAAGCTAATGTATGCCGCACTTTGGGATTGGTTGAGACAATTGTGCTTCTTTATCGAGTGGGTCTTCATTTGGCTTTTAAATCTTTCTGGAAATTCGGGCTTGGCGATAATTCTGCTTGCATGCGTACTAAAAATCCTCATTTATCCGATCAACCAAATTGCTGAAAAATGGCAGGATGATGTGAATGTTATTCATTCTATGCTGCAACCCAAAATCGATGAGATAAAAAGCAGCTTCTCAGGTGAAGAAGCCAATCGCAGAATCATGAAAATGTATAAAAATAAAAACATAAGTCCTTTCTACTCAATAAAGAGTTTATTTGGTTTTTTGATACAAATACCAATATTCATAGCAGTGTTTGATGTGTTGGGCGAATCAATATATTTACTGGGAGAACCTTTTGCTTTCATAAATGACTTAAGCAAGCCGGATCAATGGGCAATGCTGCCATTATTTATTCCTTTTTTTGGAGCTTCAATAAATCTATTACCATTTTGCATGATGATCATTAGCATGTTGAGTGCATATCTTTATACAGATAAAAATTTAAACAAAGATTTACTAAGCAATCAGAAAAGAAAATTGTATCTCATGTCTTTTTTATTCTTTGTCTTGTTGTTCACTTTTCCAGCAGGAATGGTGCTTTACTGGACGACATCAAATTTCCTTCAATTGATGCAAATGCAAATAAAAAAGGCTCTTCAATGAAGAGCCTTTTTTAGGATTGATCTTTATTTACATGAAGAACCCATGACCAGCACCTACCATGCTCATCAGCATTGGAATAGATAACATGGTGTTCGTTCTTGAAGCGAGAAAAGCAGTTCTTGCTGCTTTTGCTTTCTCTTCTGCGGTTGCCTCAACAATGCCCAAAACTTTTTTCTGGTTTGGCCAAATCAAAACCCAAACATTGAATAACATAATGGTTCCCATCCATGCACCGATACCAATTGTTGTGGCATAAGCATTTCCTGTTCTCATACCTAGTTCAAAAGCATCTCCGAGTACACCATTTAGATGCAGATATGCTGCACCGGTCAACCATGTGACTAAAGCTGCCCATCTGAACCAAAGCAGTGCTCTTGGAGCGACATACTTGGTTATTGCGACTGGACCAGGGCCACCCTCATCAGCATTTGCTTCAGCGATTGAGGGAACTTGGACAAAATTAAAGTAATAAAGAAGACCGATCCAAGCTACGCCTGCTGACACATGCAACCAAATTACAATTGACTGAATGCCATTGACTGAAGCGGTTGAATTGCCTATTGCAATCACCACAGCTATAACCAGTCCAGTTATAATTGTTCCAGTGATTTTGTCTAAAGGATTCATACACATACCCCTAATTATTTAATAACAATCAAAATTATAACAATATTTTTTCAAGTGAAACAAATCATCGAAAAATTATTCATTATTTTTAGGAATTAAGAATCTATAATATAAACATCAAAATTAGGAGCAATCGATGACACTAGATGAACGAATAAAAAATCAATTGGAGGAGTTTCCTCTAATTCTCTACATGAAAGGTACGCCAGATTTCCCACAATGTGGGTTCTCGGCGAAAGTTTGTGGAATTCTCAAAGCTTCAAATAAACGATTTGCCTTTGTGAATATTCTCGAAGACCATGAATTACGAGATGGCCTCAAGACCTTTTCAAATTGGCCAACCTTCCCTCAGCTTTATGTGAATGGTGAGTTGGTAGGCGGATCAGATATCGTCGAACAGCTCTTCGAATCCGGTGAACTTACGACAATGCTTGATTCTATTCAATAGAACTCGCTGCTTATATCGGAGGATAGATCATTTCAGCTAAAGAGAAAGTTTTAGTTCCTGATCTTGGTGATTTCAGTGATGTGGAAATTGTTGAAATGCATGCGGAGCCCGGTGACAGCCTTAATGTAGACGACCCAATCCTCACTGTAGAAACCGAAAAAGCAGCGATGGATATTCCCAGTCCTGTTTCTGGGAAACTAGTTGAGCTATATGTTCAAAATGGAGACAAGATCAATCAAGGCGATGATCTTTTTTTGATCGAACTTGCAGAGACGGATACTGGAGTTGAAAAAAGTGAAAAGAAAAATGCAGAACCACAAATAAATAATGAAACAATAAGCAAAGAACAGTCTTCCCAAGTCCCTCGTAATGTGAGCTCAGTTGTAGAGAGTCAAAAGAATGATTCACAATTCTTCAACACATCTATTGCCTCCGTTCATGCAAGTCCTTCTATCAGAAAACTGTCACGTGAACTGGGCGTTGATCTAAATCAAATCAATGGATCTGGAATGAAAGGACGGATTCTTGCACAGGATCTTAAATCATTTGTCAAAGGAGTAATGAGTGGAAACATTGTTGGCATGCAATCTGCTCTTCCAGAGTTGCCTATCGTTGATCATTCAGCATTTGGAGATATTGAAAGCGTGCCATTGAGCAGAATAAAGAAGATTTCTGGACCGAGGCTTCAGGCCAGCTGGATCAATATTCCGCATGTTACACAGCATGATGAGGCCGATATCAACCATCTTGAGCAACTGAGAATGGATTTGAAGAAATCCTATAAATCAGATGGAATATCTCTTTCAATTCTTCCATTCATTGTAATGGCAGTTAGTCAGCTCTTGAAGCAAATGCCTGATTTCAATTCATCATTGGATGAGAAGAACTCGGCACTCATACATAAAAAATACATCAATATAGGATTTGCAGCAAATACCGATCAAGGTCTTATGGTTCCTGTCATAAAAAATGCAGATCAGAAGAGCTTAAAGGAGATCTCACTAGAGCTTTTGAAGTTGAGTGAGGATGCCAGAAGTGGAAAGATCAAGTTAGAAAATCTCCAAGGCGGAACTTTTACAATATCCAGTCTAGGTGGTTTCGGGGGAGTTGGGTTCACGCCAATCATTAATCCACCCGAGGTTGCCATACTTGGTGTGGCTCGAGCACAAATAAGACCCATTATGATTAAAGGAAAATTCTTACCAAGGCTTATTCTTCCTCTTTCATTGTCCTATGATCATCGGGTCATTGACGGTGTTGGAGGCATTCAATTTACAACTGCACTGAAGCAAATGCTTGAGAATCCAGAATTATTTCTGCCTGAGGAGATGAGCGATGGCTGAAATAAGAATTCCTGATCTGGGTGATTTTGATGAGGTAGAGGTTGTCGAGATTCATGTAGCACAGGGCGATAGCATTCAGGAAGGAGACCCAGTATTAACCCTTGAGACTGAAAAGGCCGCAATGGACGTACCAAGCACTGTTTCTGGTGTTGTTGAAAATGTTGTTGTTGGAATTGGAGATAAGGTATCAGATGGAGATTTAGTCGGCAATGTGTCGTCTCAGTCAGTCCAGAATCCAGAAATACCGATTAAATCAAGGGATGATGAGGCAGAGCAAAATGAGTTTAGAAATGAAACCGATCAACCAATGTCATCCGAGGATGATTACGACTTGGTTGTGCTTGGCGCAGGTCCTGGAGGCTATGCGGCTGCATTCAGGGCTTCTGACCTGGGCTTAAAGGTGGCTTTGGTCGATAGGAATGCAGATTTAGGTGGGGTTTGTCTCAATGTAGGATGTATTCCTTCCAAGGCTTTTCTTCATGCAGCAAAGATCTTAGATGACTCGAAAGAAGCTGAGATCAGTGGCATAAAATTCAATGAACCAGAAATTAATCTGTCCAAAATGAAAACTTGGAAAAACAATATCATCGGAGGATTAACAGGAGGGCTTAAAGGGCTCGCAAAAAAAAGAAACGTTGAGGTGATCCAAGGTACGGCAACATTCTTATCGAAAAGAGAAATTGAAATTATCCATGACGGCAAATCTCAGAAAGCGTCGTCTAAGCAATTCATCGTTGCAGTGGGCTCTGAACCTGCTGAGCTCCCATTTTTACCTGATGACCCAAGAATTATTGATTCCACTGGTGCATTGGAACCCAATGAGATTCCTTCAAATATTTTAATCATTGGTGGTGGCATTATAGGTCTTGAAATGTCTACAATATATTCCGCTTTAGGTAGCGAAGTTACGATTGTTGAGTTAACAAAAGACTTGATGCCAGGAACGGATCCTGATCTTGTGAGGCCGCTCGAAAAAGTACTTAAAAAGAAGTGCAAAAGCATTATGAAATCAACTCAGGTGATCTCAGCTGAACCTTCTGATCAAGGGATTCGAGTGACTTTTATGCAAGACGGCAAAGAATTCATCGAGACATTTCAAAACATTCTTGTTGCAGTTGGAAGAAAATCAAATGGAAATCTTCTTGGTTTAGATGCAATCGGCGTGAATATAGACGAGCGAGGAATTATCAATGTTGACAAACAATTCAGAACCAATGTTGAATCGATTTTTGCAATTGGTGATGTGATTGGTGATCCCATGTTGGCTCACAAAGCAAGTCATGAAGGCAAAATTGCTGCTGAGGTAGTCTCAGGACATAAAGTCACAAATGATGTCCGTTGTATTCCATCTGTGGCATATACTGATCCAGAGGTTGCTTGGGTTGGACTTTCAGAGGAGGAGTGTAAAGCAAAGGGATTTGATTATGGGAAAGGAATTTTTCCGTGGTCAGCCAGTGGCAGATCGCTCACGATTGGTAGAAATGAAGGCATGACCAAGTTGCTCTTTAATAAATCGACAAAGAAAATCATTGGAGGAGGAATCGTTGGACCCAATGCCGGTGATTTAATCGCAGAAATTGCTTTAGCAATCGAAATGGATTGCGATGTAAATGATATTGCTCTTACAGTGCATCCTCATCCCACATTGTCTGAAACGGTTGCAATGGCAGCTGAGGTCTTTGAAGGAACGATTACTGATTTGTATATAAAAAGCTCGTAGCTGAATTATTCCGTTCGGTTTCGGAAAAGCATAAAATAAATCAAAACTGACAGTGCTATAAATAATGCGGAGAAGTAGTTTATCAGTGAAGGGTTCCCCGTGCTTAATATGGATGCAATCACTGCATGACCTATTGCAATCCCCCCTAATTGTGATGCAGGAATCATGACAGAATAATTGCCAGATTTATCAACCGATGCAACCATGCCCATTAAAAAAGGTCCAACAAAGTTCCAAGCTACTTGAAAGCAAATGGCTCTAAGTGTGAATCCAACCCAAGTGATTTCACCACTAAAACTCAGTATGATTAGAATCTGAACAGTGAGCGCCCCAAAAACCGCATGAGACCGATCTAATTTACCAATCAGCATCGAAGCTGAAATTGGACCTATGATACTCATCGCTGTACTGATGAATAATGCTCGCCCTATGGCATCACCCGATAAACCATTGTTTATCCCGAATGGCACTAAATTGTTAAAAAATGGACCAACACCCATTTGCCATATAGCCATTATCAAAAGACCTATGAGCGGAAGAAGGAGCATCTTTGATGACCCGTCAGTACTTATATCATTCAAATCTGAGCCATTCCCATCATTTAAATCTTTTATAAAATAGAGCCCAATAATAGCAAGAGCAATGGCAGGGTAGGTCATTCCTGCAATGCCATATTTTGACATGGCGATTGGAACAAGAAGGGCCGTCAAGGATCCCATGATTACTTGAGCAGCAATGGTGTAGGAAAAATTCTTGTCTGGGTTTTTTGTCCTACCAATTGCCGCTACACCCAAGGAAAAGCATAAGCCATGACCGAACAGACCCGTGATGAATCGAACAGCAACAAATAATGGAAAAGAATGCTCATCAGAGAATTCAATGCTGGATATTAGGTTTCCGGCAACAATGACTGCAATTCCAAAATATGCAATGGTTCTCCATCTGAATTTCTGTATCCAGAAAAATCCCAACATTGATGACAGCGCCATTCCCGCAATCTCAGCGGAAGATACTAAGTTTGCCTGAGATTGGTTGAATCCCAACTCAGAAATAATACCGCCGACAAAGAATGGCATGCCAAAAACGAAGAAAACTCCCACGCAACCAACAATGATCGCTGCAAGTACTTCTGTTTTTTTATCTATCAAAGCCATTCGATTATTATGCTACATTTGATTTTATGAATAAATCAGAAAGGGCTAAATTCATTATGGATGCTTTGAATGAAGCGTATCCTGATACACCTATCCCATTGAATCATATCGATATTTATACTTTATTGATTGCCGTCTTGTTGTCTGCACAATGCACGGATAAAAGGGTCAATGAGGTCACTCCAGGACTGTTTGCATTGGCATCCGACCCTCTTTCGATGACAAAGTTATCGGTGGAATCCATCTATGAGATCATTAAGCCCTGTGGCTTAGGTCCAAAAAAATCAAAAGCAATCAGTAATCTGTCTCATATTTTAATCAATGAATACAATCAAAAAGTGCCTGAAAGCTTTGAGGCATTGGAGCAATTACCCGGTGTTGGCCATAAAACAGCCTCAGTGGTTATGAGTCAAGGTTTTGGGCATCCAGCCTTTCCTGTGGATACACATATTCATCGATTGGCTCATCGCTGGGGACTCAGCAATGGTAAGAACGTTCAAAAGACCGAAAAGGATCTTAAAAAGATCTTCCCTAAAGCTGCTTGGAACAAGCTTCATCTACAAATGATTTATTGGGGGAGGGAATACTGCCAAGCACGGGCATGTTATGGTCTTGAGTGTTATTTATGTAAGTCTTGTTACCCAGGAAGAAAGGCTCCCATTAAACACAAGCGAGGGTAGCTTGTCAGTTTACTCTTTGCCCCGGTTTTGCCTTGTCATCCGGTGAAATCAAGAACACTCCTGAATCATCATCCCCCGATGCCAGCAACATGCCTTCAGAAACTCCAAAACGCATTTTTCTGGGTTTAAGATTAGCAACAACCACAATGAGTTTTCCAATCAAGTCAGAAGGATCATAGTATCCTTTGATGCCTGCAAAGATGGTTCTTTCTTCTGAACCAATATCCACCCTTATTTCAAGGAGTTTATCAGCCTCTTCGACATCTTTTGCATCAATGATCTTAGCGACTCTTAGGTCAACATTCATGAACTGATCAATGTTGATAATGTTTTCTTCGTTACTCATTTCTTAATTATCCTTTCAATATCTTCCTCATGTATTCTAGTGAGGAGGTTTTCATAATCGTTTATTTGATGATCTTTGATCGCATCAGAGAGATTTGACCAATTGAGGTCAGGTATGTTCATGAATAACTCTACATTTCTTGCAACCTCAGGCATCACAGGCTTTAACATGATGGTTAATTTTAGAAACATATTGAGTGCATTGGTGCAGACTCTTTGAACGTCTTCTTTTTCTTCTTTGTTCTTGATCATGATCCATGGTTTTTCTTGATCCAAGTATTGATTTGCTTTGTCAGCTAAAAGCATGATTTTTCTCATTGATTGTCCAAATTCACGTTTTTGATAGAGCCTTTCTATTTCCTTGGCTTCATCGTTGAAAACGTTCAGTAAATCATCATCAATTGTTTTTGAAAGGCTGTTTCCGAAATGTTCTCTAATAAATTTTGAACTTCGACTCGCAATATTGATCCATTTTCCGATTAGATCTGCATTGATTCTATTTCGAAAATCTTCCGTGTCTAAATCGAAATCATCTATTCCCGATGAGCTCTTATAAGCGAAATAATATCGTAGACATTCTGGATCAAGATGATCGAGATAGGTTCTGGCTTTAATTAGAGTTCCTCTGGATTTAGACATTTTCTGACCGTTTACTGTCAGGAAACCATTGACATAAATTGCATCTGGTTTCTTAAGGCCGGCACCTTCTAAGACAGCAGGCCAAAAGAGGGCGTGGAAATATATGATGTCTTTGCCGATAAAGTGAACCATATGTGTATTTGAATCATTATCGAGATATTCCTCAAAATGCAGGTCAGATTTTTCTGATAAGTTTTTTAGTGATGCAAAATATCCAATGGGTGCATCCAGCCAGACATAAAAGTATTTATCCTTCTCACCAGGGATAACAAAGCCGAAATAGGGCGAATCTCTTGAGATATCCCAATCCCTGAGCCCAACATCAAACCATTCTTTTAGTTTTGATTTAACCGATGGATGAATATCGATTGTCTCAATCCACTCTTGAAGCATGTTGCTAAACTTGGTGAGTTTCATGAAGTAATGTTCGGATTCTTTTAAGCTTGGGGCTTCACCCGAGATGGCAGAGATTGGATCGATGAGATCAGTCGGTTTATATGTCGCACCGCACTTTTCACAATTGTCCCCATATTGATCTAGTTCATTGCATTTGGGACATGTTCCTCTGACATATCGATCAGGCAGAAACATTTTCTCTTTGTCGTCATAGGCCTGTTCTATAATTTCTGTTCGAACACAGTCGTTTTCTTTAAGTTTTTCATAAATTTCTTTAACTAGATCTTCATTTTCTTTGGAATGGGTCGTGTGATAGTTATCGAAGGATACATGAAAGTCTTCAAAGTCTATTTCATGTTGACGAGTATATTCTGATGCAAGCTCTTCTGGTTCAACACCCAGCCCTTCAGCACTCAGCATAATAGGAGTACCATGCGCATCACTTGCACAGACAAAGATTACATCATGGCCATGCATTCTTAAAAATCTAGACCAAATATCAGCTTGGATGTATCCAACCATATGGCCAATATGGATCGGTCCATTGGCATAGGGCAAGGCATTGGTTATAAATATTTTTTTATTTTCGAGATTCATTGTGTTTTGATCATTTTACCTGAGTTTCATTAACAACACAGGCAGCAGCGTTAAATTAGCAAACAAAGCAAGCAGCATTGCAAATGCGGTGAATAGACCAAAATAGATTGTTGGAATGAAATTGGAAAATGCCAATATCGAAAATCCCAAGATGATGATGACAGAGGTGTAATAGATTGCTTGACCGGTACTGTTGTGAGCATTCTTTATGGCAGTATCAGGATGAGAAGAAGTTAATATTTCCTCTCTAAAGCGATGGACATAGTGAATCGAGTGATCGACACCAATACCGATGCAAATGGCAGCAATTGTAATGGTCATAATATCGAGTGGTATATTCATTATTCCCATTAGGCCTAAGACGGAAGAGGAAGCTATAATGCTGGGAATCACTGCGATGATGGCAAATTTGATTGACCTGAATAAGAATAAGAACATTATCATGATTGCAATAAAGACGAATCCAATCGTTAGGATTTGAGAAGTAATCAGGCTTTCAAGTACATTGTTGTACAAAACCAGCATACCGGTTAGCTTTACTTGAGATTCTTTTAGTCCGAGTTCTGATGTTAGATCACGTTTGATTTTTTTTAGAAGTTCACCTCTTTGCAAATCTGGATAGGATTCATAAACCCTAAAAGAAATCCTGAGTTGGTTGCCGTCTTCAGAGAGATACGGATCAAATAAGGCCTCTTTAACATCATCCGGTACTTTCTTGTAGAGTACAGACAGAAAGAAAGTATCCATCTCATCTCCATCATTTAGGGTTTGAAGAACATCCATTGTGGTATCAAATGAAATGACCTTTCCTGCTTCATTCAGCGATTCCAAATAGTCATGCACCGATTTGATTGTCTTCAATCGATACGAGTTATACCAGTAGCTGTCACCTCCGATATCGTATTCGTCATCATCTTCCTCAAAGAACATCTCATCAAAGAAATCATCTTCGATAAGATTCTCATCGTCTTCCACCTTATAGAAATCAGGGTCGGCTTCAATAATGATATCAAGTGGAGTTGTTCCGCCCAACTGGGAATCAATCACAGTTAGACCCTGAAAGATCTCCGTATCTTCTTTGAATGCATTGATAAATTGATTTTCAGCAGTAAGTTTTGTGATGCCGGAAACACTGATAGCAAAGATAATGGTAAATAAGATAAGAATCTGTGATGGCTTTTGAATCACAAGATTTGCAAAGGCGTTGGTTAGCATATGGGTTTTATCTTCTTTCACTTGATGATCAATCTTAGAAAACAGACTGAGCAATGCTGGAAAAAGATTGAATACCAAAATAAAAATCACTCCCATGCTAATCAACATCATCCATCCAAAATCAATGACTGGTCGGATGCCTGCCATTAAGAGTGACCCAAAACCAACCATTGTTGTTATAGTCGTGAAGAGACAAGGCTCTAGCTTGTCTCTCATCGTCATCACAATCAATGACGAATGATTTTTTTCAGGGAATAATTTTACAAGCTCTCTGTATCGAACAGTCAGATGAACCGTTATCGAAAGACTGAAAATTAATAATAAAGCCACAAAATTTGCCGAGACAACCGTGACAGGCCATGACATATAGCCCAATACTCCTGTCATAATCAGCAGTCCGATAAGGCTGCAGACCATCGAAATAATCATCCACTGGGGATTCTTAAATATAGCCAATAGTGCAATCACTAGAAACATTAATATCAATAATCCAAATAACTGAATATCATTTTGAATGTAATCGATCATATCCACAGTGATCATTGGCACACCTCCAAGAAAGATCTCAGCCGATGACTTGTATTGATTCAGAACATTTCTTACATCTGAAACCATCATGGCGGTTTCATTTCTCTCATCTTTTCTGAGGCTTTTTACTTCTGATGTGAGCCGATCAAGCTCCCTTAGCTCTGTTGCAGAAAGGTCAGAGTCCAGTCTTTTTGCTCTCAGTGCATCTCTTTTATCGATCAGTGCCTCTAGCTCAACGTTTAAACTGATATTCAGAAGCATGGCTGTCGTTTTAGCGTCTTCACTGATGATGAGGTTTCTGTATAGATTGCTTGTAGTGAGCTCAATTTTAGCCAATCTTCTGTCGGTCTCTGGGCTTAAAAAGGTTGGAGCTGAATCTGCGATTTCAGCGAGGCTTTTAGGCGGAGACTTAAGCAATGGAACATCTAAAATGCTGACCACTGATTCAATTTGGTCCAATTTAGATAAATCTTTTTTAAGATTGCTTAAGAGGTCAATTGTGTCTTCATCAAATAAGTCATTCTTAGGACTGATGGTAACCACCAAGAATTCATCATCGCCATACCTTGCTTTGATGTTTCGGTAATATCGTAAGTCTTCATCGTCTTCAAGAAGCAGCGAATCTGATGAGGCATCGAGTTCAAAATATTGAATGTTGTATGAAAAGAAACCCAAAAAAGTAAGGATCACCAGGATCGTAATGAACGGATTCATGGTTGGTCTTTCCAATTGCCAATTGATGATCTTTTTTATCATTTCTTTATCTTACTGTTACTGGTGCATGTTTAAATTTTAGTGCATCATACTATCTACAATAAATAGTTTAATTTATTTCTTTTAATTATCTTTAGGCGATGACAATTAAATCTGACAAATGGATCAAGAGAATGGCTCACAATCAAGGAATGATAGAGCCTTTCACTGATTCTCAAATAAGGAATACAGATGGTAATGATCTGATTTCTTATGGGACATCTAGCTTCGGTTATGATGTTCGTTGTGCGACGGAGTTTAAGGTTTTTACCAATATCAACTCAGCCATCGTTGACCCGAAGTCATTTGATGAGAATAGTTTTGTCAATTTTGATTCCGATATATGCATTATTCCTCCAAATTCATTTGCCCTTGCAAGGACAATCGAATACTTTAGGATTCCAAGAAATGTTTTAACAATATGCTTAGGTAAATCAACCTATGCGCGTTGTGGAATTATAGTGAATGTGACACCGCTTGAACCAGAATGGGAAGGGCATGTCACGCTTGAATTTTCAAACACCACACCACTTCCAGCAAAAATATATGCCAATGAAGGCGTGGCTCAGATGATATTCCTCGAATCAGACGAGGATTGCGAGGAGTCCTACTTAGATCGCAAAGGAAAATACCAAGGACAGACCGGTGTTACATTGCCTAAAACTTAGTCTTGTTTTATAACTCTAGGTTCGAATAGTGGAGTGCCATCAAAATAAATTCTTTCAGATTCAATCGACAGCCTTTTTTCGCTAAACCACTGAATTGCTTTTGAGTAAATGATGTACTCCCCTTGCTGAACTTTTTCTTGAAGGGAATGACGGTCGTCATTATTTTCGATATTGCATTGATATTGGATAATGACTGGCCCATCATCCAGTTCTGGAATCACAAAATGAACACTGGCTCCGTGTAAGTGTTCTTGATTATCGATGACTCTCTGATGCGTATTTAGTCCTTTATATCTAGGAAGGAGTGAAGGATGTATGTTTAGAATTTTTCCTGCAAAAGCATTACAAAAACTTGCATTCAGTATCTTCATGTATCCAGCTAAAATAATTAAGTCCGGATCAAGTTCAATCATCTCGCTTTCCAAACATTGATCAAATTTTTTACGATCATTAAAAGAAGAGAAATCAAATATTTTTGTATCAATACCTTCTTTCTGAGCCCTTTGGAGCCCTCCTGCTTCTGGATTATCTGAGATGACAGAGATGAGATCGATTCTTAATGATTGATCTTTAATGTTGTCAATGATGGCTTGGAGGTTTGTTCCGCCGCCAGAAATTAAACAAACCGTCCTGCATTTTGACTGGCTTTCATCGCTCATGGTTAATGATTATAGATTTTTCACCGCTGTCGATGAATCCTATATCATACGCATCTATATCTTCATTTTGAAAATGCTGGATCACTGAATCTTTTAGGTCATCTTTCACGATGAGAACATATCCGATGCCACAATTAAATGTTCTA
>Ga0206683_10002189_pt1 | contig 13223 bp, 14 predicted proteins | sample M280m12015metaG_FD_155483 | JGI IMG/M metagenome (GOLD analysis project Ga0206683, IMG submission 155483) | Ammonia-oxidizing marine archaeal communities from Monterey Bay, California, United States - M2 80m 12015 | ecosystem: Environmental > Aquatic > Marine > Intertidal zone | place: USA...
GGTAGCTCGTCGGGCTCATAACCCGAAGGTCGCAGGTTCAAATCCTGCCCCCGCCACCAAGCGAGAGGCCCGGGATCACAACGGTTCCGGGTCTTTCTGGTTTTCCTGTCCGGTCGCCTCGAAGACCCCGTGGGAGCATGTCGGCGTGGACAACTCCCTGAGCCCGGCTGATCGGTGGGCCATCGCCGATCTCGCTGCCGTCTACGCGCAGGCCGTCGATGAGCGTGACTTCGAACGACTACGTGGTGTCTTCACGGTTGATGCGGAACTCGATACCGGCTCATCAGTCCGGAGGGGGATCGACGAGATCCTGACCGTCATGGAGGGCCTCCGTCGCTACGAGTCGACCAGCCACCTCGTCGGGGAGCAGGTCATCTCCTCGGTCGCTGTCGACACCTGTACCGTCGTGACACCGTGTACTGCCCACCACCTCACAGTCGACGGTCGTTGTCGCACCGACCGGGTCATGCACATCCATTACCAAGACGAGTGCGTCCGAACCAAGGCCGACGGTTGGCGCATTCGCAGTCGTCGACTCGATGTGGCCCGAGTCGACGAGCAGCCGGCGGGTTGACCAGCCGATGACCGCCGCCGTTCGCCCCTGGTCGGTTGTTGCTCGGAACCTTCCTGAGCATGCCGATAACCCGATTCACACCGACGAGGGCGCCCGGGCCGTCGGATTCGGCGCGGCGCTCGTCGCCGGGACCACCGTCCACGCCTACCTAGCCCACCCGATCGTCGAGGCGTGGGGGGTGGACTGGCTGGCCGAGGGCACCTCAACGATCGAGTTCCTAGCGCCAGTGGAGGCCGGTGACCCGGTCGACTGTGTTCCAGTTCCAGCCGATGACGGATCGGTCGAGGTACGAGCGGAGGTGGCTGGCGACCTACGGGCCCGACTGGTCGCATGGCGTGGCTCACCGGCAGGCGACGTTGCGCCTCTCGACGGCGAAAGGCTGCCCGACCATCTCGAACCGTTGGAGCACGGGTGGCTCGACTATGCCAGTCGGGGCGGTGACGACCTGACGCTCTATTCGGATAGCGGGTTCGTGCACCCCTGCGGATGGTCGTCGCTGGCCAACAACGTGATGATCCGCCACCTGGTCAATGGGCCGTGGATCCACACCCGTAGTCGGATCGTCCACCATTCAACGGCCATGGTCGGGGCCACGGCACTGGTCGAAGCGCAGGTGGTGGACCGGTTCGAGACCCCGCGGGGGAACCGCGCCGTGGTCAACGTCGATATCTCGGTCGACGGCGGCCCCGTGGCGACCGTCCGACACGAGGCGCTGGTCAGCCTGACGCCGACCGCCCTCTAACTGGTCAGCTGTCCATACCGCCCGTCGGCATGTCCATCTGCATGACTGCGTCCGGGTCGAGGCCTGGGGCAAAGCCAGGGTCGACCACGATCAACAGTGCCCAGGTCACTGCCAAGACTCCGACGGTCCGGGCGAACCGTTCACCGTGTCGCCAGTGTTTTTCCACGGCGATGACCAAAGCCAGACCAATCATGGCGGCCACGTTCATCACCCCGAAGGCCACCATCAGGACCATCAACGCCCAGCAGCACCCGAGGCAGAACATTCCATGGTGGGCGCCGGCTCGCATGTCGCGCGTCGGACCCTTGAACCCGATGTAGCGCATCAGGTGGGCCAGCGGGCTTCGACAGTGTTCCAGGCATCGCATCTTCAGCGGGGTCAACTGATAGAAACCGGCTGCCGTGAAGCAGGCCACAGCCACCCACTGGGCGACGGTCGGTCGGTCGGCGGCCAAGTCACCGAACAGGTCGGCGGCGACGAAGGCCGCCACGCCGGTGGTCCCCCACGCCACCACGTAGCCGCTGCCGAACGCGGCTAGTCGGGGCCCTCTGAAGGTGGTGATGGTGCGGCCGTAGAGAAGGGCCAGCGGGGCCATCGACGACAGCATCATCGCGGCCATCATCAGCGTCCACATCACAAGGAATGGGCCGAACGACATGCCCATAGTGCCGGGCATACCCCAAAGGCCCATGTCCATCTGGACGGCCCACCCGATGGTCACGACCCAACAGGCAGCGCCCAACAGGTGGATAGTGGTTGCTGATCTCCTGGAGTCGCCTCCAGGAGAGTTGTCTGCCGGTGCGGCCGGCGCGGGGTTCAGCCCTCCCAAGAGAAGGGGTTGGAAAAGCCGCTGAGGTTCTCGCCGCCAAACGAGATACCCATGGCCGACACCGACGATGTCGACACCGGAGCCAAGCCGAGTACGGGACCGGCCGGGTGAGTGTCGATGGCGTGGAGTTCGACAAGGTCGCCCGACCCGTTGACATGGGGACGCCCGGTGTACGACGACGAGTCGCCGATCGACACCGTGTGTTCACCGTTCTCGGTGGAGATGGATATGGGCATGCGCTCGATGCCCAGGAAATTCCCTAGCAGGGGGCCTAGAGCCGCGGGAGGTCCGCCCAGTTCACCACTCACCACGGCACCGAGGGCCTCGACCTGGGCGTCGGAAGCGCCGGAGTCGACGACCAGTCCTACGTCCCAGCCACCGTCACTCATCAGCGGAGGTGAGTCGACCATTAGCACCATTGCGCAGCCGGCCATATCGGTGCCGTTGACGTTGCCCGATTCGATACTGAAGGCCAGAGCGGCGTTGCACCGCTCGGTAGTCGCCGGGTACTCCATGTTGGACCACGTGCACGGACACGTCGCGGTGCAGGAGCAGTTCTCGTAGAACGTCCCTGAGAGGTTCCAGGCCATCGTCGGTATTCCCTTCGTCCCGCCACCTCGTCATCAAGATGGACAACCTGAGGCTTCCATAGGCGATGGGGAGGGTCAAACGCCTACCGGATTCTCCAGAGAAGGGTCAGCGGGCCTACCTTTGACCATGGACGAACGACAGATCCGTGTTCAACGGGCGATCTGCGCATCGCCCGGGACCATCTTCGAAGTATTGGCTAGTCCGGCCGGGCACGTATCGATTGACGCCTCTGGGATGCTGATGTCGGCTGACGGCGACCCGGTGTCGGCGGTTGGTGACCGATTCACCGTACAGATGGACCGCGACTCGCTGCAGGACTTCCCTCTGGGTGAGTACGAGGTAGAGGTGGTTATCACCCGCTTCGAGGTTGACCGGGCCATTGCCTGGGGCATCGAGAGTGCCAACCTGCAGCCCCCCATCGGCCACGTCTACGGCTATGACCTGGAGCCGATCGACGGGGGCACCCTGGTCACCTCGACCTACGACTGGACCGACGTCCACACAGACTGGGAGGCGGCCGTCGACGCCATCTTCCCGGTGATCAGCGAGACCAACCTACGGGCCACCCTCGGCATCCTGGCTCGGACCGTTGCTCCCGGACTTGGCCGCCCGGGCGCCGGGGAGGACTGACCGGTGGCTTGGATCCAGACCATCCGTGAGGACGAGTGGGAGGGCCCACTGGCCGATTTGTACGGACAGGTGGTCGACGCCGACCACGGCCGGGTGGACAACGTCATGCAGATCCACTCCCTGAACCCGAACGCCATGGCTGGACACCTGGCCGTCTACGGGTCGGCCATGGCCGGCACGAAGACACTACGTAAGGTCGAACGTGAACTTGTGGCCCTGGTGGTCAGCCGCTACAACGACTGTCACTACTGAACGACCCACCACCGGCGCGGTCTGCGCCGACTCCTCAAGGACGACGACCTTCTGGCCGCCATCGAGGACGACTGGCGCACCGCCGGCCTGTCGGACCAGCGCACGGCGATGCTGGCCTACGCCGAGAAGTTGACCGCCCATCCCGGCGACATGGTGGAAACCGACGTAGAGACTCTTCGGTCCGTCGGCTTCAGCGACCGCGACGTGCTCGACATCTGCGAGGTAGTGGCCTACTACGCCTACGCCAACCGCATCGTGGACGGCCTCGGCGTATCGCTGGAGTCGTGGATCACCGAGGACTGAGCCGGGCGGCACCGGTTCTCGGCGCCCCGGGATTCAGTTGAAGGCGGGGATGACCTCGTCGCAGAACAACTGCATGGACCGCTTCTGCTCCTCAAGCCCCAGACCGAGGCTGGCGTAGTAGATGAACTCGTCCACGCCGAGCGCCTCGTAGCGTCGGAGTTTGGCGATCACCTCGTCGGGTGTGCCGAACAGGAGGTTTTCGCTCAACGTGGTTGGTTCGTAGTCCGCAGCGTTGGTCACCTGGTCCATGGGGATGGCTGCCGGGAAGCCGTCCTGGACGTCGCCCAGATTCTTGAACAGGTTCTCGAACTGGCTGAGCTGCCGCTGGGCAGCCTCCACTGGCACCATCCACTCATCGACTGAGCCGTATACCGCGGTGTGGCGCATCAGCGCCCACGTTGGTTGGGGCGCCCCGGGGCTGGCGGCGATCGAGGCGTCCAACTGCTCCTTGTAGAGCTCGGCTTCGGCGAACGGTCGGGCGATGGGCCACGACATGACATTGCATCCGTTGGCCACCGCGTAGTCGAAAGTGATGGGTGACCGCGCGGCCACCCAGATCGGCGGGTGGGGTTGCTGGACTGGCTTGGGCACTGACGTTGATGTCGGGAACGACCAGAACTCGCCATCGTGGGCGTAGTCGCCGGCCCACAGCCCCTTTAGAACGGGCAGCATCTCTTGCATGTAGCGCCAGGCGTCGGACTGCTTCAGACCGGGACGCATCCGGTCGAACTCGCGCTGGTAGGCCCCCGATCCGATGCCAAACTCGAGACGGCCGTCACTCACCAGGTCCAAGAACGCCGCCTCGCCGGCCAACTTGACGGGGTTCCAGTAGGCGGCGACGGCCACAGCGGTGCCCAGCCGGATCCGGCTGGTGTGGCCAGCCCACCACGTCAGGATCTGCAGCGGGTTGGGAGCGATGGTCATCTCAAGGGCGTGGTGCTCTGCGGCCCATGCAGTGGTGAACCCTCCGGCTTCGGCCATCTGGACCATCTCGAGGGTGTGCCGGGCCACGGCGTCCATGGCGAGCGAGCCGTCGAGCCGCTCCAGGTTGATGGCCAGTTGAAACTTCACGACAGTTTCTCCGAGTCGGGGTCGATGGGGGTCCGATGGGCGAACGAGTCACGTCGGAAGCTATACAGCGCATCACCGTCCACCTCGACGACGACCACGGTGGGGCGACCCGACTCCAGTCCAGCCTTCACGGCCTCGCCCACCTCGTCAATGCGGACGGCCCGCAGGCCGATGGCCCCGTAGAGCTCCGCGACCCGGTCGAACGGTGGGCTGTGTACGTCGGTGCCGATGTAGCGGCCGTCAAAGAAGTCACGCTGGTAGGCCTTCTCGGCGCCCCAGCAGCCGTTGTCCATGACGACGGTGACCGTAGGAATGTCATGGCTGACCGCCGTGGACAACTCCGACAGCGTCATACCGAATCCGCCATCACCCATGAGGCTGACCACCGGTCGGTCGGGACGGGCCAGCTTCACACCGAGGCCGCAGGCGAACGAGAAGCCGACGAGGCCGAAGTCCAGTGGACTGAACAGGCAGGGAGGCTCGAAGTGGTCGAGGGCGTCGGTGGCCTGGAGGCACAGCGTCCCTGCATCCAGAGTGACAGCGGCGTCACGGGGCAGCACGGCCCGGAGCTCGCGGAACAGGTCCGTGGGCTGGATGGGGTGGGGGCTGGACGCCTGCTCCTCACGCCGGGCTCGGTAGGCGGCCCGGTCATCGGCGAAGGCCCGGGCCCACTCTGTGGCTGTGGTCCCGTCCGCCCTACCGGGGGCCAGGGCGGCGGCCAGCTGCCCGGCCACTGTCGGGGCATCGGCGTGGATGCCGACCTCGACAGGGAAGAACCGGCCGATGGCCGTGGGTTCGACCTCCACCTGGATGATCGCCGCGCCCCGGTTGACGTTGTCCCACGAGTAGAAGGTCGAGTTGAACCCGAGCCGGGTGCCCAAAGCGAGGATGACGTCGGCCTCGCCTACCAGACGGGATGCCACCGGATTGCCGCGGGGACCCATTTGCCCAGCGCACAGCCGGTGGTCAGCGGGGATGGCGTCGCCGTGGCCCGGCGAGGTGACGATGGGGGCGTTCAACTTCTCGGCCAGGTCGATCACCTCGACGAACCGACCCCCGTTCTTGATCCCGGCGCCGGCCACGATGACCGGCCGTTCAGATGTGGCCAGCAGGGCGACGGCCCGCTGCACTGGTCCGTCGGCACCGGCTGGCAGGTCGGCCGTCCTGGCATTCGCCGGATTCCAAGGCGGGGCGAACTCGGCGGTACCAGCCAGCACGTCGCGGGGCAGGTTCAAGTGGACTGGGCCCCGTCGGGGGCACAACGCCACCCGGAACGCCTCACGCATCATCTCGGGGACCCGTTCGGTGGACGGGATGGTCCAGGTCCGCTTGGTGATGGGACGAAACAGGGCGTCCTGATCGACCTCCTGGAAAGCATCGCGATGGACGTGGCCGGTGGCCAGTGCGCCGGCCAGGGAGACCACCGGTGAGAAGGCCGCCGCGGCCTGAGCCACCCCGGTGACCAGGTTGGTGGCACCGGGGCCGTTCTGTCCGGCGAGGACCACCCCGGCCCGACCGGAGGCCCGGGCGTAGCCATCAGCCATGTGTGTCCCGGTTCTCTCATCGTGGACCCCGATGTAGGTGATGTCGTCGGCGTCGTGCAGCCCGTCGAACAACTCCATGGCGGCCGAGCCGATGAGTCCGAACACGTGGCGGACCCCCTCGACCTGCAGGGCCTCTACCGCGGCAAGGCCGCCGGACATGGCCTGCGGTTCTGTACGTCGTCGAGGGTCTGTCGCCATCAGCCGGGGAGTCTTCCCGATCCGGCGACGAAGTGCACAAGGGGATCGGCGAACCGGTCGGGTGCCTCCAGTAGACCGAGGTGGCGGACCCCGGGAACGATGACGACCTCCCCGGCGGGGGCCTCGGTAGCGATGGCCCGGGCCATGTCAGGAGTACTACCCGAGTCGTGTTCCCCGGTCATGACCAGCAGAGGCAGGTCGGGTGGAGGATCTGGTTGGACCAGCTCGTCGACGCCGGTGGCCAGCACATGACGGGCCCGGGAGAGGGCCTCTCCGTCGGTGGCCAGGACACGTCGACGGACGTCGGCCACCACCTCCGGCTGGTCGTCACGGAACTCCGGGGTGAACCAACGGTCCAGAGTGACGTCGATGGTGGCCGCCATGCCGTACCGCGCCGTGGCGGCGGCCCGCTCCTCGACCAGACGTTGGGCCTCGGGGCTCCGCTTGTGTGGCGAGGCGATGACCACCAGACCAGCCACCCGGTCCGGGTGGTCCATACCCACCCGACGGTTGACCATGCCGCCCAGAGAGAATCCGACCAGCACGGCCCGGTCGATGCCGTGGTCGTCCATAACCGTGACGGCATGGTCGGCGAAGGCCCGAAGCGTGGGCTCGACTAGCGGGTCCGGGGCGACACCGTGGCCCGGGAGGTCGTAGGACAACACCTGACGGTCAGCCTCGAGCGTCGGGAGCATCCCGTCCCAGATGGTCCGGTCCAGCCCGATCCCATGGATGAGGACCAGTGGCGGGCTGGTAGCGGTCACCTGACGCCGAGGGGCAGCATGGGGAACCAGTCCTCACGGAGACGCTGACCGTCGACCATGCTGTGGCCGTCGAACGGCGGCGAGGTGGCGCCTCGGCGCTGCACGTAACGGGCGTCGTCGCCGACCATGCGCAGCGAGAAGGCCCGCCGGAGGTTCGCCGACCCTCGGGCACCGTGGACGGTCCGGTAGTGGAAGGCCACGGCGTCGCCCGGCTCGCACGCCCACTCCAGGACCTCGAACCGGTCAGGTTCATCGTCGGGATCTGGTACCGGCTGGAAGCCGCCGCTATGGGTCGTGTGGTCGTCACCGTAGAAGCCGGTCATGGTGGTCCAGTTCACCGGGTGGACGGCCTCTTCCCAGAGGTGCGACCCGCGGATCAGACGGAGGGTTGACTCCGCCGGTACAGGGTCCAGCGGGATCCAGATGCTGACCGTCTGAGGGCCGTCCACGAAGTAGTAAGGAGCGTCGCAGTGCCAAGGGGTAGGGCGGGGCGCGCCCGACTCCTTGACCAGCACGTGCTCGTGGAACAACTGCACCGTCTCGGAGCGCATCAGGCCGGCGGCCACGTCGGCAATACCCGAACCGAAGGCGAACCGCTCGAACTCGGGGATACGCGACCAGTTGCAGTAGTCGTCCCAGAAGCGTCCGGCGTCGCCAGCGGTGCCGTTGTCGTCGAAGAACTTGCTGGGGTCGGCCTCGTTGCGGGCTACTCCGGCAGCCAACTCGTCGACCCAGTCGGCAAACAGGCCCTCGAGGTGCACGGCACCGTCGACGGCGAACGCGTCGGCCACCTCGTCGGAGATGGGAAGGGCGGTTGCGTGGTCGGACACCGGGGCAGGATACGTCGCCTGATCTCCGCGATGCTGGGGGAATGCGGAAGGTGACATTGCGCGAGTTGGAGCACTTCGTGGCCCTCGCCGAGCACGGCTCGGTGACCGGGGCAGGCCGGGCCATCGGGCTGTCCCAGCCAGCCATGTCGACCTCGTTGCAGGAGTTGGAGAAGGCCCTCGGGGTGACGTTGTTCGTGCGGCACCGGGGTCGGGGCCTCGGCCTGTTGCCGGAGGGTGAGGCACTGTTGGTGGAGGCCCGGGAACTGCTGGCCCGGGCGGCCGAACTCGAGGAGCGGATGTCGGCTTCTTCGGACGGCTCGGTGGGGCGGCTGGTGCTGGGTTCCCTGACCACCGCGGCACCCATCTTGGTGCCTTCGCTGGTCCGTCGGTTTCGTGACCGGAACCCGGGGGTGGATGTGGAGATCCGGACCGGCGCCCAGGCCGAACTGCTGGAGGCGGTGGCGTCCGGTGCGCTCCATGCGGCGTTGACCTACGACCTAGGGCTGGGCTCCGGCATCCAGTTCGTCCGGCTAGTCGACTCGGTACCCCACGCGTTGATGGCCGCTGACCATCGACTGGCCGGCGAGGTAGCGGTGGGCCTCGACCAACTGGTTGACGGGCCGTTCGTGATGCTGGACCTGTCGACCAGCCGCGAGTACTACACCTCGCTGTTCCTAGCCGCTGGGGTGTCGATGCGCCCGGCCATGACGGTGACCGACCTGTCGTTGGTGCGTTCGCTCGTCGGCAACGGGTTCGGTTGGTCGCTGGGCAACCACGTTCCGGCTCGAGACGAGGCCCAGGATGGTTCCCGGGTGGCCTATGTCCCATTGCGGACCGACGTACCGCCGTTGGGCCTCGGCCTAGCCCGTCGGAGCGCGGATCGTGGTCCGGCCGTTCTGGATGCCTTCACGGAGTTCGCCAGATCGTCGCTGCGGTTCCCCCGACAATTAGGGGCTGAACTCGGTGGATAAATAACACTAATCCAGTAGATCAATAGCATCCCTTTGACGGATGCTCCTATGTCCGACAGCATCCGGGGGTGTCTTCGCCCTCCACCCCTTCGATCTCCGATGTGGTGGACCTACTGGGTGAGCTAGTGGCGTACCCCACCGAAAGCCGCTCTCCCAACGTCGACCTGATCGACCACTACGCGGATCGGGCCCAGAGGGCCGGTGCTGAGCTTGACGTGGTGAACGGTGAGGTGGGACGGGCCAACCTCCACATCCGCTTCGGTCCGGACGCGCCGGGCGGGATCCTGTTGTCGGGCCACACCGACGTGGTGCCCGCGGGGACCGGCTGGGCCACCGATCCCTACGCCCTCACGGAGGTGGGCGGGCGGTTGGCCGCCCGCGGCACAGCCGACATGAAGGGCTTCTTGGCCGCCGCCCTCGTGCTGCTCGAGGAAACCGACGTTGGCGCCCTTCGGGCCCCGGTCCACCTGGCCCTCAGCTACGACGAGGAGATCGGCTGCGTCGGCGTCCGGGGCCTGCTCGACGTGCTGGCCAGCGGATTCACGGGTGCCGGAACGTGTGCGCCTGAGGTCGTGGTGGTGGGCGAGCCAACAGGGATGCGCCTGTGCAACGCCCACGCCGGCAAGGTCGCCCACCGGATCGACCTCACTGCGGCCTCCGGGCACTCCAGCCGGGCTGGGACCGAACCGACCGCCGTGCACGAAGGCGCTGTCCTGGCTGCGCTGGTCCAAGGCCTGAACGATCCCGATCGTGGCATCAGCGCCAACGTGGGGTCGATCCACGGTGGCGTGGCCGTCAATATCTTGGCGCCGTCGTGCACGCTCGAGTTCGAGGTGCGCCATCGGGCCGACACCGATCCCGACGAGGTGCTGGCCCGTGTGCTGGAAGCGGTGGACGATGCCGATCGCCGACTCTCGGCTGTGGGTGGACACGCCACCTCCGAGTCGTTCATCGGCTACCCGGGCCTGGAGACCGATCCTTCGCTGGCCCCGGTCGCCGCCATGGTCGACCTGGTGGGCTGCGGCGCACCAGGCCCTGTGGGGTTTGGCACCGAGGCCGGCCTGTACTCCGACCGGTTGGGCGTGCCGTCGGTGATCGTCGGCCCCGGTGACATCGCAGACGCCCACCGTCCCAACGAGACCGTGGCCCCCGACCAACTCGAGCAGTGCGGTGACGTGCTGCGTCGAACCATCCGCCGCTTCTGTTCCGACGACGACTCGGCCGTTGTCGGGACCGCCCCAGTCGACCATCCCAGGTAAGGGAGATCCCCCCATGAGTATCGCTACCGAAGAGACGTCCACCACCGTCCCGTGGCCCGAGTCCCCGGAAACCGCCGAGGTCCTGGCCCGGGTCGACGCCCTGGGCCCGGTCTGGCGGGAGCGCGCCCGTGCCCTGGACGAAGGGGTCGAGTTCCCGCACGAGAACTTCGCCGAGGCGAAGGCTGTCGGTCTACACGCCCTCTGTCTGCCCACCGATTACGGCGGCGCCGGCTGGTGGCTGCCCGGCCGGTTCAGCCCCTGGTACAAGGTGCTGGAGCGAATGGCCCGCTGGGAGACCAACACCGCCCAGCTGCTCCAGGTGCACAACCACGCGGCAGGCATCATCGCTTTCCATTCCACGCCCGAACAGCGCGACCGGTTCCTGCCCGATATCGCCGACGGAGCCTTCTGCGCCTCGTTGGGCTCGGAGGCACACCTGTACGAGAACGGCGCCGAGATTCTCGAATCGGAACTGACCCGAGTCGAGGGTGGCTACCGGCTAACGGCCCGTAAGGGATTTGCCTCGGTGGCTGCCGCCGCCAAGTACTTGATGGTTTGGTGCGCCGTGGAGGGCGACACGCCGTATGCGGGCCGGATGGTGTTCGCAGTGGTGGAGGTGGACTGGGAGGGCGTCGAGTTGTTGGATGACTGGCAGATGCTGGGCATGCGGTCCACCATCTCCTGTGGCGTGAAGTTCGACGACGTGTTCGTGCCCGACAGCCACGTGGTGGGCACCCCGGGCGGGTGGGTCACCGATGACCAGCGCACCTTCTCCTGTGCGTATGCCGCCAACCACCTGGGGTCGGCCCAGGGAGCTTTTGACTTCCTGGCCGGCTACATAGGCGAGCGTCCAGACCTTGCTGAATCGGAGGCCGTAAGGGTGAAGCTGGGCCAGATGGACGCCCAGTTGTTCGCCGCCCGATCCTGCCTGTACGCCACCGCGTCCCGGCTGGACCGGGGCGACGATCCCGACGAGTGCGAGGCCGACGCGGTGCGCACCATGCACCTGGCCAAGGACGCGGTGTTGACCATCCCCTATCAGGGTTTCGACCTGGTAGGCGCCCGGGCCTGTCACGAGCGGTACCCGTTGGGCCAGATGATGCGTGACGCCCGGACCTTCACCCTCCACTTTCGGGACGACCTCTACGTGGAACGCCTCGCCCAACTAGCCCTCGGCAAGGGCTTCTCGGCCAAGGGTGGCCGCGGGGGGTCCACCCCCTTCGAAGAAGGGACCGGGGCCACCGCCCAGGCCACCGCCGGGGCATGATCTGCTCCGACCGAACGCCGCCCGCCGCGAGAAAGCGTCCGACGCCATGACTCACAAGCGCATCCGTCCCTTCAACACGAAGGAGACGTACCCCGAGCAGAACCTCGACAACGACCTCAGCCAAGGTGTGGTGGCCCGCGGCACCATGGTCTTCCTCCGGGGCCAGGTCGCCCAGGATCTCGACACCCGCGAGTCGTTGCACACCGGCGACGCCGGCGCCCAGACGGCCAAGACCATGGAGAACATCGCCATGCTGCTGGCCGAGGCCGGCTCGGAGATGTCCCACATCTGCCGGATCGTCGTCTACCTGACCGACATCCGGTACCGGGAGGCCGTCTACCAGGAGATGGGAAGGTGGCTCCAGGGCGTCCACCCGTGCTCGACGGGCATCGTCGTGTCCGCCCTGGCCCGCCCCGAGTGGGTGGTGGAGATCGAGGTCACCGCGGTGATCCCCGACTGACCTATTCAACTGACCGGCCCGACCGAACGGATCTCCACCTCATGACCCCCCAGCCCGAGACCGGCGCCCTGCTGTCTGGTCTGCGTACCGTGGCCAACGGACCGCTGTCGGCTGCTACCAACATGCCGCCGGCCATGTACCACTCCGAGGCGGTGCTGGCCCTCGAACAAGAGCGAGCCTTCGGGCGGGACTGGGTGTCGCCCGGTCTGGCAGCCGAGATCCCCGAGGTGGGCGACCACCTGGTCTGGTCGATCGCCGACCAGCCGGTGTTCTGCGTCCGCGACGGCGATGGTCGGATCCGGACGTTCTCCAACGTGTGCCGGCACCGGATGATGACCCTGGTGGCCGGCGACGGGAACTCACGCCGGATTACCTGTCCGTACCATTCGTGGACATACGACCTGGGTGGACAACTGGTGGGCACGAACCACATGGAGCGCACCGACGGATTCGACCAGGCTGGCATCTGCCTGCCCGAGATCCGTACCGAACTCTGGCAGGGGTGGATCTACTGCACGTTGGACGACGACGCTCCGTCGGTGGCCGACCTGCTGGCCCCCATCGAGCGCATCGTGGCGCTCTACGGGGTGGCCGACTACGTGCCGATCCACCGGGTGGACGAGGTGTGGGACGGGAACTGGAAGTTCCTCACCGAGAACTTCATGGAGGGCTACCACCTGCCTGTCACCCACCGGGTCACGCTCGGAACCTGGATGCCCATGGACTCGGTGGTGTTCCCTGCCGAGCGCCACGGAGCGTTCACGTACCAGATGTTCGAGAAGGACGAGAACGCCATCTACGGGCGGGCCCATCCGGACAACGACCGCCTAGAGGGGGCATGGCGGAGCACCACGTTCATGCCGACGGTGTTCCCCGCCCACATGTACATCCTCGCCCCCGACCACCTCTGGTACCTATCGTTACGACCCCGAGGCACC
>Ga0206683_10002191_pt1 | contig 13217 bp, 11 predicted proteins | sample M280m12015metaG_FD_155483 | JGI IMG/M metagenome (GOLD analysis project Ga0206683, IMG submission 155483) | Ammonia-oxidizing marine archaeal communities from Monterey Bay, California, United States - M2 80m 12015 | ecosystem: Environmental > Aquatic > Marine > Intertidal zone | place: USA...
CTAGATTAAATAAGGCTTGGGGGGGGACGACTGTATAAATTGAAATATATAATTTTATCTTCAAAATTTTTATTTGAAGAGTAAAGCGCTGTTCGATATTCATTGAATGATAACTCAATAAATTCTTGTGCAATAAGTCTATTGGTCTTGTTTAAACACTTTTCACATTGGTGAGATATGGAATGATGTTTTTCTTCGTCGCAACTAATATCACATATGCTATACCCATCGTAGTGTTCATGATATAGATCGACATGTAATATTGCCGATAGGACCATGATAGATAAACCATATGAAATGAATGATTTTAGCATTTTATTCATATCATAGATTTCATAAAAAATTATCTAAAAGTCAATCAATATTTACCAATCAGGTAATGTATTAATTATCAATTGCATGGTGATTCTTCCCTCTTAATTTTTTACCGTGAAAACAGACCTTGAGAAACAAATTTACCAGGCCCAGTGTATTGGAAATGTGGAACCCATTGAATACATGATTCCATATCCATCAATGCGATCACTGATCGAAGGGCAGAATATCAAATTTGCTGAACAAGTAATCTTTGAAAAACTCAGCATCACAAATCTAAAATTCTATGAATTGATCCAACAAACTGCCCATTGGTTAGACAGTATAGGACTCAAACCAAAAGAACGAATTATACTTACTGAATTAGTTTTTCCTCAAACAGAGATCCTTCTTTTTGGAATTTGGCACCTGGGAGCGATTGCAGTTATTCCTGCAAATGAATCTTTAGGTTCTGTAAAAAAATATTGTGATACAAATCTTGTAATAGAATCTGGGATCAATCTTTTTGATGCCATCAAAGATCTCCCAATAAGCTTCGATCCAAAATATAAACCTTTACTTGATAACGAAGCATTGGTCACTTTTGAAAAAGGTGTGGGGATTAGGCTTTCCCATTATAATCTATTAGTTAATACTAATAGTATTCAGAAAGTTATCAACCTAAAAAGCCGAACTCGATTCTCTTGCACCTTAAAACCTACATCATCAGCATGGGCAGTTTTAAAAGCAATTCTTCCCATTTATTGTGGTTGTATTTTTGATATTCAAAATCCTGAATTCACAATCGGTGAAGCCGATGCAGATTTTATAATTAGAAAAGATCTGGAGAACTTAAATGACTTTGGGAAGAACGAATTAGCGGTCTGTCCAGAAAATGCAGCAATTCTGACAAAAGGAAAGGAAGCGCTTCACCTAACAGAATTCCATATCAAAGAAAGCGAATTAGAAATCCATGGACATTCTGTAATGATGGGTTATGTAGATGATGCACTGAATGAAGAAAGATTTCGTAAAGGGGCTTTTTTCTTAAATATTTTAAACACGGAGAACACAAAGTAGTAGAAGTTATTCCTTAGTGATCTCCGTGTACTTTGTGTTTAATTAATGTCAGCGAGAACTTCTTGTGCGTGTTCTTTCACTTTCACTTTCTCATAAGCTTTTTCTATCATCCCTTTTTCATCAATTAAATAGGAATATCGAAAAATTCCTTCATATTCCCGACCATACATTTTCTTTTTCCCCCAAGCTTCATAGGCTTGTATGGTTGATTTATCCGGATCCGATAATAGCTGAAACGGAAAGGATTGTTTATCGCAAAAGTTCTTTTGAGCTTTCACTGAATCTGCACTCATGCCAAGAATGACAGTATTTTTATCCTGAAAATTTTGAAACTCATCCCGGAGTTCCTGGCCTTCAATCGTTCAGCCAGGTGTACTGGCTTTTGGATAAAACCAGAGTAATACTTTTTGGCCTTCAAAATCACTAAGGCTCACAGAATTACCACTCTGATCATCCAATGAAAACGCCGGTGCTTTCGTTCCTTTTTCTAACATTTTCTCTCCTTTATTAAATATAAAGTACTCAAAGTACCCCAAGAATTTACTTTGTGAATTTGGTACCCTTTGTGTTTAAATCTACTTCGGACCATTTGATGCGGTTATCGTTTAAGTTTAGCATATTGTTCACAGCAGTGATCCCTTCTTTCTGCCCTTTCCAAACCAATGTGCCTCTTGCAGTTTCAAAGTCTACCCATTTGAAATCACAATGTTCTTCAGAAATTTTTACATCTTCTCGATCAACTTCAATCCCAAAAACTGGGACGAGATTAATTCTATCTCCATGGGTCTCATAGAATTTACTCACATGATCTGCCACAAACATTCGAACCGGTTCAAAACCAGTTTCTTCTTTTAACTCTCGGATGGCTGCTTCAGGGGCTGTTTCTCCAGCTTCAATTTTCCCTGCGACACCTTGCCACAAATGTTCATACATTTTTGTTTTTGCTCGTTTCATGATCAAAAATTTTATCCCATCAATTGTTTGATGAAATATATAAGCATCAATGACCCTCACCAAAATATCAGACATTACATTCCTTTTTTATTTTCCATATCGCTCAACAAAGATTTGGACCAAGTATCAAAATTCCCTTCATTAATCTGATGTCTCATTGCTGCCATTAGATCAAGATAATAGGACAAATTCAACGTGGATGCAATGCGAAGCCCCAGCACTTCATTAATATTAAAAAGGTGGCGAACATATGATCTTGAAAAAGTTCGTCCCCAAGCATGAGAACTATTCGGCTCAACGGGTGAAAAATCATGTTTAAATTTTTCATTCTTAATATTAATCACACCTTCCGATGTGAAAATATGCCCATTTCTTCCATTGCGAGTTGGCATAACACAATCAAACATGTCCACACCACGGCGAACAGATTTTAACAAATCAGATGGTTTGCCCACACCCATCAAATATCGTGGCTGATCTTTCGGTAATACGGTATCACAAAATTCAACTGTATCCATCATTGCATTTTTTGCTTCACCTACAGCCAGTCCGCCAATGGCCATACCGCACGTTGAATATTGTAATAACTCTTCTGCGCTCTTTCGTCTCAATTCGTGATTCACAGAGCCTTGAATAATAGGGAATACGGTTTGCTTAAAATCATATAGCTCTGGATTTCCATTCAACCAATCGTGGCATCGTTTCATCCATCCTGTTGTTCGTTCTACAGCATCCTGAACAGTTTTATCATCAGAATCACCTGGGGGACATTCATCAAATGCCATAATAATATCCGCACCCAAATTCCGCTGAATTTCCATGGAAAATTCCGGAGTGAATAAATGACGGCTACCATCCAAATGAGATTGAAATTCCACACCTTTATCGCTGATCTTATTGAGTCGTGCCAGTGAAAATACTTGAAATCCACCACTGTCTGTTAAAATAGGTTTATCCCAGGAATTGAATTTGTGGAGTCCGCCTGCTTCATTTATAACATCAATACCTGGACGCAAATAAAGATGATAGGTATTCCCCAGAATAATTTGGGAATCAATATCTTTCAACTCTTCAGGTGCCATGGTTTTAACAGCACCGACCGTCCCCACGGGCATAAATATGGGTGTTTCTATTTCACCGTGATCGGTTTTTAAAATACCCGTTCGGGCAGATGTATTTGAATCAGAATTTTGAAGTGTGAATTTCATATAAATAAATTCAATCCTTGAACATGCCGAAAAGTGTTAATTGAATAATGATTCGTTTTCTTTAAAAAGTTCAAAGAAGAATTAGAATAATACTCTAAAAGCATCCTTTACGAATTTGACAGGGTGAAGTTCAATTTTTACTTTTTTGGCTTTATCATTCACGCTGGCTATGGGCACAACTGCTTTCTTAAACCCTAAAGTTGCGGCTTCTTTTAACCGATGTTCAAGACGGTTGATAGAACGAACTTCACCTGCTAAACCAACTTCACCCAACAAAACAATATTTTCCGCAATAGGTTTATCCATTGTGCTCGATGCTATTGAACAAAGAATGGACAAATCTGCAGCCGGGTCATCAACCCGAAGTCCACCAACCAGGTTTACAAAAACATCCTTTGTCCCCATAGTAAGCCCCATGCGCTTTTCCAAAACAGCAATCAGCATGCCGAGCCTTTTGGTGTCAAAACCATTTACATTTCTTTGGGGAGTTCCATAATTTGCATTGGAAACTAAAGCCTGGACTTCCACCAGAATTGGGCGCGTCCCTTCCAGTGATGGATAAATACTTGTTCCACTAATTTCAACACTTCGTTCCGCCAAAAACAATTCAGATGGATTTGCTACTTCAATGAGCCCATTTTCGGCCATTTTAAATATGCCAACTTCGTGAGTGGCTCCAAACCTATTTTTTGCTGCTCTTAAAATTCGATGATCATATCGATCATCTCCATCCATATATAAAACAGTGTCAACCATATGTTCCAGCATTTTAGGGCCAGCAATGCTACCATCTTTAGTTACATGACCTACAATCAGGATTGTAACATTTTTTTGCTTAGATACTTCGAGAAGCCTTTGACCGCAATCTCGAATCTGGCTGGGCGAACCCGGCAATGAGTCTAACCCGGAATTCATCACAGTTTGAATTGAATCAACAATAACTAAGTCTGGCTGAATCCTATCAATGTGAGAAATAATACCATCTAATTCATTTTCACCGGACAAAAATAATTGGTCGGGTTTTATATTAAGACGACGAGCCCGGAGAGCCACTTGTTCCTCACTCTCTTCTGCAGAAATATAAAGCGCTTTCCGGTTAATTCCGGAACAGATGTGAAGCGCCAAAGTAGATTTTCCAACGCCGGGACTACCACCCAATAAAATAAGAGACCCGGATAAAAGTCCACCGCCCAAAACACGGTCCGCTTCGAGGAGCCCTGTTGGAATTCTTTCGCTGGAATCTGCTATTAAAACTTCCTTAAAAGATTTGGTTTCCCGGGGTTTATGGTCACGGCCATTTTTCTTTGCAGATATTTTAAATTCGGAGAGTGTCCCCCATTCTTTACAGGAAGGACATTGGCCATTCCATTTGGGGAAATCGTCTCCACATGCGGAGCAAAGGTATGCTGTTTTTGTTTTAATTCTAGCCATGGCCGGGTAAGAAATTGGATACCACGGCAAAGAGAATCAAGTGAGGTTTACCAATCTGGACCCAATGAGAAATACCACTGGGGTTTAGAATACCCATTTGAGTTTTTATCCCAGGCTGTTTCGATCCTTAATAAAAAATAACCTAAGTTAATTTTAGTACCTAATCCAATAGTGGTCACCCAGGGTGAAAATTCACCGGAATTACTTGAGCCATATCGATTAGGCCAAGATGTATTGGTAAATTCTTCTGGATCATCCCACGCTGCACCCACATCCATGAATGCATGACCGCGGATGTTCCCGAAAATCACTTTCAAAGGAAATCCCAAGGCAAGATAATTGATAAAAGGGAACCGAAATTCCAAATTCAATAAAGTCGCATTAGTTCCAAATCGTTCAGCAAACCGTGCACCACGAAGAGGAAAAGCATATTCGGTAAAATAGATATCGTGAATGAGAGATGCGTTGGATGTATCCAAAATTACATTTCGAAAATGACCTGTATCTGTGAGGCCATTTGTTTCACCACCACCACCGAGTAAATAGGGTATTCCCCCCAGAAAGAATTTTTGTTTATTTACGCCTATACTTTTTCCAAAAAATCCACGAACAGCTAATGTGTAATCTTTACCCAATAGCCAATATTTTCGGGAATCTGTCTTGAAGGTTTGAAATTTCAAATCGTTAGATCCATATCCTGGATTAATAGTCATAGACATGTTTTGGCGAAAACCATCAACGGGGCCTGTGAACCCAAAAACAGAATTATCATATATCCAACTCACAGTGGGAAGAATCGTGGAATAATCTGATGAATAGGTGGTTAAATAACGTATCTGGTTGAACTCATCCATGCTTTGTTCTAAAATTGAATAATTTATATTATGCCACGATAATCCATAATCTATTCTCTGGAACCGGCTGAAAGGATGAGAAATAAATCCTTGAAGTCCATAATGACGAAGTCTACCAATGGAAATATAATCTACATTAAAAAAGTCCGCATTCTGAAAAGCAACAAAATGATAATCTATTTGGTTTTTTAAATAGGCATAATAGAAAAAATAATCACTATTTTCCAGAGTCAATACCATTTCTGTTCCAAAAGCAATTTTATGATCACCTAAAATATCACTAAATGAAAAGTATGTCATTCCGCTAGTACCAAACACATTACTAATCTGCAGATTTCCACTGATAAGATCCAGTGTAAACCGAGTCTTGTAAGATTTTGGAATATAATGACCATCTACTTTTGTAGAATCTACAGAGACTAATTCTGCCACCTGCGGTTCTTCCATTGACGAATTAAAATGTTCATATCCACGAGCAAAGATCCAATTAGAAAAACCATCTGAAAAACCTTTCCCCTCCTGGCCCGTTTTATGTTTACGAAGATCAGCAATCTTTTCATCATCTGAAACATCTACTTTTACATAATTTGTCTGACTAATCTTTTTTTCCGGCATTTTCAATGGATTTACAATACTGTAGAGATCCCAACCAATACCTGCATATCCCGCAAAAATGAGCATATCGTCATTCCCAGATAAGGTAGGCTGTTGGAGACCAGTCAGAACATTTGTTAAAGCATAAGGTTCAACCTTTTCCTGCTCATCTCCAGATTTTGGATCAAATTCACCTTGAAGCGGATGAATAAAAAGGTTCCAAACACCATTATAATCTGACGTATATAAAAGTGAATTCCTAGTGTTGGCCCAAATGGGGTGGGACTCATTATGGTCCGTGGCTGTGATACGCTCAATTTGCATAGTTTTGACATTTACGGTGTAAATATCTGTCTGGCTGTAATTATGGTCAACCATTTTACCATTAAATTCGCCGTTAACGTGCTCACCCCTGTCAGAAACAAAAACAATTTGGGTTCCTAATGGATTCCAGGATGGATAAGAATCTGTAAATATATCATCAGTAATCTTTCGGGTAGTACGTTTATTTATATCGTAAATATAAATATCGCTGGAACTACCTACATGTCCCACAAAAGCAATTTCATTCCCCTTGGGGCTCCAGGCAGCGGAAAAAACACCATCCATTTCCATTTCAATTTTTTGGCTTTTTCTTGTTTTTACATCAATAATATGGAGCACATCTCCTTTACCTGCTTTAGCAGCAATGACGATCTTTTTACTATCCGGGGACCATGAAAGTCCTGGCTGAAGCCATTTTAATTCTTCAAAATTAACTGAGCGATTGCCTTTTACCAGTTTTTTGATTCGTTTTCCCGTCATAGCATCCAAAATATGAATATCAAAATAACCCGTTTGATCAGATAAGACTGCCACCCTACTTCCATCAGGTGAAAGGGCAGGACTCACATTATAAAAGTTTCGTGCTTTTTTATGATCTGTCAATTTTTCTGACATATCCTCTATAGGATCCCGATCTTCCACGTCGCCCCAATATTCCTTTTTAAGGTATTTGTGCCATTGAGTAGTTAGTTCCTTAAAATTCATCCCCAGTGCCCGTTCATATCCACGTTCGGCATTTTGGGTCATTTTCATAGAACGAAATACATCACCAATTTTCTCCCGCCCGTATTTTCCAGCAATAAATCGCCATAAAGATTGCCCTCCTTTATAAGCCATGAAATAATTCAATTCTTTAACAGACGGCATACGTTCATGGATGGCAATATCTCGTAAAACCATATCCGCCTTAGTGTCCCAGTTGGAACTCAAATATTCCGCGAGACCTTCGTTGGACCAGATGGGGACGCGAATCTTGGTTCGGCTTGAAATCACGTGCTGCATACTGCCGCCATAGACCATATCATTAATGATGGCATGCACCAACTCGTGGTGGATCACATGGCGAAATTGTTCATAGTTCCCATCAAATGGAAAAACGACACGGTTCTTGAAAAGTTCTGTAACGCCACCAATCCCTTCACGCATGTACGTGTCCACCACATTGGTTTGCTGAAAATCATTATGGGAATTATAGACCATGATGGATACTCGCCGTTTCAGATCCCAGCGCAAATGAAGTGAAACTTGCTCATAAGATTCTTCCGCAACATCAGCGGTGAATTCTGCTAAGTCTTTTTCCCCGCCATAATAATAAATGTCAAAATGGGGCGTCTGGATAAAATTCCAGTCAAAGTCTCTGTACTGAACCTTATTCTGCCCAAAAGATTGGGCATTCAAAAGCGTCGATATACATAATGAAATTGTAAAAAGGAGTCTCATGGCTGTAAAAACTACGTCTCTTATTGACGAGAGTTCCCCAATTTTAGTTAGGATTGTAGAGAGAAGTCAACTATTCGTCGAAACCAATTTTTCTTAGTGCTCCGTCCTTGCCCATAGAAATTGTCACAAGTAAGTTTGGCCCGTCATGAAGACACCCGTCTATTTTATTTCTGACATACATTTAAAGTTGCAAGCATCCCCGGAAGAGAAAAAACGTCGGGGAAGTTTGTATCGCTTGCTGGATCAAATCCGAAAAACCGGTGGATCGTGCTTTTTTGTAGGAGACCTTTTTGATTTCTATTTCGAATATCCCCATTTGATTCCCAAAGCTTATATGGACTTCTACCAGAAAGCGTTGGAAATGAAAAATGATGGTATTGAACTTCATTTATTATTAGGAAATCATGATTATTGGGTACAGGAATTCATAACAGAAGAACTTATGGATCAAGTTTATTTTGATGATGCAATTCTTGAAGTAGATGGGAAAAAGTTATTTATCACTCACGGTGATGGACTTTTGAGTTGGGACCACGGATACCGAATCTTAAAAAAGATAATTCGTTCTAAATTTTTTATTTGGCTGTTTCGATGGATTCATCCTACTATTGCCTATAGGCTAGCAAATGCAATTTCAAAAAGCGGACGACATCATACCCATTCCAATGATTTTAATAAAGATGTGCGAATTGAGCTCCAAAACGTTGCTAAAAATCATTTCGATAATGGCTTTGATTTCATGATCTGCGGGCATTATCATTTAGGTGAGATGTTTAGCGTGAATGAAGGAAAACTGGCCGTTTTAGGTGATTGGTTCTACCGACCATCCTATGCCATCTTTGATGGAACTGACTTAACCCTACACCCATGGGAGAATGATGCGTAGGCTGTTTCTCATAGGTTTTTGTTCATTATTCTTGTTTCAAGGATGCACAAAGATCAAAGGGTTATTTGGGAAAAAAGGTGTCGGCGATCCAAACGACCCTGATTTTTTGAATAATATCCAAACATTGAAAAGCACATACCGTGACGGGGATATCTTAGCTTTAGATGAATTAATAAAAATTTACGAGGATCCTCAACAACATTTAAAAGCACGGATCGCAGCCGGTAAAGTTCTGGCCGAATCCCAACACCCTACTGCTCTAAATTCTATTACAAATATGGTGGGAACGACAATAGCAGTAGATTACTCCCTCCTTGATGAATCCATTAATATGCTGGGTATGTTCGACGAAAATCCAAAAGCAGCAGAGGCCTTAGTCCAAGCAATGCATAATCTGGAAGACCGTACCAATATAATTCATATATCCCTCGTTAAAAATCTGAACCGTGTCCGAACCAAGGACCAGATTCTTGCATTATTGGACCTCTACGGGGTGGCAAAAAGCAATATGTCCCGTACAGAGCGTCTATTGACCGAGACTCTAGGAGCGCTTGGGAACCACCAAGTGGTACCGATTCTGACTACCATTGCTAAGGATCCAAAAATTAATATTGGCATTCGAAACAAGGCCGTTGAAATACTGGGTAAAAAGAATCCCAATGAAGTAGCCATTGCTTTTGCAGAGTTATTGGGTGACCCAAACACCAATCTTGAAGTTCGGGAATTTGCCCTTAATACCATGAAAGGGGTGAAAGAAGAGAATCTCGTTATTGCATTGCTAAATACTTACAACACAGGGAAAACTCAATATTATAGTTTATTGAATACTATGCTTGCTGCCTTGGGAGAGTTTGATGATCCGGAAGTGAAAAAAGCTGTAATAGAGATAGCACACAGTGACGATTATCCTGTAGACATTCGAAAAAAAGCAATTGATAATCTGGCAGCTTTCAATGACCCGTCGGTCGTGAATGGATTACTACCCATGCTGAGTGATAAAAAGAATTACATCTATTACGATAATATTATAAATATGGTCTATGCCCTGGGTGAAGAAAAGAAAAATGCAGATGCAGTGCGCCTAATGGCATTCAAAGCTCACTTTTCTCGGAGAGAGCATGAATAGATATTTAAGCTGGCTCCTTCTTTTAGGGATTGTATTTGCTGTTAATGTTAAACAAAAAGCCAAAAAGAATTTTACCGTAACTGGAGTTGTACAAAATAGTGCTGGAAAAAAGATCAAAAAAGTAAAACTCACTATCATTAATGAAGAAGGTAAAAAGATCGAAAGTGGTAAAAGCAAGGGCGGCGGAGAATTTAAATTCAAAAAGATCCGTGCCGGCTCATATACTCTGATGGGCGAACATAAAAAAGAAGGAAGCGGTGATGTTAAATTCACTTTAAATACTACCGATGTAGATTTGACACTAAGGATAGGTGATGGTACAATCTCGAATACACTTTCCCAAACAAATTTAGAAACTGGAATAACCGAACAACAAGCCATACTTCCACAGCAAAGACAAAAACCAGCAAAGCCTAAATTGAAATTTGAAGATTTATTCTTTGAATATGACTCCAACCTCAAAGCATTAGAGACAGAAATAGATTCATTAAAAAGGGTAGTCAAAGGATACCAAAAAGGCCAGACCATGCCCAACGTCAGCCGCGAGTTATTAGATTTGATCAAGGTACCAGCATTCCAACATCAGGTAGAGCTCCAGAATGGCACGATCGTAGCTGGTGATATATTAGAAGAATCGGATTCTACCCTAACCCTAAAAACCCAGATCGGTACACTAGTATTAAAGAAGGAAATGGTGATTCGTATGGATGAGCTTAAAAAACCGGGACCAAAGGTCATTCTCGTAGGTGAACCATTTATTGATTTTTATCCAGATCGACAAATTTTTTCCGGCCAAGTCAAGAATGTTGGCGAGATCCGGGCAGATTTTGTACGGATAATTGGAAATCTTTTTGACCAAACTACTTCTATTACGGGAACAGATTCGACCTTTGTGAAAGGCACTCGGGTCGTGTATGAAACAAACGTAGTTGCTGATACGGCACTCGAACCGGGCCAGACTGCACCCTACACACTAACAGTACCCATAACAAAAGGACGAAAAGCTGAATACCATACCATGGATGTCCACTGGGAAGAGACAAAATAAAATCAGACTATTATGTATAAATCCCTTATAATACTATTACACATAACCTTCATCATGGCTCATGGTGGAAATAATAATCGTGCAATAGAATTTCCCGATCTTCCAGGCTACAAAACCCTGGTCTGCGATCTTCATATGCATACCGTTTTCTCTGATGGCAGTGTCTGGCCAAATATCCGAGTTATGGAAGCACAAAAAGATGGTCTGGATGTCATAGCAACCACGGAACACATAGAATACCAATCCTGGATAAAAGATATCCCTCACCCTGATCGAAACCGTTCATTTGAATTGGCAACAGGGTTTGCAAATAATTCTGAATTAATGGTGATTAACGGATCAGAAATCACCCGGGAGATGCCACCGGGGCACGCCAATGCTATATTTATCAAAGATGCCAATAAATTAATGGTAGACGATCCTATTGATGCCTATAGGGAAGCTCGAAAACAGGATGCCTTTATTTTCTGGAATCATCCTTACTGGGCGAGTCAGTCTCCTGATGCAAGTGTTCCTCTGGATCAACTCCATCTGGAATTGATCCAAGATGGCCTGTTAGAGGGAATAGAAGTTGTAAATGATACGACCTATTCGAATGAAGCGTTTCAACTGGCCCTGGACCATAACCTAACCATTCTAGGCACGTCCGATATCCATGGTATCATTGACTGGCAGTACAGGATACCATCCGGTGGTCATCGACCCGTTACCCTTGTTTTTGCCCGTGAAAAATCTAAATCATCTTTAAAGAGAGCATTAAAAAAGGGCCAAACTGTAGTCTGGTTCAATAAAAAACTCCTGGGGAAAAGTGATTTTCTTATACCATTGATCAATTCCAGTTTAAGCATTCGTTCCGCAAGTTATATTCGTAATTCTACAATTGTACACGTTGTACTGACCAACAACTCAGATGCACCCTACGTTCTTCGAAATCAAAGTACGTATGATTTTTATAATAATACAGATTTGATTATGGTTCCTCCCCATGGTGAAGCCATAATTGATGTAAGAACCATTGATAAAAAAAGAAAATTTGAGATGAAGTTCGAAGTTCTAAATGCTTTAACTGCACCGGCAACACATCCCGTAATCAATATCTTAGTCAGGCCAAAACAATAAGAATAATTCACTTACTATAAGTAAATTCCATTACTACCTATCCGAGGTATTTTATAATATTTAACCTTAACCGCTGGAAAGAGTCATATCCAACGAAATAAATGCGAACCATTTAAATGAAAAAAATAATTATGTACTTTAATGAAAAAATTATCTCCATTGCAATACTTGTATTTTCACTCTCTAGTTTTTCTTTTAGCCAGTGGCCCGGTGCCGGAGGTAAAATGCCTGCCATCGGTGTTGTAAATGGTTCTGTAATGGACTCCACTTCAGGTTTACCCATCGAATATGCTTCAATCTCTCTGGTGAATATGCGCTCTGATGAAGTTGTGACTGGCGCACTATCAGATAAAACAGGCAGATTTAATATCCGTGAAATACCTTTAGGGCGATATCGGGCTGTTGTAGAATTCATCGGGTATGCAACAAAAGAGATATCACCCATTAATATTTTCCCCGGTGAAAGGGGCAGTATAACCCATGATCTGGGAAGTATAAAGCTTCAGATTTCATCGATTAATCTTGCCGAAGTGGAAGTTCTGGGTGAGAGCCAGTTCATTCAAACCATTGATAAACAAATTTTTACTGTAGGTAAGAATTTGGCGGCTTCTGGCGGCTCAGGCGAAGATGTTTTGAATCAAGTACCCACTGTAGCTGTAGATATTGATGGTAATATCACTCTTCGTGGAGATGCGAATGTAACGGTTTTAATTGATGGTAAAAAAGTGGGCTTTGATCGCCGCTCCATGGTTGACAACCTGCAGGCATCTATGATTGAGAAAGTAGAAGTTATTACCAATCCATCTGCAAAGTACGATCCGGATGGTGTGGGCGGTATTATTAATCTTGTTCTAAAGCG
>Ga0206683_10002192_pt1 | contig 13215 bp, 10 predicted proteins | sample M280m12015metaG_FD_155483 | JGI IMG/M metagenome (GOLD analysis project Ga0206683, IMG submission 155483) | Ammonia-oxidizing marine archaeal communities from Monterey Bay, California, United States - M2 80m 12015 | ecosystem: Environmental > Aquatic > Marine > Intertidal zone | place: USA...
AGTCTCCTGGAAGACAAACGCAGTGGCCAAGGACGTGCAGCGTAAGGCCGGAAATATCGCCTGCATACCCGGCGAGTTCGGCTTCTTGCCAGAGGAGAGGGTGCAGGAGATAGCCGCGAAGCTCGGCAACCTCCCAATCACTCTCGAACAAGCACTCTCGCTTCGCAGTGCATTGAATCAGGAGAAGAGCGTGTACTCTCACTCGAAACTAATGCGTCGAGCCAACGAGCTCAGCCGCCGCTACAACTCCGGCGAGAGCGTACTGGCTCTGTCCAAGCGATTTGACGCACCCCCCGTCAACACCTTCCGTGCTATTCTGACCGGCAGAGGGTGGACCAAAACCAGAATCAAGGACACCCTGAACAAGAACCCCTCTAAACTCAACAAGCGCGACCTTGAGCAGTTCAAACTGGCTGAGTCAGTGGACAGAGTGAGTTCAGTCGATCAAAGTGACACCCAGAGTGCAGCCGAAGTATTCGAGGATATTCTGTGTGATTACTTCGACTCCATTGGAGTGAGGTTCCGCCGTCAAGAGGAACTGCTCGCAGAACAGAAGGTGAGTGAGGGGAGGGCAATCATCACCCCTGACCTGCTGATGCTCGACGATGTCAGAATCAACGGGGTGCCATGCGCGTGGATAGACGCCAAACACTTCTTCGGCGCCGACCTCAAGTTTCCTCGGAAGAAGACCCAGAAGCAGGTTGACCGGTACGTTGCCGAGTACGGGCAAGGAGCCATAGTCTACCGGCACGGTTTCTGCGGCACCCTTCGTCTTAACGGGGCTATGCAACTCGATTCCAGCCCGTTGAACTTGACTCCTCTGGCTGAGTTCCACGAGAAGGCTAGGAACAACTCATGAGGTCTCTCCGACCTTAGTCATAATCGTCTGTAGCCCAGCCTTCTCCAACTCTGAGACCAGGGGGCTAGACCAATCTGCTTCGCTCGCTGCGTCACTGGGAACAATCGCTACACTCTCTCCTAGCATGCAGAGCAGAGCGGCCGCCTCCTCGCCGATATCACATTCCTGCATCGCAACATCCACCACAGAGAGTAAATCAATTCGCGACGAATCTGCCTGTAGACCACTTTCCTCTGCAAAACACTTCGCTGAAACGAGCAGTTCGGTCCACCTGTCGATATTCCATTTTCCTTCAGACAGCGTCTGCATCTGCTTCGCACCAGCCCGACTAATCGCCTCCTTCCAATCAGGGTCGTCGATGTAGCTCGAAGTGTGCTTGCCAGCATCGGGACGCCATGCCAGAACTACTGGTGTACCGCAACTCCATCCCTCTGCTAGCCCCGGTCCTCCATGCAGCAGTGGGCCGTGATACGGCGCTCCTGCTTCGAGTCTACGCTCGCATCCACCAGCGGCCAGCGCAGTCACATCTCCGAGCCCAGTCGAACGATTACGCTCTACTTGGTGTGATATCAAGTAGGAACGCCTCAGACTCTCCTCGTGTGGAAGCCCCATCGCTCTCTGAAATGCCAGAGCTGCGGCCACTGCTCCTGAGGCTGACATACCGAAGCCCTGTGATACCGGCAGAGCCAGCCTGACACCAATCTCCCAAGCGATTTCTTTTGCCTCGGGTATTTCCTCAACCAAGAGGTCGAGGACACTATCATACAGACTCGGATCACCCTCAGTACCTTCGAACGAGACCTTGAGCCCAAATTCTCCTTGTTCTCCATATGCAATGACTTCTACTCCATCATCGACGCACAACCCGGCCCCTAGACTACCCTGGCCGACTGGATCCAGAACTTCGTCACTCACCGTGAACAGCAGGGTGACGTGACCCCCGCACTCACCACGGCCGAGTAACCCGGTCATAGTGACTCATCCGGCCTACCAGCCAAGAATCCTCGGCCGACTCACACGACTGCCGCAAAGTCTTCTTCGAGTTCGCCAAACCGCCCGGAGAGTTCCTGAATGGCCTTTTGGAAGGCGACCCTAGGTGTCATTGAACCATCGGTCTCGAACGACAGAATGAATTCGCCGGGAACATCCTCCAGAGTGATGGCGTCCTTGAAATCCACCGACTCCTCAGTACCATCGCCGACGTGGTGCAGATCTTCTATCAGTTGGGCTACCTTGCCTATGTCCTCCAAGCGGCCATTGCTGTCGAAGTCCTTGGCAGTGATAGTGAGTTTGAGTCCCCATAGAATCTTCGCCTTCGTCTTGTTGTTGAGGACTCCAACCTGACGAGGTGAGAATGTTATGCCACAGACAGGAGACCACTTTGCGTGATCGCGACCGAGTCCCATAATTGCAGTGGCGTAGAACTCAATCATTTGGCCCCGAGAGAGTTTGGTAATCGGGATGCTGTGATACTTCTCTGAGATGTTGCCACCCACTCCGATAAAAATCATGTCGCCAGCGGTCACAGTCTGACCATCTTCGCTGCCAAACGCCTTGCAGGTGTAGATCATCGTGCAGAGGGGGCATCCTCTGTCTTCGACGACCATATCAGCGCAGGACGGACAACTGTCTTGGAAGTGAAACTCGTCGTGCTTGGTTGGTATTGGAATCATGGCCAGCCGCTGAGCCACAACCTCGTCGGGCAGCGGGCCATTGGTCTCCCATACCTCGCCGTCCTGTTCGATTGTGCCCATTTCGAAGCGAACGGTATCGATAGCCATCTTAGGAGTGTCAGACATTAGTGTACGCCGAATGGCATTGACGAAAGCACGTTCCACATCGCTCAACAGTATGGAAATCTTCTCATCATTCTCTTCGATAACCTTTGCCTTGACCATAAATTCACCTCATACTCGGCGCCCACGGCGCCCTCCCTTACTCTTCGTCCCGTCAGTTGCGACAGGAGTAACGTCCTCGATGCGGGTTATTGAGACTCCGGCTCGGGTCAGCGCCCGAATCGCAGAGGTTGCGCCCGGTGCACTGTGAGAGCGATTCCCTCCAGCGCCGCGATACTTCACTATGACTTGGTTAAATTCCTTCTCGGCTAGTATCTCAGCCATCCTTTCGGCGGCCCTGGTCGAGGCGAACTGGCCACCTGAGTCGCTGCCGCCCTTGGTCACCATTCCGCCCGAGACCTTGCAGATGGTCTCGGCTCCGGTGAGGTCGGTGGCTGTCATCAGCACGTTATTGTGTGTGGTGAAGATATGCAGAATTGCCTTCCGCGACATCAACTTTCACTCTCCTCAGTGGATTTACTTTCCGTGGAAACGGTGTCCTCGGTGTCGGGCGAGGCCGCTGCGTCGCGCTTGACCTGCTCGATGAATTCTGGATCCACCACTCGGATCGGCTCGACATCATCATCGTCGGATACGAGGGTCAGACGCAACTCTTCCATGTCTTTGCGAAACTGGTGCTCCGAATCGGCGAAGGGAGAGTTAGTGGAGTACTGGATTACATCCTCCTCTTGTTTGAGCACGTGATACCCGGGAACCGTCATCTTCTGGTTCCCTATGCTGATATGACCATGGACAATGAGATTTCTAGAGGAGCGCATAGTCGGAGCCAGCCCCCTATAATAGACAACTGACTGCAGCCTCCTCGAGAGCATGTGCTCGGCAGTGATCTGAAGCACATCGTCAATCCCTGCACCCTCAGGGAGCAGCCCCTTGCGGAGTAAAGATTCGACCATGTCAGTCTTCTCGCGAGCGAAGTGACCCTCGGAGGTATCCACCTTCCCAATCAGCTTCATCGCCTGGTTCCTGTGGCGGCGCAGAGCCGACTTCTCGCGCCAAATTTCTTTCATACCGCCGACCTTCTTCAGGCCGTACTTTTCTTTGAGGGCGTGCTCCTCGTCAATCCTGGCTTGCTTCCAGGGGTGAGAGGGCGTGCGAATCTTGGCCCTTGCGAACTTTGGATCTCCCATCTACTCACCTCACTTCTTCCTCTCGACGCCGAGCGTGGAGCCCTTGCGGCCGTTTGATCTGAGCCTCTGCCCACGTACCTTGTGACCGGTTCGGTGTCTCATTCCACGGTATGCCTTGACCCCAGCGATACGGGAGACATCATCATCACGGGTCAGCTTGACCTCAGTGGCGACGATGTGAGCATCTTCATTGGTCTCAAGGTCACGCTGGCGGTTTACTAGCCACCAAGGGACCGTCGTAGCGTAATCGTCTATGGAGTTGCGCAGGCTGTCCTGTTCATCATCTGACAGGTGACCTCCCAGTTTCTTGCCATTGATATCAGCCAAGCGGCAGATTTGCTGAGAAGTCCTCATTCCTATGCCCTTGATTGAGGTTAGACCGATGGCAATGGGGCGCAGCCCGTCGATGTCACTGTCAGCCATCCGCAGGATGTAGGAGAAATCATCTCCGAGTTCAGTATCTTCAGGCATTGTACGGTTCCCCCGTGTTCACCGGTTACCCGGTGGCCCATTGGGCATCTCGGCGACCTACCATCCCTATTTGAACCGATTGGACGCCCCTTCGGGGCGGTTCAAACTACTCCTTGCATACGACATACAGGGTCTGTCTGCCAGAGTCGCGCTCAATTTCTAAGTCCACCATGAAGCCACTAGCCCCTTCAATCTCTTTCAATTCCCGATTCAACCTGCGCTGTAGGGTTGGATGAACACCCGGGTCCAGATTACAGCGCAGCGTAATCTTGCCAATACCGTTCCTCGCTACTGATGCCGCGACTTGGTCGATGGTGTGTAGTTCGGGGGAACTGAGCCTGTGCTGGACTATTTCGCCGGTAGCCACGACGAAGCCCTCGATATCCTCCGATTTGATGAGGGGGTCGGTGTGTATGAGGAGGGGCCTACGACCTTCTAGACGCAGCCAGGAGTGGCCGCAGTCCTTGGGCAACGCCCGCTCTAACCAAACCTCCTGAAGACCGCTCTGGACTAGAGCGGAATCTACTATTGTCATATGGGCGCCGTAGGGAGGGGGCTTACTCATATCAGAAACCTCGGATATCGAGGGAAGGCCTTCGATTGAGGCGATGACGTGCTTCGTCCCCATCCTCACGCACCTATGGCTCGCGCTCGAAGAGAGAGCACCAACCCACAGCGATAACCTATCCACTCTGCCTCCACCTTGGCTCAACCACTCCCATGTACGACCCACCCCCGGGAAGGCAGTCTCGATGTTGGCTTCTACGATGGACTGCTGCATCTCTCCAAGCCTCGGAGAAAGGTCGAGCAGCACAGCCGGACCCCTTGGTCCACTCTGCAGATGATCGGCCCAGCTACTCAGGACTGACCCGACGGGAGGTTCCATCTCATCCACATCGTGATTCTGAGCATCACTCGGCCGAGCAGGGTCCAGATGTAGCATGGCGATAGGAGGATGAGCACGCGTCCCAGCCTCACGCAAACTGTTCCAATACTCGGCAATGGCTCCCTCGGCGTCTGACCCATCGCCAATGATGACACGATCCATCGAGCGCTGCAGGTCACCCTCCTCAGAGTTGATGTGCATGTTTGCCGCACACAGCACTGCGATGTTTCCATCCATCTCGATTCCCAATGAGGGCCGCTTCAACACCTGCGAATAGGCGACAAGTTGCAGACCGGACCCCGCGGCCGCATCGAGAATAACTCCAGCTGGAAGCATGTTGGGATCTATGCTGTTTGCCCGAGAGAGTGCTACGAACCATGGTGTGGAGAGCCTTCGCATGCCCTCAGTCATGTGGAAGGCAGGCTCTCCGCGCCGTGCAGATTCGGCTTTGGCCCGCTTCCTCGCTTCCTCGACAATCTGCGCCGACGGGTTCAGCGCGGTGTGCCGGCTACCCTCTTCCATGCTGGCGCCTCCAAGAACTTGGTCAAGTCACTTTCGCGTCCTAAGTGATGGGACCTCTGTTGATGCTCAGTTCGAATCGTAGCCAGGAATTCTGCAGTTCGTGACCGTCGCTGTTGCCATAGGCGATGGGAGGGGGGAGTAATGTGGTGTGAGAGGTGCCGGTATTGATTCCAGGAATCAGCCCCCTGTCGTTATCTATGTCCAAGCCAATGGCAGACCAGCCGAAACCGTCGATGTAAGATGGATCCTCTCCTGCTGTGACGGGCAGGTCGCCCTCATCCAATTGTTCTCCGGTATCGGCATCCCATACAATGTAGTGAACTTCTATCCTATCGTTGTCATTGATATGCATCTCACGCTCCTCAGTGCCCTTGAACAAGTTCACGTCGAGCAGCACCTCGGCATCCACCACTGTGAGGTGGCTGACTGCTACTGTTATGCTACCCTCGGTGATGTCTTCGGTTAGTTCAAGTTCGACAATCCCGTTTTCGTTGCCCTCTAGGGTCATCAGGTCGCTGGTGTTGTCTGAGCCTGAGAACAAGACCCCCGAACCCCTGATTTCCAGCACTAGGTCAACCGTGGCGTTGCCGCGGTTGTACACAGCCACACTGGCGCGGTCATCATCGCCCTGATGCTCCCAGTCGCAGCGCAACTCTCCGGGATAGAGAAACACATTGTCCTGATCCGAGAGGATCTCCGGCCAGACCCAATCGCCTTCTCTTGGAGAGCAGGTGTTGAACAACAGATCGACCTCCCAAGCCAGCCTCCCGTCGATGGCCGGTGCCTCGACGGACGGCCCAAAGGAATCCTCAAGGTCGGCGCTGAAGTTCCAGGCTGCCCAGCCAACCCAGATTGCCGATAGAAGCAGCACCAGTGCGGTGCCAAGTGAGAGCATCAAGGTGACTCTGGGTACCGCCATCTCGTTGATGCCTAATGGGACGGGCGGGTGCTCGACCTCGTCGGGCGTGTCCGATATCCAAGACCTTGTCACGATTACTTGTCGCTACCGTGTGCCATCAACGTTGGCCCGCTCGGTATTGTCGAAGTATTCATTTCTAAGGCTAAGAAATGCCTCGTAGTACCACATTTCAACTTCAGTCCTTGACCATTTGAGACTCGTTACGCAGACCCAGCCAAGACACCACTCCTAATTCTGCGGCCACCACCATCAATGCAATCAGCATCGTCGTCGGTCCGAATATATCGGGCACGAAAATCAGTGCGCTCAGAATCGCCACCACTAAATCGACCAGTCCCCATACCCTCAGGGTCCGTCGTAATTGCAATATTCCCACTACCCATAGTGTGGTCGAAAGCGCAATCAGCAGCACGGGAAGCAGCATCGAGGTAGCGTGGTGAGTAATGGCGACGATGATGAGCAGCAGGTGCGAGTCGACGGCCAGCATCATGGACCAACTCTCTCCCTTCAGAGGAACGGTCAGTGCCAACAGTGCAAGCAACAGCAATCCAATACCCATCGTGGTCTCTGGAAACACACTTAGGGCTGGCTCGTACCAGTTCCCTATGGCAAAAAGCGCCATCAGGCCAGCTGGAATCGCCAGACCGATGGCCCAAGGTTGGCGGTATCTCCAACCCTGTTCAACGGCACTTGCCACAGCCAGTATACCGGCCGGGCCAAACGATAACATCACTACGAACAGACTGCGAGAACCACGCCCAGAGGAACCCTTCCAGTCATCTCTACCTAGTTGACCCCTCTTCCTATCAACCCATACATCCACCAGAACGACGAGTACCAGCACCGACTCTAGCAGCATCCATGGAATCTCCCATTCGAGCATATCTCCCCCGAACGGGTTGATTGTCAGAGGATAGGGGAGCGCCTCGACCATCACAGCCCCCAGAATCCTCCCAGCCAGCAGCGGCATGACAATCCAGTCAAGCGCAATTGGTATCCTGTCCAGCAACCTGTCTTGGCCAATCAGTGATATCGCCACCAATTCCACCAATAGGACAACCAGCACGGCCATGTCGAGGAGGTCCTCGTTGCTGCTGCCTGGCCCGATGTGGGATACAACGTGAATCGCAACCAACCCTGTGATTGCCATTGCGATTGGCATCTCCAATCCCATGATGTGAGGAAGTTCCAGTTCGAGACTCTTGGTGCGTGACCTAGCAAGGGCAATCAGAGCGGTCGCGAAGATGCCTATGGCCACCAGCATGAGCGGATTTGTTCCATTGAGCAGACCTAGAATGATTCCCGCACCAAGTATCAGTGAGAGCACTGCTAGTACAACTATCGGTTTGTGACTCACGTCAGTTGTGTAGAGCTCCTCACGACTGTCAGTATCAGACTTCTCCCTCCGCTTGCTACGCTCGGCCTCCAGTTCGGCCAGACGCGGGTCGTAGGTCACAACACCGCCTTCAGGACCTCCCTCCATCCCACTCACTTCTTCAGCCATCTCGATGCGTGCATCTCGCTTGGACACCGACTTCAATTCAGCTCGCAGTTCACCCCTAGCGACCAGCCAAAGGGAGCTGACCACGAACATCGCTAGCGAGACAATCTCCGCTGTCTTGTTCTCCAACTCGAAGGAGAGGGCGATGGTGATTACCAGCAACCACAGGGCTGCCAACGCGGGGTTGAGCAGTTTCTCTATGCTTCCCGCGCGAGGCAGGTAGGTTGCGAGCACTGCAGCCGAGCACATCACCGCAGCGATGCCGACATCGATTTCGGGTAGTGAACCCATCGATTCAAGCAGATTAACTGGCTGCCTTCCTGAGAGGGCCAACAGCAATGGCAGACTCATCAGCCCCAATCCGTTGGTGTACAGTTTCTCATCTCTAGGGGCTCTAATCACCATCAGAGAAACCAGAGATAAGCATAGCAGCACCGTCAGAGGTACAAACATCCCGTGCTTCCATTGGATTGCGAGTACGGCGACAGCAAGAATCGCAGTCATGCTGCCGGCCTCGCCGACTCTTACTCCGGCAATCTCCGAGCCGACGTGAAGGGCTGTTAGAAGAAACAGTACCAGTAGGAGTGAGATGGCAGTGAAACCGCCGAAATGAGACATGAATATCAACGTGAACAATGGCAACCACCAACCCAACGACCAGAGCTGCAAAGCCCCTGAGTCACGGATCGAAGCAGAGATCTCAGACACACCGAGGAAGCGGGCGGCGAGGTTGACACCAGATTCTCCCAATTTGACGTTGACTATGACCATCAGAACGCAGGACAGAGCGAGATATGATCCTAGAGGCACTGGCTCGAGATTAAGCATGCTGCCTGGATCGAGCACGTCATTTGCAATCAGTAGTGTCCTGACAGTCTCCTCCATCACTTCCTCGAGGAGCACCCAACTCCACGGCAGCAGAACTGTTACCCCAGCAAGCGAAGGCGACTCCCGTCGCACCGCGAGCACGGCGGTCCCGACGTGCAACAAACCCAGTAGGCCAAGCAACAGCATCCCTCCGTCGCCACCTATGGCGTTGGAATCGACCGGGACCAGTATGACAAGCAGAGTAAGTACGGCGACAGAGCCTAGCCACAACACCCTGTCAGTCACCCTATCCTGATCACGCAGCATTACGAAACCGGTGATGATGGTGGCGAGGACGGTGAAGAGTTCGTAAGCCCCAAGAGTTCCGATTAAGTCACCTGAATCATTCCCTAAAATCAGCATGCCTACCAGAGGGAAGGCAGAAGCTCCGAGAGGACCCACCACCCGTTTCGTATCGACCCCTCTGACTGAGAGGTATGAGCCACCGAAGGCCGCGCCGAGGAAAGCCACCATCCCAAGCGCGTATCCGGTGTCCTCGCGGCTGCTGGCAACGGCTAGAAGCGCTCCAACCATCCCCATGGAGACTGAGACACCCCAGAGTCCCGGCTTGCCGAGACCGAGTGCCTTGAAAGCCTGCGAGAACCAATTCTCTCCCTGTGCAAAGCGCGCTGCCATGGTTGCATTAATGCCTGTGACAGTCATCAGGAGAAGAAACAGAAGCAAAGGGTCATTGAGAGCGAGTATCCTCAGCGAACCGAACTCGAATCCGCCGGTTATCGCGTGCATCCCAATCCACAGGTTGGACGCCGCCACGCCGAGAGCAGCGAGGTTACCTGACTGTCGGTGCAGCGCAAGTCCGTGCACCAACAGGGTCGCGAGCAGTATCATACCCGCGACGCCACTCTCTCCCAGAATCGATCCGGCCGTCGAGGCGATGGCCAATAGTACGAGAGTCGACTGAGCGGCGATGGCATCATGGTCGTGCCTGTAAGCGACCAGTACGTTCACTCCGACGAGCAGCAGAAGCAGAACACCAAGAGCCTCCATCCCGATGATTTCCCAGCGGTTCAGTTCAATGGCGAGGCCATACATGACCTTCATTGAGATGATTACCCAGGTGACTCCGAGAAGTTTCATCGTTGGATCTGGGACCCAGCGCTCTCCGAACGCGAAACCAATCCCTGCGAGCAGCACTAGGATAACAATCGCCAGAAGCGGCGACAGTGCTAGACCGGCTTGCACCCCGATGGCGCTGTAGATGACAATCATCGAGATCATCAGGACCCAGTTGACACCCCTTTCACCCCTGACTGCGATATCTGTCACGATGTCGCGCTCGGGAGCGAGCGGGACACTGCCATCCTGCTGCACCGCCCCCGGTTCGTCGCCGCTGGGCTGTTCAAACGGATCGTAAAACTCCCCAAGAGCCTCGTCCACGGCCTTAGCGAGCTCCTCACGCCGCTCCTCTTCGTCACCGCTCCTAGGGAGGATATCGATGTCACTGAGATCGATGTTGATGTCCCGGCGAAACTCACGCTCCCGGATGATTCTGTCATCCCGGTCACCGTCAACCATCACTCTCCGGCCGCGGCCGCTCCCGCATAATCGCATCCCCGCCAGAGACGACTGAAATACTCGCTTTCGCCTTGTTCGGTTAGAAATGGGCCATCCGCAATGCTTGAAGGGGAAATCTCAACGTCATGCGTCATGGAGTCTTCCTCTATGCCCGGCGACTCCCGAAACTTCGCTACGCCCCTGGCCTCGCACGGCCTCGACCCCAAGGGCGCAGTGCACTGGAATATCGATTGGGAGATCCTGCACGAGATCGCTGTCGAGCGAGGTGAGGCGAAACTTACTGCTCACGACGTGTTGCTGGCTACTACCGGAGAGCGCACTGGTAGATCACCTAACGACCGATTCATCGTCGACGAACCTGGACTGGCCGACGACGTGTGGTGGGGCGACCACAACAGACCAACCACTCCAGAGGTCTTCGAGGGCCTGCTGGAGAAGACGATAAACCATCTTAACGACTCCGAGAAACTGTTCGTCAAGGACGCTTTTTGCGGAGCTGATCCGGATTACAGAATGCCAGTTAGAATCGTCACTGAGAAGGCGTGGCACGCCGCCTTCATGCACAACATGTTCGTGCGTGCGTCGAAGGACGAAATAATCTCTCATATCCCACAGTACACCATCCTGCACGCACCGGACCTGCTTTCCAGCCCTACATCTGACGGTGTCAATTCCGACGCCTTCGTCATCATCGCTCTCGATAGAGGGTTGGTGATAATCGGAGGCACCAACTACGCGGGCGAGATCAAGAAAGCCATCTTCACCATCATGAATCACATCCTTCCGGCCAAGGGACTCCTACCCATGCATTGCTCGGCGAATACCGACGGAGAGAAATCCGCTCTGTTCTTTGGACTCTCGGGCACCGGCAAAACCACTCTCTCTGCAGATCCTAACAGGGCTCTGGTTGGAGACGACGAGCACGGATGGTCTGACAATGGCGTGTTCAACTTCGAGGGGGGCTGCTACGCAAAACTCATCAGACTTTCAAAGGAGGACGAACCGGCGATTTACGCTACTACGCAGATGCCCGGATCTATACTCGAGAATGTTATACTCAACGCCGATGGTACTCCCGACTTCAACAACTCTTCTCTAACTCAGAACACCCGCGGATCATACCCCATTGAGTCGATAGAGAACCGCACACCTGACTCGATGGCCGGGAATCCAAAGAATGTCGTCTTTCTGACTTGCGATGCGTTCGGAGTTCTGCCTCCACTCTCCAAACTTAGTCCCGAGCAGGCCGCCTACCACTTCATCTCAGGCTATACCGCCAAAGTCGCTGGGACAGAGGTCGGTGTCAAGGAGCCCCAACCCGCGTTCTCCGCCTGCTTCGGCGCTCCGTTCATGCCCCGCCATCCTAGTGTATATGCCGACCTGCTTTCGAAGAAGATTCGCGACAACGACGCCAAGTGCTGGTTGATCAACACCGGTTGGGTGGCCGGTGGAGCCGACGCCAGCAGCCGTATCAAAATCCGTTGGACTCGCGCTCTACTAAACGCGGCCCTAGACGGCGATCTAGACGACGTACTGTTCGTAGAGGACGAGCGCTTTGGCTTCCTAGTACCTACCACCTGCCAAGGAGTTCCCGACAACATTCTACAGCCCAGAGACACCTGGCACGACAAGAAGAGGTACGACAATGTCGCCGACCTGCTGGCCCAAATGTTCGAGGACAATTTTGATCAGTTCAGAGGTGGCTGCAACAAGGAAGTCCTCGCATCATCTCCTAAGGTTCTCGGTTGATTTCATTCTACGTTGCAATCCTTACGTGTTTAGAATACAATCTAAATCGGTGTATACGAGGGTAACGCTTCCCATGCGATTGGACGAAAGAAACAGTCGATTAAACCCTCTCATTTATATAGTATGACCACAAAGTATAAATACTTGTTGCCCCTCCTCTAATGTTATGCAAACCGAGAATGAATATTTTAACTTGACAATGCCTGATAACGAACGCCCTATTTCAGGATTCTACAGGGGTTGGTGCAGCCAATATGGAACTGATTTTAGTTGGCAGGGAACTTATGACCAATATACTCCCCTAGATGTATGCCCCTGGTGTCATGGAGATCATACTTGTGACGTAGGTAGAGTTGTTCCTCTTCTAGACCCGGAGGAAATAGAACACGACTTAGACGAAAATGGACACCACCCCGACGAAGTGAATGTTTACCCTGGGGTCCCTGGAGATTTTCGCCCTGTTGTTTATATTTATCTTGATGAACTTCCATCCGGCCGAAGTTGGGCCGATATAATTAGGAATAGACAGATGCGTCATATTACAATGCGCCAACACACAACCGAAGTCCACTTCTTCGCCCGTACCCGTGAGAGTATGTCTTGGCAGCTAAGTGATACACGCAATGTAATGACACAAAGTATCACAAATTGGTTGCGCTTTACAGATCCCAGTTTTGCTGGAGTAATTACGTTCCGTACGCGCGATGGTCAAATCAACAGGAGATATTGAGGTGAATATATGCACATGTGTCGTGGATGTAGGATGCCAACAGCCGGATCAATTTGTCACCGTTGCAGAGAGAGGCGAGACAACACCTGTCGCCGCTGCTCTAGACGTTTGAGGCCTTCAAACACATCTCGAGCTAACCGTTTTCATTGTGTTTGGTGTGAGGGAGAACAATGATTCGTCGTTGTTGAGGTT
>Ga0206683_10002197_pt1 | contig 13201 bp, 11 predicted proteins | sample M280m12015metaG_FD_155483 | JGI IMG/M metagenome (GOLD analysis project Ga0206683, IMG submission 155483) | Ammonia-oxidizing marine archaeal communities from Monterey Bay, California, United States - M2 80m 12015 | ecosystem: Environmental > Aquatic > Marine > Intertidal zone | place: USA...
ACTCTCCTTTTAACGAAGGAAAAGAGTCTTTATCTATGTTGATTCTAGCCAAATAGGCTATTTCTTTTAGTTCTTTATCACTTAAAGCCATATGTCATTGTAATATCTTATGAAGAAAAAGGTGCGTAATGTAGCATATTGTGGCTTGCTCAAAAACAACGCTGTTGTTAGAGTGAAGACCTGTTTGAAACTTAGATAATTTCTAGTTAAGCAATTTTTAATGTTAAAACGTTTAAGAGGTATATTTTCTAATGATTTGTCTATCGACTTAGGTACGGCAAATACACTTGTATACGTTAAAGACAAAGGGGTTGTTTTGGATGAGCCTTCGGTTGTGGCGATAAGGGAAACTGGAGGTCAGAGAACAGTTGTAGCTGTTGGAATGGAAGCTAAAAAAATGCTTGGAAGGACTCCTGGCAATATAAGTGCAATCAGACCCTTAAAAGATGGGGTGATTGCAGATTTCCAAGTTACAGAAGAGATGCTTAAACATTTCGTCCAAAGAGTTCACGAGGATAGCTTTGTCCGTCCAAGCCCTAGAATATTAGTTTGTGTTCCTTGTGAATCAACTCAAGTTGAAAGAAGAGCCATAAGAGAATCCGTTCTAAAAGCGGGGGCAAGAGAGGCGAGGTTGATTGAAGAACCTATGGCTGCAGCCATAGGAGCCGGTTTACCTATTGAAGAAGCTACTGGATCTATGGTCGTTGATATAGGTGGAGGAACAACCGAGATAGCAATTTTAGCTCTAAACGGTGTCGTATATGCTAACTCTCTAAAAACAGGTGGCGATAAGTTAGATGAAGCAATCATTTCATACGTTAGAAGAAATCAAGGCGTTTTGCTTGGCGATGCAACTGCTGAAAAAGTAAAAACAGTTATAGGCACAGCCTCACCTGACTCTGAAGTAATTGAAATGGAAGTAAGAGGAAGAAATCTTGCTGAAGGGATTCCTATTACTTTTACCATGAACAGCAAACAAGCTTATGATGCCATGCTTGAACCATTATCAGCTATTGTTCAGGCTATAAGAAGAGCCTTGGAAGCATCACCTCCAGAATTAAGTGCTGATATAAGCGAAAGAGGAATAGTTTTAACTGGAGGAGGGGCGATGCTTCGAGATCTGGATGTCTTGATCTCTAGCCAAACTGGACTTCCTGTTACTGTGGCTGAAGACCCTCTAACGTGTGTTGCTAGGGGTGGTGGAAGTGCTCTCGAGATTATGGATAAATACGACATAGATCTTTTATCCACTCAATAATTTTATTTAAAAGATTTCATTCCTGTTCTCTCCTGAGTATTATTGGGTAATGCGAAGAAGAGAGCACAAAGTTTCGTATCTAAGTAGTGAGGCAATATTCGCTATCCCTTCTATGAAACCTTCAAAGGTAATTCTTTCGTTACTTATTTGTGGTTTTTTAATGCTATCTGATGTCTATTTTGAATCTTCTTCTAAAATTAGAGGATACGCGCAAGATCTATTTATACCTTTAGGAGCATTAGTTAATAAACCTGTCAGCTTAATTGCTTCTGTGCCTGATTCCCTTAGAACAAGATCTGAACTCATACTGTCCCTAGAGCAAGTTGAAGAAGAAAATAAGAAATTACAAGTTATAAATCAATTTCTTGAGAAGGTTTCTAAAGAAAACGAAGAATTAAACTCTTTATGGTCTTCTGCTAGGTTAAATCTTGATAATTATTCTTTTGCAAGAAAAAGATCTATCTCTTCAAATGAATTTCAGCCTTTACTGATAGTAGATGTAGGTCCCAAAAGCAATGCAGGTATAAATGATGTTTTGCTAAGTTCTAGTGGTCTAGTTGGAAAAATAAAGTCTTTAGGTCTTTATAGTGCTGAGATTATAGTTTTACATGACGTGAGATCATCCGTTCCCATTGTTACAGAGAAATCTAAATTGCATGGAAATTTAAAGGGAAGCGGTATAGGGAGGGCTGGAAATATTGAATACATAAAAAAAACAGCTTCTTACGAATTAGGAGAAAAGGTTTACACTTCTGGTATAGCCGGAATTTTTCCAGAAGGAATTTTTGTTGGAAAAATAACCTCTATAGATGATCTTGCTGATAGTGAATTCTTAGAAGTAGAAGTATCTTTTATGCAATCTCCTTTTAATCAAGATTTTTATTTAATTTATAAGAATGAGTAGAGATTCAAAAAACCAATTGTTAATTTTGTTAACACTCTTTATCGCTTTATCTTTGGATGCCTACATGTTCACTTCAGATTTTCAAATATGGAAACCCACTTTTGTGCTTCTGACTCTAATTTATTGGAATTTGGCTTTGCCAGATCGAATAGGAATTATGGCTGCTTTATTATTCGGTATTTTTGTCGATTTATTAGAAGGATCTTTGCTTGGGCTTCATGGGATTCTTTTCGTTTTGATAACTTATGTCTGTCAAAGGTTCTTTTATCAATTTAGAGTTTCACCGCTATGGCAACAATCGTTTATCCTTTTCTTTTTATTTATTTTATACAAACAAGTATTTGCTTTAGATTTTATGAATACAAATCAAGATTTAACAAACTTTTCTGATAGCTCCTTTTTTATGAATTCTTTCTTGTTTGCATTATTTTCTGCTTTTATTTGGTCACCTTTATTTTTAACTCTTAGGTACTATCGAAGAAGATGGGTTAAACATAATATCTAGTGAATAAATTCATATCTTCAGCGTTAATTTTATTAAGTTTAATTGTAGCTATTTTACTTCTTATCTCCTCTCTTTTAACTTCTGAAAAGAGTCTTAAATTTCTTTTGAATCTTAACCAAGATTCGTACGTAGATTTCGTATTAAATGACAGCCATTGGCACCCTTACAAACCAAGCATAGAGATAGACACTTTATCTATCAAAAAAGCTGAACTAGAAATTAAGTTTATAGAGATTGAAGGATTAAAGATGGAGTTTAATCTTCTTACTTCTTTGCGAGGAAACTTAGTTAAGTCTTTATACGTTAAAAAAATGAGTCTAGCTATCTATCCATCTACAAACGAGGACCAAACTAATTTTAATGATTTATGGCTTTACCTTAGCTCTATAAAGAATTTAATCATTGATGAATTTTCTCTACTGGATTCTAACAGCCATTTAAACTTTCTAAAGGGAGAGTTATCTTTAGTAACTTTAAAGTCTGGAGATTCGAAAGTGAAGTTCTCAGCGCAGAATTCAGCTGGAGGAAATCTAGACTTTAGAATGAGTTCGATTGTAGGCTCTAAATCATTAAAGGATTATAAAGGCTTCGTTAAAACTTCTAACTTTGGTCTAAGCGAAGGAATGACTAGCACGATGTGTTCGGATTGTCCTAGCGGGACACTAGATAGTAAAATCTGGTTTACTCTTATTGATTTAAGATTAGTTAAATTTTTAGGTGATATAGAACTTAAACTTAATTCAAATTTAGATTTTATTAATTCAATAAATGCGAAGATAGAATTAGAAGATCCAAAAAATAATATTTTTAGGATATCTTCTTTTGTAAATGGCAATCCTTTAAATAGCGCTCCAGAAGTATTTACCACTCTTGCTGCTCAAGAAGTAAAATTTTTTATTCCTTCGATAGAGTTAGGAGAAGATAAATTCGTTAATAAATTTCAACATTTTTTTGATTTACCTGAAGATCTTCTCTTAAAAGGATATATCAATAATTTTATTTTCAATTTACATGATTCTTTTCAATTTAGAGCAGATTTCAAAGACTTATCCTTAAAATTAAATGAATATTCTATTTCAGGTCTAAGGGGGAACCTTCAATATACTCCAGATGTTACTAGATTAAAGGTAAACACTCCTTATCTTCAAATAGATTTAGGCGCTCTTTTTGATAGTACTCTTATATTTAATAATCTAAGTTCAGAACTAGATCTAGACTTAATAGGTAATAAAGTTTCTATCTCTAATTCCATTTTTAAAGGCACCTATAAAAAAACTGAAATTAGAGGGGTGATAAATTTATACCCTAGTCCAGTTGATGACACTGGCGATATATCACTTAGAATTACTTCCAATGATCTAGATTACTTAGATGCACTAGGACTGTTTCCTAATTTAAATTACACTAAATTAACTAAGAGTTGGCTGCAAAACTCTATATCTTGCGGTTCTTTACGAGAAGTTTCCTTTATATACAGAGGGCCCGTCGATAATAAATACAGTGACTCTAGTTCGTCTTTTCAATCTAAAGGGATGCTTGGCAATGCCTGCTTAAACCTAAATGATATAGGTATCAAAAATATAAACCTTCTTGCAAATATAAACAATTCTTCTTTTATAGGAGAGGTTTTAGATGGTGACTTGTATGGATCTAAAATTGAGGGGACAGTTAACACATTTAAAGATAATAATTATTATAAATTAGAGCTTAAGGGTAATTCTGAGGGTCCTTTTTCATCAATATTAAGACTTACTAATTTGAATCAAACTTTTGAAGTTGAAGAAGACTCAGGAGAACACTATACAAATTTCTATTTTATTTCTCCCTTGAGTTCTACTATGGATCTTTTAGGAAAAAATTCAAACCTTGTATTAAATACTAAAATTAAAGATGGGAATTTCAATAATAAAAAAACAGAGTTAAAATTTTCTGACCTTTATTCGTCAATAGAATATGACAGTACGAATGGCGTTAAAGAAGGTTTTGCCACGATCAACATAAATAATATCCCTGTTCAATTAGATATCAAGAAAGGGAAAGAAAAGGGCAAATTTAATACCCAGATAACTACAGAAGATGTTTTCTCAGCTCAAAGAATATTATCTTCTTTTAACATTAAAAAAGAAATTAACGGCTCTTCAAAATTTAATATAAAACTAACTCTTCCTTCCTTTATAAAAGAAGATCCTTTGATAGATCCTGAGATTGAAGTTTTATCGAATTTAGAAGGTATTTCTATAAATTTACCTGAACCTCTTATGAAATCTAAAAATTCAAAAGTTAATTTCAGATTAACTTTTAATTTGTCTTGGCTTGAGTCTCCTCTATTAAGTTTTAAGTACGGAGATTTATTTAGAGGGAAATTTAATTTCCGAAATAATACAACTCAAGGATTTGTAATAGCTGGAAAGAAAAAACAAAGTATATCTATTACAGATGAGAAGATTTTATTAGTAGGAGAGTTAAAAAAATTAGACTTGGGCTCCTTTATGTCCTTAGGAATATTTGAAAAAGAAGGGTCAGGAAACTTCTTTATTAAAGATTTGCTGGTTCAAGAAACAAGTCTCTCCAATTTAAGCTTGTTAAGAACGAGATTTAAATCTTCAAGAACGAAAGAAGGAGTTGAATACAAATTTCTCAATGATGACTTAAGTGGAAAACTATTAGTACCAACAGATATTAAAAGAAATTTATCTTTTAAATTTGATTTTATAAAGATCAATCAATCTTCAAGGGGGTCGAAAGACAGCTTTCTCTCTTTATTCAATAGCGTTAAGGATAAATTTGATTTTAGTGCAGAAGCAGTCTTCTACAACGACAAGAATTACGGAAATTGGAAATTCTCAATATTGCCTGAAGACAATATGCTAACTCTTTATGACATTAAAGGTGTATATGGGAAATGGGGCCTTAAGAATACTAATGCAGGTACGTCTTCGTTGCAGATTCTTAAGAACTCAATTGGATGGACTTCAAACCTTAAAACAAATATTTATACAGGATCTCCTGAAAAAGCAATGATGCAAATAGATATTAAGCCAAACTTTGAAATGGATACTCTGAGTTTATATACAGACCTAACTTGGAATAATCTACCTTGGCTTTATGACTACAATTCAATTAGAGGAGAAATTTTTGTAAATATAGATGGCCTAACCATTAAAAATAAAGAAGACTTGGATACGCCAAACAATATATTAAGGTTAGTTAATATTTTTAATATAACTGACTCACTAGAAAAAGTTACTAATTTAGACTTTAGAAAATTATATAAAAGAGGCTTTAGTGCTGACAGTGTTAGAGGAAAATTCAGGATAACTGACAAAAGTCTACAAATTAAAGAACCTGTTCTAGTTAAAAGCGGTTCAAGTCAATTCAGTTGGACAGGTAATATTTCTAAAGATCAGAAAGGAAATTTAGATAGACTTAATTTAGAAGTAATTATGACTCTTCCATTAAGAGAATATTTGCCGGCTTACGCTTTAGTATTGGGAGGGCCTATAACGGCAGGGGTAGTCTATATAGCAGGTAAAGCTTTTGAAAGGAATCTTGATAAGTTAAGCTCAGGAAGGTGGACAATTAAGGGTAATATCTCTAAACCAAAAACAGAATTTGAAGGTTGGTTTGAAGATAATACCGAACAATAATTTTAAATTAACTTTCTAATGCGAGTTGAGCCAATTCCAGCCTCTTCTCTGTATTTAGTTACGGTCCTTCTTGCAACTCTTATTAGATACTTAGTAGACAATAAGCTTCGGAGCTTTTCATCACTTAAAGGTTGGTTTGAATGCTCTTCAGAAATTAAAATAGTTATGAAATTTCTTAGTTCTTTAGGAGTTACGTCATTTCCTTCTGCATTTTTATTTACTTTCTTTTGCAATAATTCTTTTAAAGGAATTAACTTATCAGGTAGTTGAATATACTTATTTCTTATAATTCTTGAAACTGTAGACTCACTAATTTTAAGGACCTTTGCTACCTCTTTATTCGTTATTGGTTTTCTATCTGCATTTTTATTCAGATATTCATTTTGTTTAGTTAGTATATATTGACCAACAAGGAAAAGAGTTTGCTGCCTTCTCTCTAGGCCTCTTAAGAACGACTTGGCTTCTAGTACTTTTTCTTCGTTATCTGAAGATTCCATTTCTTCTTTAATTGCTTCAATAAGTTCTTTATTCATAAAGCCGTCATTCAAAGTTACCTGCCATGAATTTTTTTGGGAAAAGGCTAATAGGTCTGGCCTTACATACAAACCCTTATTAGAACCGAAGTTTAAGCCTTGATTGAAGTTAAGTTTATCTATTTGAATTTTAATTTCAGAGCTTAGATCTTCTTTACTTATCTCTTGATTTACAAGAGAGTTAAGGGCCTTCATGATTTTCTTTTGCTCTTCTTTAGTTAGACCTAAATTATTAACTTGGATCTTAAGCGATTCGTCGATAGATCTATATGCACAACCAGGAGGGTCAAAATTCTGAATTAAATCTAGGATAGATTCTATTTTTGTATCATTTATATTTATATTAAAGTCTTCTTTAACTATTCTCTTTATATCTTTGTATTGAAGTTCTGGATCCAATCTTCCGTTGTCTAAAACGGAGTCAATTATGACTTCTCCAATTAAGGCTTCGTAATCTTTTAAAGGAGAAAGAACTAATTGTTCCATGAGCTTTTCATGTAAATCACTTTCTTGATCAATGGGAAGTTCAAAGAAATTACTCTTTAAATCAGGGTTTATTGAATCGGCAAAGCGGTCAATAAGAACTTCATCTTTAAAGTAATTTATTTTTCTATTATCTGACTTTTTACAAAATTCATCGATTAGATCATCTAGGTTTGATCTAATCTCAAAGCCACTTTGAGATAAAAGTTCAATCTGTTTTTGTAGATTTAACGTAAGGTTTAATGATAATTTCTGCTTCTGTCTGAGACTTTGCTTCACTTTATTGCTTAAAGTCCTTACCCAGGTAAACATCTTTTACTAATGGATCTTTACTGACTTTTTCTGGTTCCCCTTGCGCTATTAGCTTTCCTTGGTTAATTATTAAGACTTGATCACAAATTTGCATGGTATCTCGAACGTTATGATCGCTAATCAGCACACCAATATTTTTAGATTTAAGTTGTTTTATAGTCTGTTTTAGATCCGAGACTGCTATAGGGTCTATACCAGCAAAAGGTTCATCTAAGAGAATAAATCTTGGGCTGGATCCTAAAGATCTTGCAATTTCAGTCCTTCGTCTTTCACCACCAGAAAGTTTTATTCCTAAAGTTTCTGAGAATTCATTTAAGTTAAATTCAGAGAGCAGATTATTTAATTCGTGATTTCTGGAGTCGTTATTCAGATCCTTCCTCTGTTCTAGGGCTGTTAGTATGTTTTCTCTTACTGTTAACTTTCTAAATATTGAAGCTTCTTGTGGCAAGTAAGACAATCCTAAGTTAGATCTTTCAGATATATCCTTTCCACTTACATCTTCAGAATCTAATTTAATAGACCCAGAATCTTTCTTTAACAAGCCGGCAATTATATAAAACAATGTAGTTTTACCAGCCCCGTTTGGGCCTAATAAGCCTAATGTATCCCCTGAATTCATTTTAAAAGAGATACCATCAACAACTTTTTTTGCAAAATAGCTTTTGCTAATATTTTCTACAGACAACTTCATAGATTATTAATAATTTTAGCGTTTACAGATTGTAATATTCTATCTTCATTTAGATCGTAATGAATCTCATCAGAGATAATCTTCATATTATCTTCAAAAAACTCCGCATCTCCTTGCATCAATATTAAGTCTTTTGCTGAAAAGAATTCTATCTTATTAGCCTTGCCTTTTTTTATCCTAGATTTTGAACTTATTTCATCTAGACTTGCATCCGTAAAGAGAATCTTAATCCCTTCTTGTGGAGTTTGAGTTATTTCCATACTGGATGATAATATTTCAACACTTTCTATTAAAAATTCAGATTTTCCTTCAGAAGAAATAGATTTACCTAGAAGATCTCGACTTAAACTTTCGGCCTTTAAGCTATAAGTTTTTCCATCTAGAGTAAATTCCCCTTCAACATCACCATTTAATGTAATATTTTTATTATCAAAGTTTATGCTTCCTTGTCTAGATTTAAGAACTAGCCTTTCATTACCTTGTCCATAGCTTTCATAAGAAGGATTTGTAAATTCAATATTTGCGCTTGAAATAAGCGAGTTATCTATATCAGGGAATGCAGCAAAAGAGATTGTAATAAGGCACAATCCAGTAAATATAGATGTTTGATGAAAAAAAGAGATAGATTTAGTCAAGTTAAACTAGCCCGGCTTCTACTAAATCATGCATTCTAATTAATCCTTTAGGTTGTTTCTTTTGATCAAGAACCACCAGAGAATAAATCTGATTTTTTTGCATTAGTTTAATTGCTTCAGTTGCAAGAGCTGAATGAATTATAGTTTTTGCTTTTTTAGACATTAATTTGGAAATAGGGACTGCTAATAAATCTATTTTCTTATTTAAGGCCCTTCTGAGGTCCCCATCAGTAAAGATACCTTTTAAATTAGATTTTTCTATTACCAAAGCCACGCCTAATCCTTTAGAGCTTATTTCAAGAAGAGTTTTAGCAAGGGTATCACTTGGTAAGACAATAGGTAATTCTTTACCTTTCTTCATAACATCTTCTACCTTAAGGATTAACCTTCTTCCGAGTTTGCCTCCTGGATGAGATTTAGCAAAATCATCTGCTTTAAAACCCTTGGCCTCCAGCAAGGCTACTGCTATAGCATCTCCTAAAGCAAGAGAGGCTGTCGTGCTAGTAGTGGGTGCTAAATCCAAAGGACATGCCTCTTCAGATATACCTGTATCTATGTTTATGTTCGAACTTTTAGCAATTATCGAATCTTTAGACCCTGTAATTGAGAAGAAGTCACAGCCCAGATTCTTTAAATAAGGCAATAAATCTATAATCTCCTTACTTTGACCTGAATGAGAGAAGATTAAAACTTTATCGGACTTGTTAATTCCTCCTATATCTCCGTGTAATGCTTCAGCTGCATTTATGAAATTAGAAGGGGAACCTGTGCTAGATAGGGTGGCAGAAACTTTCTTAGCTATATGGCCTGATTTCCCTATTCCTAGAGTAATAATTTTCCCATTTGTTTGTAAGAGTTTGTTGCATACATCATTAAATTCACTCCCAATAGATTTAGCTAGTTTATCCAGCCCATTTGCTTCTATCTTTATTGTCTTTTTTCCGATTTTAAGATGGTTAATTTTTTTCATAGTTTTTTAGGTTTTCAATTAATAAGCATAAATTAAAGAAACAAAATAAACACTTAAGAATAATACGCTAAGAAAGAAACTGGCTCTTCTACCTTGTGTAGAAAGTATAAAGATATACGTACTAAATATTAAAGTTATTGCAAAAAGAATCACAAGTAAGCTAGACCATTCTGAATATTCCCATCCTTTAGCTATTTGGTTGCTTCTAAAAAGGCCCGGAATCGCTAATACGCACAAGCCATTGAAGATGTTTGAACCTATTAAAGTGCCAGCGACAGTCTCGTATCTACTTTTAAGCGCCAAGGAAATAGAGGCGGCTATTTCAGGGAGACTTGTACCTATTGCCAGGACTGTATATCCAATAAATAGTTGACCTAAGTTATAATTTTCTAACATTAGAATGGCCCCTTTGGTGATAAGCCAAGCTGCAAAGACTAATGCCACCAAGGATAAAATTAGCTTAATGAGACTATTCTCTGAGTTATCTTCATCTTGCATGTGTGGTATTTCTTGGTTTCCTCTATACCAGAAAAAAATGACAGCCAATAAGGCAATTAACAAAATAATTGAAGAGGTAATGTTAAATGGATCAATTGCTATTACAACCCAGACCAATAAACTAGAAATTAAGAGAATTAGTAAATTATTATTAATGGACTTGGGTTGAGAGATAGTTTGTTTGTTTATAGAAACGACAAATAACATTGAACCAAAAACAAGCGATAAGTTGGCGACGTTCGAACCAATAACATTACCTATAACCATCTCACCTTGGTTTTCTAAAGAGACAAAGAAGGTTGTTAGCATTTCTGGCGCTGACGTTCCAAATGCTATTATTGTAGAACCTATCAGAAAGGGAGACATTCCAAAATGTTTAGCAGCTAATACAGAGTATTTTTCTAATTTCTCGGCACTAATCCATATTAAAGTTATACCTGAAATTATTAATCCAAAAGCTAATGTCATACTATCTATAGACTCAACTATTTAATTGAGATAATCCTCAAGTGATATAATAAAGCTAAAACATAACTTATTCATATTTATCTGCTATGAGGAAAACCTTAAAACAACTCATACTATTGACTATTTTTATAGGAAATAGTTTTGTTATAGCCGCAGAAAATATTTCTGCTCACGAGTATGCTAAAAGAACCCACAATAATATTATTGTCATCTTGCAAACTAAGAACGCTTTATTTGAAGAAGATTCTGAACTATTCGTTCAAGAAATTAGTAATGCTTTTAGCCCCATAGTAGATTTTGAAAGAATCGCTAGGAATGTTATGGGTAAACATTATAAGGTTGCGACTAGCTCTCAAAGAGGGAGATTCTCAGAAGCCTTTAGGGAGAGCTTATTAAATACATATTCAAAAACTTTAATCGAATTTAAAGATGAAAAAATAATTGTATTGCCGCCGGAGAGTCAATCTAAATCGCCAAATAAAACAAAGGTATATATTGAAATAATTACTTCTTCAAAAAGTTATCCCGGAGTCTATAGCATGTACTTAGACAAAAATAATGAATGGAAGATAATCAATATTGTCGTTAATGGCATTAATTTAGGCCTAACCTTTAGAAGTCAATTTTATTCTTTAATGGAAAAAAATAATAATGACATTTCTGCAGTAATAGATAAATGGATAGCATCTATATAAATGGATAAGCTTTTAATTAAAGGAGGGGCTCCATTAAATGGAGAAATTTATGCGTCAGGGGCTAAGAATTCCGCTTTGCCAATATTGGCCGCTTCTTTATTATCAGATTCGCCTGTAACAGTAGGAAACTTACCACATCTTAATGATGTCACAACTATGTTAGAACTTTTGGGCTCTATGGGGGTAGGCGTAATGTTGAGTGATGACATGGAAGTTCAGGTAGATACTTCATCAATTAAGAATCTAAATGCTCGTTACGAATTAGTTAAAACTATGAGGGCCTCTATATTAGTTTTAGGACCACTTTTAGCTAGATATCAAGAAGCTACCGTAGCTTTGCCTGGAGGTTGCGCAATAGGAAGCAGGCCTGTGAACCTTCACATCGATGCTATGAGGGCAATGGGAGCAGAAATAAATATAGAAGACGGATACATAAAAGCTTCAGTAAATGGAAGATTAAAAGGGAGTAAGATTGCTTTTGATCCTGTAAGCGTAACGGGTACTGAGAACGTTATTATGGCAGCTTGTTTAGCTGATGGCATAACTACTATTCAGAATGCAGCTAAAGAACCTGAAGTAGTTGATTTAATTAATTGTTTAAAAAGCATGGGCGCCAATATTAAAGGCGCAGGCTCTGACACACTAGAGATCGAAGGCGTCCATTCTCTTAAGGGAACTTCATTCTCTGTGATGCCTGATAGAGTTGAGGTAGGCACTTACTTGACTGCAGTTGCAATGACTGGAGGACAAATAAAAATAAAATCAGCTAAACCAGAATATTTATCCTCTGTAATTACTAAACTTGAGTCATCTGGTGCCTTAATTCAGACTGGTGAAGATTGGGTTGAAATCAAGATGGAAATAGATAGACCTATTTCTACAAGCCTTACAACAGGACCTTACCCTTCCTTCCCAACTGATATGCAGGCCCAGTTTGTAGCTTTAAATTCTATTGCGAAAGGGAATTCTACTATTACTGAAACTATTTTTGAGAACAGATTTATGCACGTACAGGAAATTGCAAGAATGGGAGGGGATATTACTCTTAAGGGCAATACAGCAGTAATTGAAGGAATCAAAACTCTTAAAGGAGCGCCTGTAATGGCTACTGATTTAAGAGCTTCAGCTAGCTTAGTACTGGCTGGTTTAGTTGCTGAAGGTTCAACAACAATAGATAGGATCTATCATATTGATAGAGGTTACGAAAGAATTGAAGAAAAATTAAAAATGCTTGGGGCGGATATAGAAAGAATATCTTAATAATTGTCATGGAAGATAAACAAGAATCATTAATATTGGCTTTACCTAAAGGAAGAGTATACGAAGATATTCTTCCCATCCTTAAAGATACTAATTTTGAGTTAAAAGATAACCCAAAAAAAACTAGAAAATTAGTTTTAGATACAAAGAATAATAAAGTTAAGATTCTATTAGTAAGAGGTTGGGATGTGCCGGCTTACGTAACTTCTGGAGCCGCTCATTTAGGAGTTGTAGGAAAAGATATATTAATTGAAAAAGAATCTGAAGAATTTATCGAGCTTAAGGATCTAGAAATAGGAAAATGTAGATTGTCTTTAGCAGGAAAAAAAGATTTATTGATGG
>Ga0206683_10002198_pt1 | contig 13197 bp, 9 predicted proteins | sample M280m12015metaG_FD_155483 | JGI IMG/M metagenome (GOLD analysis project Ga0206683, IMG submission 155483) | Ammonia-oxidizing marine archaeal communities from Monterey Bay, California, United States - M2 80m 12015 | ecosystem: Environmental > Aquatic > Marine > Intertidal zone | place: USA...
ACAGCACTTAGTTAAATCTAGGTCGATATCAGTTCCGTATACAGCTTCAACAGCAGATTGCCCGGGCAAGTCTGATTGTGCAACAACAAAAGTTGCAGCGCCAGACATGAGGAATAACAGTGATAAAATTTGTTTCATAATGCAGGTAATGAATTCGCAATATAATCAACTAAAGTTGGGCATTAAAATGGGAGAAATTAATTCTATCAATTCTTTTTTGCTAAATAAAGATTCTGACTATCTTTGCCCCCCCTTAAATGGGGTATGACTTGGTAGCTCAGCTGGTTAGAGCATCTCACTTTTAATGAGAGGGTCCTGGGTTCGAGTCCCAGCCAGGTCACATTATCTAAAGCACCGCCCAGGTGCTGAAATTGGTAGACAGGCATGGTTGAGGGCCATGTGTCCGTTAGGGCGTGCGGGTTCGACTCCCGCTCTGGGCACCAAGACGAGTTGCAAGAAGCAGCTCGTTTTTTTATTACATCTTTCGGAACTTTTAGTTCTATATCTTTGACATTGTGTTAAAACAATTATTCCCAATACTTTCTTGGCTCCCCAAATATTCCCAAAAGGATTTATTTGATGATTTACCAGCAGGCATAACTGTAGGCATAATGCTTATACCCCAGGGTATGGCATATGCACTTATTGCGGGATTACCTATTGAATACGGGCTTTATGCGTCTCTAGTGCCGCAAATTATTTACGCAATAACAGGAACTTCAAGACAACTTTCTGTGGGACCAGTCGCTATGGATTCTCTACTTGTTGCAGCTGGACTAAGTGCTATAGCTGCCATTGGTTCCGACAGGTATGTTGAATTAGCAATAGGTCTAGCTCTCATGATGGGATGTATTCAGCTTTTGCTAGGTCTACTTAGAGCTGGTTTTCTAGTAAACTTCCTTTCTCGCCCCATAATAAGTGGCTTCACTTCTGCTGCTGCATTAATTATAGGATTAAACCAGATTTCAAATCTTTTTGGAATAGAAATACCCAGAAATAATCAAATTCAGAATTTCTTTTATTCTACTTCTGAAAACTTCTCAGAAATCCATATTGCAACTCTAGCAATAGGTTTAGTAGCTGCAGCTCTAATAATTTTCCTTTCTAAATACCGGAATAAGATAAAGATCCCTGCAACCCTAATAGTAGTAGTCCTTGGAATATTAGTCGTCTTCGGATTAGAACTCGACCAAGCAGGTGTTGCCATTGTCGGAGTTATTCCCGATGGACTTCCAAACTTTCATGTTCCGACATTAAATGTTGACGATTTTTACGACTTACTTCCTATAGCAATTACTCTAGCATTAATTGCTTTTATGGAAGCATATTCTGTGGCTAAGTCAATTGAAGAGAAACACGATTATAAAATAGATGCAAATCAAGAGCTTAGAGCTTTAGGTCTATCAAATATTATAGGCTCTTTATTTCAATCATACCCCACTACTGGCGGGTTTTCCCGGTCTGCAGTCAACGATAACTCTGGGGCAGTAACACCTATGGCTTCTTTAATCGCCGCCTCATTAATTGCCCTTACTCTATTATTTCTGACTCCTATATTTTACTTCCTACCTAAGGCAGTTTTAGCGGCAATCATAATAGTTTCCGTAGTTGGGTTAATTGATATTAAACTTCCTATTTCGTTATGGAAAAGTCATAAGGTTGAAGCCTTGCTATTATTTGTGACATTTATAGTTACAGCAACAGTGGGTATGACAGAGGGAATAGCTTCAGGTGTGAGTTTATCAATAGTAGTTTTGGTATATAGGCAAATGAGGCCACATTTCGCTGAACTAGGTGAAATAGCAGGTGTTTACCGAAATATTAATCGGTTTCCCGAGGCCAAAATCAGAGACGGACTATTGATAGTTAGGTTTGACTCAGCTTTACATTTTGCTAATCATAGATTTATGCTTTCATCATTAGAAGATGTAATAGCCAAAAGAGATGACAACATAGAGACTATTATTCTTTGTGCTGAAGCAATTGGATACATTGACGCCTCTGGGATTTCTGCCTTAGAAAATCTAATAGATGAACTAGAAGAACAAGGGATATGTTTCCGTCTGGCAGCTGCTATTGGGCCAGTAAGAGATGTCATTGAGTCATCCCATTTAATATCACGAATAGGAAAGACTAGGTGCTTTACAAGTATTGAAAATGCAGTTGAAGATATTTACAAACCTGGGTCTATCGATGAAGGCTTAAGGAACGTTGCTACTCAAGTAGATAGCCCTGATTTTGAAAAGTAAGGTTAATGTAAAAGGAGTGACATTGCTTGAGGAATTGAAGAGCTAATTTTGTTCTTTAGAAATCAATAATAAAGATTATGGAAATTAAACAGATATATACCGGTTGTCTTGCTCAAGGCTCATACTATGTTAAATGTTGTGACGAAGCAGTTATTATTGACCCTTTGCGGGAGGTGCAGCAGTATATTGATATGGCGGAAAAAGACAATGTGAAAATTAAGTACATTTTCGAAACTCATTTCCATGCAGACTTCGTATCTGGACATGTCACATTAGCTGAAAAAACCGGTGCCGAAATCATATATGGGCCTACGGCTCAAACTGAGTATAACGCTACTATTGCAAAAGATGGACAGCGTTTTAAAGTGGGGAAATTGGATATTGAAGTTTTACATACGCCTGGACACACAATGGAAAGCTCTTGTTTTTTAGTTTATGATAAATATGGTGAGCAACACGCATTATTCTCTGGAGACACTGTTTTCTTAGGTGATGTCGGACGTCCTGACTTGGTCCAAAAGGCCGCTGATATGACTCAAGAAGAGCTTGCAGGGATGCTTTATGATAGTATCAGGGAGAAAATAATGCCTCTTAATGATGATGTTATTATCTATCCGGGACATGGAGCAGGATCTGCTTGCGGGAAGAATATGAGCAGTGAAACTATAGGCACTATAGGACACGAGAAAGCAAACAACTATGCTCTTAGAGCTGATATGACACGTGATGAATTCATCACTGAAGTACTCGATGGGCTATTACCTCCACTTGAATATTTTGGCTTTAACGTTCAAATGAATAAGCAAGGTTACACTTCAATTGAGGAGGTCATAAAAAATGGGGCTAACTTACTGGAGCCTGACCAATTTGAGATAGCGGCAAATGATACAGATGCTGTGATACTTGATGTTAGACATCAATCTGAATTTGTCAAGAGCTTTATACCTCGTTCTATTTTTGTAGGATTAGCTGGAGGATTTGCTCCATGGGTTGGCACCTTATTAGTTGATGTTAAACAGCCTATTTTACTAGTCGTTGAAGAAGGATTGGAGGAAGAAGCTGTTATTAGACTCTCTAGAGTTGGCTTTGACAATGTCATTGGGATTCTAAAAGGAGGATTTAAGAGCTGGACTGATGCTGGAAAAGAAGTGGATAAAATAGATACCATTGAGGCTGGTGAATTAGAGGAAATAAATGCCCCTGCTGTTTTCGATGTTAGAAAACCGGGAGAATTTACAGCTGGACATGTAGAATCTGCAAAATCTACACCCTTAGACAACTTAAACAATTATTTAAACGAATTCCCAAACAATGGTGATTTCTATCTACACTGTGCAGGAGGATATAGATCTGTAATTGCAAACTCTATCTTAAAAAAGCAAGGAATTCATAATGGTATAGATGTTCTAGGAGGATACACCGCAATTACAAAGACAGAACTGCCAGTAACAGATTATGTTTGTCCTTCTACACTCAAATAATGGGGTTAGAAATATCGTAAAACGGTAGCAATATGGGTAGCCGTTCTGGTTGCATTAAAAACATTTGACGCATTAAGTCTGGTTGAATTCGGATTTCTAACTCATCCATCTACATTTTTAATAACAGGAATTAGTACTCTAATTATCTTTCTGCCAAGAATATATAGGGTATCTCGGTCTATTTGGCTTGCTGCCTTTACAAAGCTTAGAAGATAATAATCTGATTTTTTTTGAATAAAAAAAAGGGCCCTCACGTTTGAGGTGCCCTTTTCAACCAAATCGCCTGATTCTAGCGTCACGAATGACGCGGTTAACCAAAACCAAACTTTAATACGTATCTACTTCTGATTTAGTTACAAAAAATTGAGTTTTTTTTTGAAAAATCTTTTTGCCGTCCCTAAACTACCTGCTAATACTAGGAATTTAGTATTTCCGTTTGAATTCTAATACTTTCTTTATGCACTTGTTCGAGAACTAGTTTTAAGAATTCTTCCTCTAATCCCATCTCCTCAGACCAAACCTTTCTAGTTTTTATTATTTCCCGCCATCTAGAAAGTTGAAGAACTGTTAACCCATGTTCCTTTTTATAGTCACCTATAGCTCTCGCTATATTCATCCTACCACTTAGAAGCTCAACAAGTTGTTCATCTATAGAGTCCATCTTAATTCTGAGATCCCGGATATCTGAGACCTGAGACTTATCTAAAGTAACATCTCTTATTTTCAAGTTATCTAATAACCTAATGAGGTCAGCAGGTAATATCTGTTGCTCCGAGTCACTTAGTGCATTGTTAGGGTTATGATGTGATTCTATCATTAATCCTGACATTCCTAAATCCATTGCTTTTTGAGATATAGATTGCAATAGTGTTCGTTTTCCAGAGATATGGCTTGGATCGCAAAAGAGTTTGATTTCAGGCATTTCAGCTTTAAGACCTATTGGGATTTCCCACATAGGAGCATGCCTGTATTTCTTCAATCCATAGCTAGAAAAACCTCTATGAAGAGCAAATACTTCTGCGTTAGTAGCATTATTTATCCTTTCTATTGCTCCCATCCATAACTTTAAATCTGCGTGCATAGGGTTCTTTACTAAAACCGGAATTTCCGTTCCACGTAGAGCATCAGCTATGGTTTGGACTGCAAATGGACTTACAGTGGTCCTAGCACCTATCCAAACCGCATCTAATCCTTTCTCAAGTGCTAGTTCAACATGTTTCGCATCAGCCACCTCGGTCATAACAGGTATCCCAACATCTTGCTGAACTTCTACTAGCCACTGCAAGCCCTCCTCTCCCACTCCTTCAAAAGAATTAGGGCGCGTGCGTGGCTTCCAAAGTCCTGCACGGAAAAAGTGTACATGATCTTTAAGTGCGGTTGCTGTAGATATGACTTGCTCTCTTGTCTCAGCACTACATGGTCCTGCAATTACAATAGGTCTGGTATTTTTCAAGTTCTTAATCACGTTGTTAAGTTATGAAGAGAAAGACTGAAGCTTAACTAATTCTGAATATCTGCCGCCATTAGCAATTAACTCATCATGTGTGCCACTCTCTTCAATACGTCCTTCAGAAAGGAGAACAATTCTATCGGCTTTAGAAACTGTAGATAGGCGATGCGCGATTACGAGTACTGTTCTATTTTCCATAGCAGCATCCAATGCTTTTTGGACTTCGTGCTCAGATGCGGCATCTAATGCAGAAGTAGCTTCATCTAAGACAAGGATTGATGGGTCACGGTAAAGTGCTCTAGCAAGTGCAACTCTTTGCCTTTGCCCCCCAGAAAGACGACCTCCACCATCTCCTACAGAAGTCTCAAGCCCATCGGGCATTTTACTTGCAAACTCCATCACTTGAGCGGCCTTCGCAGACAGGACTATTCTATCATTATCGACATTCTCTTCTCCAAGAGAAATATTCGAAGCTATTGTTCCATGAAATAATATCGATTCTTGGGTAACTACTCCTAATTCCTCTCGCCATGAGGAAACTGGGATATCGCGAAGGTCGCGACCATCAATTTCAATAGAACCTTTCGATGGGTCATCGAACCTGATGAGCAAGTTTGAAAGAGTTGTTTTACCAGACCCCGAAGCTCCCACAAGAGCTATTACTTCACCTTTTTTAATATCAAGTGATAATTCTTTAAGAACAGCTTGATTGCTATAGGAATAACTCACATTATTAAACGAAATCCCCGATTCTAGCTCCTTGAAATGAGTAGAGCCCTTTGGCGCATCAGGAACAGGATTAGAAACGATAAGCATTTCTTCCAGTCTATCAAGAGACGCTACGCCTTTATTTATCCTAAACCAACCATCACTGAAAGCACGGGCGGGAGGAATAATCTGCGAAAACACAACTAGGTATCCTATAAACCAATCCCCAGTAAGTCCTGTACTTCCATCTAAGACAATGTGACCACCATAACCTAAAAGAATAGCCATAACAGTTAATGAAATCACCTCACTTACTGGAGAGCTTAGATACTCTCGCCTATACATCTTACGCATTGCCATAAAATGCTTTTGGTTGCGAGAAAAGAATCTGTTTGTAAAGAACTTTTCTACACCAAATGCTTTAACAATTCGTACACCACTCAAAGTTTCTTCCAGAATATTAACCAAAGATCCTAATTCCTCTTTACTCCTTTGAGCGGAATGCTTTAGCTTTTTTGCAATCATACTTATCAGAACTCCGCTTATTGGCAGAAACACTAATGCAAAAATCGTCAGCTCCCAGCTAAGGGCAAATAGAGCACCAATGGAAATAAATACAATGAGTGGTGATTTAAACATTACCTCTATAGACCCCACAATACTCACTTCAACTTCATTCAAATCAACAGTAAGGCGACTTAAAACATCTCCCTTCCTTGAATCTGTAAACCAGCCCATACTCATTCCTAGAACTCTTCCATACATTTTATTTCTCAAATCACGACTTACACCCGTTCTAATAGTAGCTAGACTATACATAGCTAGGTATGAAACCAAATTCTTCATCACCGCTAATACAATAACTGCTATGCACACGATTATTAGAGCATGACTAGTCCCCACTTCAAGAACATATCCATCGAACCAAGCACCTATCTTTCCAGGAATATCATCTGCTAGTGGAATAACTTCAACTTTAGTTGGTGTCGACTTTCCTGAAAATAAAATCCTGAGAAATGGAACTACACTGAGGAACGAAAAAAGAGATAAAACCGCACCTATAGCATTTAGTACTGCGTTGGATACAAGATTCCAACGGTATGCCCTAAATAGTGGAAATAAAACAGTTAATCGCTTCATGTTCAGTCAAAACGCAAATTACGAGACCAAATCATCAGAAAATCCAATGTAAGAGGAAGGTGTTATCTGCATTAACTCCTCCTTAACGGTGTCGGACACATCTAAAGTATCAATAAAATTACGTATCGAAGATTCATCAATTTTATCTCCAGTCCTAGTAAGAGCTTTAAGGGCTTCGTAAGGTTTTGGGTAATTTTCACGACGAAGTATGGTTTGAATTCCTTCCGAAACTACAGCCCAATTACCTTCCAAGTCTGCAGCTAGGGCTGATTCATTCAAAACAAGTTTACTTAAGCCTTTCAATAATGACTTCAGAGCAATAATACCATGACTCATAGGCATACCAACATTCCTAAGAACAGTAGAATCTGTTAAATCTCTTTGCATCCTTGAAATTGGAAGCTTTTCTGCAAAATGTCCTAAAATTGCGTTTGCCATACCTAAGTTTCCCTCACTATTCTCAAAGTCTATGGGATTCACCTTATGTGGCATCGCTGATGACCCTACTTCCCCCTCAACTATCCTCTGCTTAAAATAATCCATCGAAACATAAGTCCAAATATCCTTGTCTAAATCTAGCATTACTGTATTTGCTCTCCTCATTGAATCACACCAAGCTGCTAAGTGATCGTAATGCTCGATTTGCGTAGTCACTTTGCTCCTGTGTAATCCCAAATTCTCCTCGACAAATCGAGTCCCAAAGGCAGGCCAATCAATTCCTGGATATGCCACCTTATGAGCATTAAATCCTCCCGTCGCACCTCCAAATTTCGCAGCATAAACAGAATTCGCAATTGCATCACGTTGGATGCTGAGTCTGTCTTCAAAAACTCTTATTTCCTTGCCTAAGGTAACTGGAGATGCGGGCTGTCCGTGCGTTCTAGCAAGCATCGGCACTGACTTCCACTCAATTGATAGTTCATTTAATTTTGCTAAAACTTCATCAATTAGAGGCAAATAAATATCTTCTGTCGCCCTCTTCAGAGACAAGGGAATAGCTGTATTATTTACATCTTGGGATGTCAATCCAAAGTGCACGAACTCGCTCCACTGGCTAACCCCCAATTTTTCCATCTCTTCCTTAATCCAGTATTCAACTGCCTTAACATCATGGTTTGTCGTCGCCTCAAGATCTTTAATCTTTTGAGCATCTGACTCAGAAAAATTTATATATAAGGCTCTCATAGCCTCGAATTTTTCCTTGGGAAAGTCCTTGAGTTGAGGTAGTGGCAAATCGACTAAATCAATGAAATACCTTACTTCCACCTCTACTCTATGCTGTATTAAACCAAACTCCGACAGTAATGGTCCAAGAATAGAAGTATGTCTGTGATATCGTCCGTCAACTGGAGAAATAGCATTCAAAGAAGAAAGCGGCATAAGGAAGTATTTTTCAGTTCTTATATCAAAACACAAAGATACTACCTTAGACCCATGCAACTTCATACTATTCACAACGGTAATTTTAAATTAGACGGGGGAGCAATGTTCGGCGTTGTTCCCAAAAAGCTATGGTCAAGGACGAACCCGGCAGACTCAAACAACCTTTGCCCTTGGGCTATGCGATCGTTGCTTATTGAAGACGGTGATAAATTAATATTAATCGATTGCGGTTTGGGAGATAAGCAGAGTGAAAAGTTTTTCAGACATTACCATCCTCATGGTGATGATTCACTTGAAAAATCTCTCTCAACGGCAGGGTTTTCTCTAGATGACATTACTGATGTCTTTCTCACCCACCTTCATTTTGATCATGTGGGAGGAGCTGTTGAATGGAATGATGCAAGGGACGGATACCGTCCATCTTTCAAAAATGCAATTTACTGGAGTAATTCAAGGCATTGGAAATGGGCGACAGAACCTAATGCACGTGAAAGAGCCAGTTTCCTTTCTGAAAACATACTACCCCTACAAGAATCAGGGCAACTGAAATTTGTAAATGCATCTGACGACGATCTTCGTGTTAACACTGGTCTTGGATTCGACGCGTTTGTGGTAAACGGTCATACAGACGCCCAAATGTGTCCAATCATTAAAACCGACAACGGCAAAACTCTTGTGTTTATGGCGGACCTACTCCCTTCCGTGGGACACATCCCCGTCCCTTATGTTATGGGCTATGACACTAGGCCTCTTTTAACTTTAGAAGAGCGTAGTCGAATCTTTAATGAGGCAGCAGACAATGGATATCACTTATTCTTAGAGCATGATGCTGAGAATGAAATCTGCACTTTAACGCAGACTGAAAAAGGGCCAAGGCTCGATAATGCAATGAGATTAAGTGACATCTAATATTCTATGAATTTAGAGAAAGTCACACTCATACGGGATATTTATCCCCGGTATCTTGTTTCTATTAGCAGGTTGTATGAAACTGAAAAATAATTAATGAGAAACCGAAGCCTCACTTATTATTTTTTCAAAAAGTAATTATCAACTTCAACTTTTTTTCTTCTAGAAATAGGCACATTTGAAGAATCACACATATGAAGATATGAGTTCTCTGATTTAAAATATTTGTCTACCTTATCTAGGTTTACTAAATGAGATTGATGCACTCTAAAGAAATTTCCTTCAGGCAGTAAGTCCTCAAAAAACTTTAGTGTCTTAGAAGCAGTAACCTTCTTCCCTTTCTCAAAATAAATAACTGTGTAATTTATCGAAGCTTCACACCTTATAATTGAATCAATTAGCACCATTTCGTACCCACCATCACAAGGAAGAGCTAGTTTTACTGGTAGTTCTTTCTTAGAGCTCATTGATTCTAATAAAGATTCAAGTCTGCCATCAACTGTTCCCTTGACAAAAGCATCACGCTTTACCTGAACCCTTGAAATCGCCTGACGTAACTCTTCAACACCCACTGGCTTCAAAATGTAATCAAGAGCATTATTCTTAATAGCCTTAATAGCATACTGATTATAAGCCGTTACGAAAATGACTTCAAAATCAACGTTCTCTATTTGGGAAAGCAGATCGAACCCTGTCCCAAAAGGCATTTCTATGTCAAGAAATACTAGGTCAGGCTTGTGACTTTCGATAACTTTCACACCCTCATTAACTGAATTTGCTGATCCTATAACTTCAATATTTTCACAGAATTCATCAATAAGCAGTGTCAAGTTCTTTACCGCCTTTTTTTCATCATCTATAAGCACTGCCTTTATCATCTCACTTGCTAATTAAAATTGGGATTTCAACCTCTACTTCAGTCCCTGAAACAGTACCCCCTTTATTTATGTCTCGGACTGATATACTATACTTTTCACTTGATTCTTTTCTAGAATCCTTATTAAAAACCTTCAATCTACCCTTTGTAATCTTTAGGCCATACGAAACCGCATCATTTACGCCTTCGATTTCCCTAGCCTTCTTAACCCCTACACCATTATCACTTATTAAACATACTAAGCTATCACCCATAAATTTATAACGAATCGTAATTTCTCCTTTACCACTTTCCTTGTGCATTATTCCATGCCAAATTGCATTTTCAACTATAGGTTGTAGAAGAAGTGGCGGAATTAAGAAGTTATGCTTATCCACCTCATCTTCAATTATCACTTCATAATTAAACCTGTCCTCAAACCTAACAGCTTCAATTTGTATATAATGTTCCAAAGCCTCCAGATCATCTTTTATAGACACTAACTTATGATTAGAATTTTCTAGCACTTGCCTAACTAAAGTCGAAAATTTATTTAAGTACTTAAGCGATAACTCCTTTTCATTCATTAGAATATAATTTTGAATTGAGTTAAGAGCATTAAAGAGAAAATGTGGATTCATTTGGGCTCTAAGAGCCGTCTGGGTGGATTCAATCGCCTCTCTTTTATAAAGCTCACTTTGCTTCACAGAAAGAATAATCAGATACACAACAGTTATGCAGATGATAGCTATTAAACTTAAAAACCACCATGACCTTGTGAAGTGTGGTGCGACAGAAAACCCTATAGAAGCTATTTCCCCAAGCTGTCCGCTAACGAATGGCCTCATTTCAAAAATGTACTCACCAGGTGCTAACCGACTAAACTTTACCGTATTTCTTTCCGTCTCAGTCCAATCATTTGTAGCTCCAACAAGTCTGTAATTATACCTTATCTCATAGTCGTAGTTAGGAGACACAAATGAAATATCAATATTGTTCTCTTCATGACCAAAACTTTGGTCACCTACATCTACAGAAACACCATTCACTATAAATGATGAAATATAGCTAGAATTAAAGTGGTATTTCTGTATAGTATCCTCAAAAACTTCGATACCATCATCTGTACCTATCACAATATTTTCTCCAGAAGCAATGAGGCAATTAACATTATTATGGTAGAGCTTATTAATAATAATATTATTGTCTAACTCCTTATCAATTCCGACTTGGGTTAGAACATCAACACCTTTATTTGTGGCAATATAGACTTTCTAGTTTGCTACACATACGTCTCGACAAATGTTACTGCTAAGACCATTTGAATTATTGTATTGGTGAATAATATTGAAAGAATGATCTAGTAAATAAATGCCATCAATACGTGTTGAAATCAGTAAGTATTCATTCAAATTTGCAAGGGACGTTATTTCTAATTCGTTAATGGAATCTATCAAAACTGTTTCATTTGTGTTCTTTGAAAATAATGACAAACCAGACTGAGAAAGAATCAAGAGAGAATCTTCAGCTAAAGAAAGCATTTCTTTTACGTAAAGACTTAATCCCTCATCTTGAGAATCATAAATAAGATTTGCTCCTATTGACAAATTAAACCCGGTGTATCCGCTTACAAAGTATTTGCCGTGATCTATGTAAATATTATTTGAATCTGGCAGAGCGTACTCGAAATCTGACACTTCTAAAGTATTGAAATTGATTATTTTATTATCTGTCAAGATATGATTCTCATCAAATAAGTAAATATCCTTAAGTGCTGTCTTATCATGATTTTGAAAAATCGGTTGTATTGAATCGCCCCTGAAGAGAAATAACTTGCCGTTTTCTGAGCTACAAAAAGTGTTTTTCCCCATAGCTTTTAAAGCCAAAATCTGTTCATCGAAATTAAAATTCTTACTTTTATGAATATTAAAAAAGTAAACCCCTCTTTCAGTAGTTGAAAACCATAGATTACCTTGACTATCTTCATAAATATCAGAAATAGTCAATCCCTCTAAAAACCTGTTTGGGATAGCCTTAAAATCTGAATTTGAGTAACGAATCACCCCTCCCCCGCGAGTTCCAACCCAAAAGTCGTTATTAGAATCTGTTAATAGAGCCGAAATATTTTCACTAAAAGTCTCTACTAACGGCTCATCGCTTTGAGTAGTTCTGTCCAGAAAAAGAGTTTTTGCATATGCAAAATAATCACCCCTTATTTGTGGTCTTAACATCACATCAGTAGGTAGAGTCGGCATAATAATGTAGGATTCGCCTAAGACATGCTTTGAAACGCTGTAACTCTCTGACTCTAAATATTGATTTGAAAATCCGCTTATTACATTATCACCAATATTTTTGATGAAAAACATCGCGTCATCATTAAAACTTACTTCATCAATATCTCCTTCTTCATCAATGCTTAAAAGATTATTTGTTCTATTTACATCAAACCATAGTATATCTTTTTCAAAAATGAAATTTAATACTATGTTCTGTCCTATTTCGCGCAGCAAAATGTCGTTATGTGTGTATGGAAGTATCGAGTCACCTGACAAGTAGCATATTCCTCCTTTAAATGTGTTAAAGTAAATGCGATTGTTGAACTCCCTTATTTGGAAAACTACATTATGAGTTAGACCATCATTTGTAGTATAATATGTGAAATCATACCCGTCATATTTACATACACCCATATCTGTCGCAAACCACATATTACCCAAGCTGTCTTGAAACACCTCATAAATAGAGTTTGTGATCAAACCATCCTCCATTTCGATGTTATTGAAATTAATATCTTGAGCTAAAATCTTTGAAAAGACAACACTAGCAAATAAAATCGCTATTAATATAAAGATGAGTTTTATAGTAGATTTCATTTCTTTCTTGCAAAGCCTCAAGTTAAAAAAAACTGGCCCGAGAAAACCTCAGGCCAGCAAATTTTAAGTGGTGATAAATTGTAGATTTTCAATTCATTTAGTTAATCCTTAACACAACGGGCGGAAAGACCGGAATCACTTCCTT
>Ga0206683_10002206_pt1 | contig 13173 bp, 11 predicted proteins | sample M280m12015metaG_FD_155483 | JGI IMG/M metagenome (GOLD analysis project Ga0206683, IMG submission 155483) | Ammonia-oxidizing marine archaeal communities from Monterey Bay, California, United States - M2 80m 12015 | ecosystem: Environmental > Aquatic > Marine > Intertidal zone | place: USA...
TATAGGGAGTGTTTACTACAAGTATGTTTTTTTGTATAGTTCAAAATATGTCAATGTCCAGCGGGTGTGTAGGATAGAAAACATCCCCTAAAAATGTCGTTTTAAGAGATGCTGTACGGTGTAAATGGGTTTTAAAAATTAGATAGGTTATTTTGTACTTTTATACTTAGACTACAAATTGTAATGATGTTACGGGTATTTAAAAAATAGAACATGAAATACCATTAAACTTTGTGTTTTGATAGGTAAATTTGTACTTAAAGTGCAAACTTTCAATTTCTATCTTATTGCCTGTATTGTACTTCTTAGACGAAAACACGTAATGATATTTAGATGTATTTCAAAAAACGCTACATTAAATAACATATGAATTTAAAATTTTGATAGGTAATTTTGTACTTAATGCCCAATTTTTAATTTCTTCATTATTGCATGTACTTTAAAACTAGGTCGGGATAACGATTCTAGGTCGGACCTAGGTTGTAGCTGGTTGGAAGTTAGAAAACAGTACGAATATTATTAAAAATATTAATAATAATTAAAAAAAAATAATATTTACGTGCAATCATTGAGCAAAACTCTTAAACAAACACCGCAACAATGTTTTCAAAGCCTTTTATCAACCTAACGACGGGCAGAGCCAGTAAATACTCCAGTATTTTGGCAAAATGTACCAAACCCAGTCTCCGGAGCAGCGTTTGGACCTGTGTCCCCCGCGATCGTGTCGATTACGACAAAGTGTACCGTTGGTGTCACTATATTACTAAGAACAACTTTGCCAAGTGGAGTCTTCGCGACAGTAACTTGACGTACGACCGGTGTTTGCGCCAAGCGACCGAAGCCTTCTTTGGAGAGATGATGACCTGGCATCTTTTGGACAATGGCGACAACAGTCTACTCCCAGACTGGTACACGACACCTGATGTCCTTTGGGACAACCTGCGTGTGAGTTGGCGAGCGGATCATATGTCGTCTTGCAACACCGCGATCGAAGACAAGACCAAACAGTGGAAAGACCCAGGTATCGTCCTGCAATACTCTTCCAGCGACCGAATCACTCGACGTTCTGCAAACCGCCACCCGATTCTGACTGGCGCGGTGGGTCCCAACTACTTCCTGAACATCCTGGAGCACCGAAACCACAATGGAAATCACCAGTACCGCATTGCCGCCGTTGTCCGCGGCATCGACGTGTACCACAACCGCGACTTCGAGTACAACGGACGCACGTTGATTGGACCGATGAAGAACGGCAACCGCCACAAGAAGCAACTCACCCTGGAGGTGTTGTACAACTGTCCCGGGGTAACCTTCTACTGCCCTGTCCGAGTTCAGCCTCAGCGAGTTCGTTTTGGCAAGACTACCACGGTAGAGATACCGACCGAGCGAACCGGTGTTCGGTTCAAGTTTTCGATGATGAAACTGGTGGAGGAGATGCCACCGATGAATTTTGGATGCACAAGTCCATAATTAAAAAACGATGTATATAAGTGACCTTTTTTTCTACTAAAATGAAATACTTTATTCTAATTTCCGTACTCCTTCATACTGTAACATCCACCGTATACCTAACAACCAACGATTTCGAGGAGAAGACCTTGGGAAAGAAAGGTATGGTTGTCTTCAAAGCCCCTTGGTGTGGTCATTGTAAGAAACTTAAACCGGACTGGGATACACTGTCGGATAATGTTGACGTGTTAATTGGCGAAGTCGATTGTGACGTTGAGAAGGACCTGTGTTCTAAACACGGGGTTCAAGGGTTTCCTACGATCAAGTATACCAATGGTTACGGGTGGGAAAAGTACGAAAGTGGCAGGGATTTGACCTCCTTGGAGAAATTCGTCACCGATTCCCTTTCCGACGGTTGTTTTGATGATGAGTCATTGTGTACCGACGAGGACAAGGAGAAATTGGAAGAAGCGAGGCAGTTGTCGCCCGACGAAATTCATTCGAAACTCAATGATATTGTCCAGAAGAAGAACGAAGCAGAGACGGCGTTTCAAGAGAAACTCCAGGAGTTACAGTCTGAGTTCCAGAAAATGCAGTCGGAAAAGACGACTACTATGGATACACTCTCAAAGGAGCAGGGTTATCTACAGTACGTATCGAGTCAAGTAAAAACAGAGTTATAATTACATATTTAATTTTAATTTCTCGTTAGTATACAATATACCAGTTTTCTTCATCATAAACTGATTTAATAGTTTCTTCATCCCCGAGTTCTTATTCATGTCCATATAATGTAGAATAGATTGTCCATCGGCGTCGGTATTGTTAAAATCGACATCGTGGTCGTACATATAATTCAATATCTGTAGCTTTGGGTCCTTACAATTGGCAAAATTAGTCATGTAAAGCGTTTTCTTCTGCATATCATGAACACTGAGAACATCCTTAAATTTGGTGTCTCGAATACCTACTACGGCATCACATAGTGACACAAAATTAACATAATCGTCGGTTTTAGCAAACCCGAACATCGAGTCTCTCCAGTTAATGGTGTAGTCGGTTGAGCGAGCGACTTCTTCAAAACTTGGAGCCTGTTCCATATTTGGTAGCTAATACTACATATATATACCATTTATTTTTATGTTACCGTACTTAGAAATATTTACTTTTATATTTAAATTTATCAAATGCATTGCTTTGCATTTCTTCAAATTTCTTCCCGTATATTTCTTTAAACGTGTCGTGTCGCCTGAGTATGTTGCAACGAGTTTTCTCCGCGTGACAATTTGGGCATAAGGCTTGCAAATTATCGTAGGTATCCGTCCCCCCATCGCATAATTCTATAATATGATCGACTTCGAATGTCGGTGGGAGTAACATATCGCATGTATTACACTTGTACTTTGATTTGTATGCGATTTCTATTCGATGGGTTGTACTGTACTGGCGTTTCTGTACCTTTGCCTTTAATCCCCTGACGTATTCCTTTATGGACAGGGCTAACAGAAGTCCATATTCTTTGTGCAGGTATGCCATAAGGGGATCGACGGAATCTTCATGAATAAATTCTTCGTCGTGGTCCAACTGTTTAGGACAACCCTTTACAATCATATCGGTTAGATAAAAGGTCGGTCTCTCTTGCTTTATGATTGTTTCTATGTCATGCAGGTGGTAACAGCGTACCGGACCGTTCTGACGTACTCTCAGGTCCATTTTGAAAGGGTTTCGCGCACTTATATACTCACGAAAAAGAAAATTCTAGGAATTACCGCTATTTGTTGTCCACAGATTGGTCATACTTGGACATTTTGGGAATTTTAGCGTGTTTGGACGTGAGTGATTTTAAAAAATATTATTATACATGGAATAGGTAAGAAAAAATTGGCGCGAACCTAGCGGTTGTGCGTGGAAATAGACTTGTATGATCCTTATATAGAAATAGCATGTAGTCAATTTCGTGAAGAAATAGCTAATATAGTCACAGCATTGTAGAATAAACCATGGGCATGTTATTAATATAGAAATAGCATGTAGCCAATTTCGTGAAGAAATAGCTAATATAGTCACAGCATTGTAGAATAAACCATGGACCGACCTAGCTCGACCTAGATTATTTTTTTAATAACCACTGTGGTATTACACTGCACACACACTTCGCGACTTTGACTTGTACGATTGTAAAAATATTATAAAAAATTAAAGATCTCGGTTGTTTTTACGAATTAAACAACAAAACTTACACAAAACAATCGCAAAAACAAAACAAAAACACCGCAAACCATTTTAATCACAATGTTCAGTCGCAATAACTCGTTTGAGTACAATAACCAGTCCCCGATGGACACCTTCCTGACAGAGTTCGGCGGGGAGACTCCAACCATTCAGGCACCTGGTACTCCTCCTTCATCCTTCACCCTTTGCACGTCAGACCTGGACGATCTCGGTGATCTTACAGACGGAGGACTTGAATCCCCACGTCAGTTGGCAACCGTCCTCAACATGAGCGAAGAAGAGTTCTTAAACTCTTGTGACACTCAACCCCCTGTTGACTTTGACGCGAGTATATTCTCTGAGGGTGAAGCGTCTGGTGAAGAGTCGGAGGCGGAGGAAGAGTCCGAGGTGGAAGAATCCGAGGTAGAGGAAGAGTCTACTAATGTAGATGAAATCACCGTCAAGAAACTGGAGGCACTTGTCGAGGAGTACAAGCAAAAGGACGCGACCAACAAGCGCAAGTTGGACGAGATGGAAGAGCGCATTGACGACATGCAGGCAGAGATCGAACAGCACATGGACGATAAGGACGAACTCCACAGCAGATTAAACGATGGCGAAGCGACCGACGACGAGGGCGATACCGGTGTTTCTGCAACCCGATGTCGCGAATGCAAGGTAGCGTCAACGAACAGCATGGGCAAATTCAGCGAACTGCACTTCTACTACAAGGACAACGTTTGTGCACAGCACGATGTCGAATACTACTGCACCGACTGCAAATCGGAGTCCACTATGCGGGCACGCGCGGTACAGTTCATGAACGAAGACCACGTGGACTGTTACGGCGATCTGTCCCCCGAATTTTCCCAAAAGAACGCAATCGTCATCCCCGGTGAAAAGACGATCACCTTTGGCGAACTGAAGGACCGACCGATGAAACGAAGACGCGTATCTCCCAAATCGTCGAACATTGTCCCCCTACTGGTTGGTGGCGAACCTGAACCCAAGCGCGACACGGTAAAATGTCCATGGGGATGCGGATTCGAGTTTCGTCCACACGGAGGAAAGTTCTACGACCCTCGTCCTTTGAAGTTGCACATTGCGAATCCACAAAACGGATGTGTTCACCCCCGCATGAAGGCAAATACTCCAACCAAGGTCGCGAACAACCCGTACCCAACCAAACATTGTCCTGTGGCAACACCGGGTGTCGAAGCATTGATCATGCACGGGTTTAAGTCTTTGAAGAAAGACCGTAACGCGAACTGGGCGGACAGTTTCTTGAAATGGCAGTGTCAAACCTGCGACTTCAAGCACTACCACAAGGGGAGGTACCAGGAGCACCAGAAGACGCATGTAGCAAAATGTTAGTATAAATAATATCTAACTGTACAGTAAATGGGTATTATTGTAACAAAGCAGCCTTATGTCACCTTACCTACTAAAGATAGTATATATAAAGATGGAGTGTCGTATAAAGATGGGATGTACCATGTCTCTGTTCCGAAAAAACCATACCGAGATGATGATTCAAAGTTTGGAGCATCTAAGGGAAATCGATGGGCTGTTGGAGCAGATGTATGCTAAGTACCAGCGTCAGATAGCGGACATCGATATGGAGGTGAAGTCTGGTTTAAAACGGGGTGTAAGTAAGAAAATGCTACTAAATAAATTAAGAAAGAAAAAGATTATTCTTCATTATATGAATCAGACGTCGGCAAAGCGAGATCAAATTATATCAAAGACTTATGCTCTTGAGAATTTAAACATCACCGCTATGCAGCTTAATGCAATGAAGTCTACCGCTGTAGCGTTTCGTTCATTTTCAAGCTCTCACAATGTCGAAAAGATTGAACAGTTGCAAGATACTATGGACGAGTACCAGGATCAATTTATGGAAATCGATGAGATAATTAGTAAAGATATTAGTCTGGATTTCGACGACGATGCATTGGAAGCGGAGTTAGAAGAACTTAAGAATTCACCGGAGGAAGTAATTGTATCTACATTCCCAACGTTGCCGCAAATAGAAGAAGAAGTTACGGTTCCGGAAAAGGTTCCTTTATTAATACAGTGACTCTGCTAATTTTTTGTAACGATACAGTCCCTTGAATTTTGCTAAAAAATCATCTTTGCTGTGCGAGTCAATGTACGCGTGAAGCTCCTTTTTCGATGCTATGCCCCTCTCTTTAAACTTAATCGCGGTTTTTGGTCCTATCCCTTTGATAGACACTAGGTCGGAGTTGCATTTAATTTTGATAGGCAATTTTTTAATTTTGAATAGGTCCAAAACCGTAGTTTTTTCTTTCTGTGCTACATGGTCTAATATTTCTCCCAGTGCTACACAGTCGTTGAGAGCGTGGTGTGCCTTGTAGCCTTTACTGAATAAATTCCTGTAAATATTGGGTTGCGAATAGGAGTCCATGTCTAGTTTAATACGTAGCATTCGTAGCGAATCTTTAAATTCTATACTATCGTAGGCTAGACTATTTCTATCGCAATTTCCGATGACAATGGGCATGTCGAAGGATTTACCATTGTGAGCAATCCATGCGTATTTTTGTCCAAATTCCAGCGCCCCTGACAAAGCTTCCTCTGTGGTGACAAATTTCAGCGATTTTGGTGTTTCGTCTACTTCATACTTGTCTAGAAATTGTTTTGCTACGGATACTTTATCGTGATTGTTTTCGAGTGCGTAGAGCCATTGTTCTGTCGTGTAGTCTCCGGTATTCTTTCTCGCTATGTCGGACCGTACCAATAGTTTACTAATTTCGTCTGCTTGTTTGGTAATATCCGCTCGTTTTAGATTGGATGGTAATGCGTGTTTTTCTACGAGTAATTTGGTCCAAAACCTTAATGTTGACTGTGGGTGTTGCTTCATGGTATCCAGTGACTCTATGATTTGGTTTCCGGTATTGTACTGGTCGCATGGATTAATTAATCGTTGAAATGATTCTTCTGTTTTTTTGAGTGCTATTTCTAACATTCGCGTTGCCGGGCGTTTTTGTTTTTTCTGTATAAAAGTTGTTTCTAGATCGTAGGTAAGAAATTTCTTCATTTAAACTATGATAGAGTATTTAAGTAGTCTATTTTATAAGAAACCATGCCTAAATATTTCATAGGCAATGTCTTATCACCTACCGAAACCCAACCCGAAGCGTACGATGAAACCTTTGCCTTTACCCGTGAAGAGACCAACTCGATGAACATGAGCGGTGTTCCTATTCGTATGGAGCATCATCCCGAGATGGAAGTCGGAGTAATAAAGCGCGGTTGGACGGATAAAGAAGGAAGAAAGTGGGTACTGGGTTCGTTAAACGACGATGGACTTCAATCTAGATTTGCAAAATATGCTATAGGAAAGGGACCAACCGGGACTGCATATTATACCGGACTGTCGTTGCAACATACACACACACAATATGCTTCTGGAAAAACGGTGAAAACCCCCGTCGAAGTAAGCTTATGTGTAAATCCTAGACGAGACGACTGTCGGATTGCTTTTGTAGATAGTGAACTGAATCACGATGAAACAGAAAAAGTCACCTATAAAATACTTCAACAGGCTTCTAATAAAATGGCAACCGAAACTCCAGTCGAACAACCCCAAGAAGTACAAGAAGCTCCAGCTGTTCCAGAAGCCCCAAAAGAAGAATCCCAGGAAATGTCCCGTGAAGAAATGATGAAGGTGATTATTCAGCAACAAAAGGAATTGGAAGAGCAAACGAGTAGTAAAACAACCGAACAAAAAGAGTTGGAAGAACTTAAATCTATGATGAAGAAACAGAAGGAAGACGAAGCTGCCAAGGAAGCCGAAAAGGCACGGGCTCTTTCTCAGGCTCTTGTAGATCAGTGGGCTTCCACCCTCGATAAATCTACCATGTCGGACGCTAACAAGGACAGTATTATGAAAATGGCTCGTGATTTTCCCAAAGAGAGCATGGAGATGCTTCGTGTAGCCCATTGTGCCTCTAAGGCTCATATCGCTCAAGTCCAGAAGTTCGAAGATTTCAAGAAAATGTCGCAAGACATGGCTTTGAAGCAACGTTTTGAAGCAGTAATGCAAAAGAAACGTCCACGCGAAGAACCGGTGAAGGAAGTCGTTCATGCCGCATCTACCAAGAAGCAAAAGAAGAACACTGAAAATGTAGCGATGTCTATCGTTCGCAAGTACAGGGCTTCTGGATCTGCTGTAGATCACATGAGCGCACTTTCGGAGATGCAGGCACCGAACAGACGTAGAAGTAGACAACCATATTATTAATTATATCTTGACGGGTAACCACCATCTATTTTACTTACACTATTATACCCCAACACTCTAGTATTTTTCTCTGGAACTTTTCCTATGTACAATTTTATAAAGGCTTGGTGATCTACCAACCATAAATGACTCATTTCATCAACATCTTTAGTTATAAAACTAGGCTCGTTGTCCGTTACATTTACGTAATATTCAAGTGTCCAGTCGTTGTAATATGGATTTCCTGGCATTTTTAACGTGTTTAAAATGGAACCGACCTCTATACCTACCGATTCAAACCACATTTTAAGAGTCACGCTCTTTCCTTCCACTCGAAGTTGCTCTGGTGCGCTCCACGGGTGAACATGAATAATTTGATCGCAGTGAGTATGTACACCGGTATGATACCACTCTTTTATGTATGCGTATTCCGGTGGTTTTATACACGTATCGATGGGTTTGTAATGCTCATACGGTACAGGTTGTGTCATGTTGCGGTCACGTAGGATCAACTCATGACCAAACAATGAGATGGAATATCCTATGTGAATATGGTCTCCGACGACTGGTCTGTACTTTATATGCCATTGCGTACCAAACATGAACATGTGCTCGCAACGTTTCAATGTCCACATATAATCCCTGTAAGTAAACGGTGTTTCGACTCGTTTTACTGCAACTGCAAAGGTCGGTGAATCGGAAAGTCGTAGAATATCGCACGAATCGCCAAATAGCGATGTAGTGTAGTGTTTATAATCTACCTGTATAATTGCGATGGTTATGAAATAGAGAAATAGAAATCCTCCTACAAAATACAACATATAATTCATTTAAATAAAATTCTATCATTTATATACCTAATACCGTAAATTCTTAAACCTGGGTCGCAATCCCGCACGCACAGGTCTGGCACTAATCAACCCTTGTTTTTCCTCCACAGTTGCCAATTGGGCAGCCATCCCTTTGCGCCGACAGCACATAAACAGTCCAGCTCCAATAACGGCAAGTAGACAAACTACTGCAATCAACAGCCCCACCAAGGCTTCGTGATCATGGTGTCCGGGGTCTTCATCGCCGGCAGCACCCAATAAAGGAAAAGCAGTCTCTTCGTTCACCAATCCCCCGGTTTTTAATCGGTACGCGGTACGCAATCGACGGGTCTGTTCCAACTCACGGTTTTGAAGCATCGAAATGACCTCAACCTCGTAGGCATCATTGCTGTTCTCCTGTATTGGCGTCAAATCGAACATGATGGTACCGGCTTCTTCATGATTCAGTCCGGTTTTCGTCGCGGAATTGGTAGCAGTCGTTAAGTCTGTAATGTCACAATCCATAACCTGTTGGTCAAACAAAGGCAACGCGGTGATACCAGCCTTCAAACGAGTACAAGTCCAGGATTCGTCTCCGCTATCAAACCGCATTTGCATCATCAAATCCGAAGAAATCAAACGACCTTTTGTACCATCGACATTGGCTTCATAACGGTTAAATTTAAAATCAACATCCTTCATTTCCCACGCTTCGGCTGCCGCTTTACCGGTAGGGTCCTTTGTATCTACAAAAACGTCGGTCGTAACCCTGACAATCGACGTCAGGAGTGCCGAACGACAATTCTGAAGGATACCGGTATCACCGGTAATATCGGAATCGATCGTTTGCGTCGCCGCGTCGTCACCATTTTCGTCTTCGCACGTCAGATGAAGTCCTAGTTTCAACTCTCCGTTGTAAGAGGTGGTTGCACCCAGGGGACACTCCATAAAGGCAGTCTCAATGCTCGCAATAGAGTCTACATTTGAACCCTCGAAAGTACCTCGCAATACAATGTCCTGGTCGGTTGCCGTATGATCAAACCAATGACCCTCCGTTGCAGACAGCGAACAATCATCTACAATACCACATTGACCAACCAATGAAATAAGGTTTCCGGGAGATAAGGGTGTAAGACTGTGAACCACATCGAAATTATCGGTGTTTGCACCACCCTGATGCTGAAAAGAATCACTCAATGAAGCATTACTCCAGGAGGTAGCTTCGGCATTCTTTTCTCGCGCACTTAAATCGATTTTAAGTTGGTAGCACTCGTCACTTCCCTGGCATGCAAGCAAAGTGGACGGACATTTAACCCAATTGATACCGTGGACCAGAATACTACGTTGAAGAGATGGTGCAATGAGCGTCGTTACACTGGTACTTGCACTCGCATCCCTTGCAATGGTGGTTACAAACTGTTGATCTTGACAGTAGGTCACCGGATCACGCTCTGCATCCAAATTATCACGTTGATAGACCAACCCCAAAGAGTGAACCATACCATAGTTCTGTCCCGCATCATCAATGTCATCGATACTAGTACCGGTAGAGTCGCACAGTTTCAGGGTGAGAAGATCCACATCAGCATCCGTCGTGAGTTCAATTGCACCAGCATCGTCACCACCACCGGTTACGGCAGCAGCACCACATGTTTCACCGTCTTTGCATGAGACACAACCAAAGCCAGAATTACCACAACCTGCACTGTTAGCTCCAGCGTAAGCTGGATTACTACCGTCATTGAAATTGACGTCCGTTCCATCCGACGTACAACCTTCGGCTTTTTGTTCAGATTCTGCCATGGTGGCACCCTTTAGAGAAGCATATCTCTCACATTGACCTTTGGTTAATAATACTAAAGTTGACGGTGCAACACCACCACCACTAGACTGATACACACTCAATGGATCAGTACCACACGTACCACCGCCACAGTAACCGCTCACGCAATCTGAATTTGAACTACATGCAGAATCATCTGGTGTCTCCCCTTCAAAATAGGAAGCCCCGGTACAGGTGTCTTCGTCACTTGTTTTAAGCGCACCCTCACCCACACAATTACACGGTGAGGATCGAACCGAATCATCCCTGTTTAGAAAACAAGTGACCGCACATGCGTCCCCGGATGTTTTCATAGCAGCGTCATTCTGACAGTAACAAGGGTCATTTGTAACCAGAGCACCGGCGTCTACCTGACAGTCTGCTCTACAGGTAAAGTCTACACAAATATCGTCGAGACATTGATCCCACGAGGTACATGCGTCACCAGGACTTCCCTCACAGGACTGAGTTTCCGGTGAAGCAGGACACGCCGTACCACCATTTTCCGCCACCTGAGTTACCTGGTACGTTTTGCTCTGAGTTCCACCGGAACAAGCACTGTAAGCAGACCACGATCCTGCACAGTTTACGACTGGCAGGGCAGCACATTCACTACTATCGTCACAGTGGGTAGTCGCACACTGATTACCCGCTTGGCATGAGTCACCGATTGCACCCGAACAAGACGTGGAGGAGGACTGGAGGTCAGCATAGTCACACCCCGTACCACCATTTTCCGCCGCTGTAGTTATACTATAGACTCTGCTCTTATCTCCGTTGGTACATGCGCCGTAAGCACCCCACGACCCTACACAGTCTACGGCTGCTGGTGCACTGTCAGCATTTGATTGACCGGAGCCTGTTGTCGGTGTGTAGGCGTCCGCCGCCGCCCCTGTAGATTCCTGAGATGTTGCTTGACTATTCCATGTATACCCTGGAGAAATATCAATGACAGTGGTGTCATCCGAAGAATAATGGAGAGTGTATGGACCTTCGGCAGCAGCGCCGGGTTGAAAAACCTGAATCGCAAAGCCAGATTCCGCAGGATTCATCATTCCGTATACCTTATACCCGCGAATATCGCCGTCTGCATTTAGAACAGCAACTTCACCAGAAGTTACGAGTACACCGTCGATTTTTACTTTGAGATTTAAAAGGGCATTGTTGAGCGCCCCACTAGAGTCATACGCCCAAGTAGATGGATCACTGATGGCAGCATAAACATTGGTACAATATAAAATAAATACTATGAAGGAATTAAGCAACCTCATTTACTAAATGTGGGATAGCATAAATACTACATAAAAATAAATATTATATGTTATAACTTCATAAATTAATCATACAGTATATGTAAAAGATCCAGCAGTTTGCTTGTACAACTTTGCTCCCTCGTTCGCTTTGGCAATGTAATCGCCATCATCATCTGTACTTATTGACGCACTCCACCATCCATGATTTGCATAGTATAAGGCACTACCAACGGAAAATTTCAATTCATCGCTTGCTTCAAACCCGGCGTCTGTAATCCAGTTTTTTAGTTTTGCTTGGGTTAACGTGGGAATTCCCAACCAATTCCATCCTTGAACTAAGTTGTATGTTTTTGAAGTTGTCGGACTGCCAGTTATAGATGCGGTCGTAGCAGCCTGAACGTATACTTTACACAATGTTGCGGATGGAAAACTATCAACATTAATTGCCGCACTCCACCATCCATGATTTGCATAGTATAAGGCACTACCTTCACTGCATTTGATTTCATCGCCAACTTGAATCCCTTCACTAAATATGTCCGCAAAACTTTGTGTAGATTCTACCGAAACAGAAATCCAGTTCCAACCTTTGATAAGCTGAAGGGTTTCCGTTACGTCCCCTATAGCTGTCAGAGATGTTGCTTGACTATCCCATGTATACCCCGGAGATAATACCATGACAGTGCTGTCATCCGACGAATAATGGAGAGTGTATGGACCTTCGGCAGCAGCGCCGGGTTGATAAACAGTAATCGCAAAGCCAGATTCCGCAGGATTCATCATTCCGTATTCCTTATACCCGCGAATATCGCCGTCTGCATTTACAACAACAACTTTACCAGAAGTTACGAGTACACCGCCGATCTTTACTTTGAGATTTAAAAGGGCATTGTTGAGCGCCCCACTAGAGTCATACGTCCATGTGGAGGGATCGTCAATGGATCCCGGGACCCCGGCACAATGACTGTCAACACAGTTCCCACTCGCGCATTCCGAAGGCGCGGAACATGACACGCCATTCGCGCCACAGGATTGATATTCCGGTGAAGCAGGACACGCCGTACCACCATTTTCCGCCACTTGAGTTACCGTGTAGGTTCTGCTTTCATATCCACCGGAACATGTGCCGTAAGCGCTCCATGAACCTGCACAGTTTACAACGGCGACACAGTATCTATCTGAATCGCCAGTACCCTTTGGTATAAGGGTACTATCTGGACATACGCATGGTAGGTACAAAGCATATCCAGAACCACCGTCCTCACATGCAGGTTCACCCCCACAATAGTCATAATATTCTACCTGAACACCGTTACAGTCGCATACTTCACCAGTGTTTCGACCAACGGAACATACAGGGCTACAGGACTGAGATTCCGGTGA
>Ga0206683_10002211_pt1 | contig 13154 bp, 12 predicted proteins | sample M280m12015metaG_FD_155483 | JGI IMG/M metagenome (GOLD analysis project Ga0206683, IMG submission 155483) | Ammonia-oxidizing marine archaeal communities from Monterey Bay, California, United States - M2 80m 12015 | ecosystem: Environmental > Aquatic > Marine > Intertidal zone | place: USA...
ATATTTACACCATCTGCCCCAAAAGCAAGTGCAGAAACAAGACTTCTTGCATTTGCCATACCTCCAGAAGCTACAAAGGGAATTTTTAATTCCTCCGCCGCTCTTGGTAAAAGAATACCGTTAGGAATATCATCTTCACCAGGATGTCCTCCGCATTCAAAGCCATCAACACTTACTGCGTCACATCCTATTTTCTCTGCCTTCAAAGAATGTCGGACTGAAGTGCATTTATGAATAACTTTAATATCTGCAGCCTTTAATTGTTCCATATATTTTTCAGGACTTCTGCCAGCGGTTTCAACAATTTTTATCCCGCCATGAACAATCGCTTCTATATATTCATCGTATGGAGGATCTTTAAAAGATGGAATAAAAGTTAAATTAACTCCAAAAGGTTTATCAGTCATCCCGTGGCATTTTTCAATTTCATTAGCTAAATCTTTAGGTGTCGGTTGCGTTAAAGCAGTAATAATTCCTAAGCCCCCAGCATTAGAAACTGCAGCAACTAATTCTGCAAAACCAACAAAATGCATTCCTCCCTGGATAATTGGATGTTCAATATTGAATAATTCTGTAATTCTTGTTTTCATATCTTCCTCTAAAAAATATTAAAATAAAGACGGTAGTTCCTTATCTTTTGTATTAATAATCTTATCAACCCATTTATGAAATGTTTGGCCTCCACCTTCATTCCTTCCAAACATTACATGATCTATTAAACCTGTTTTTAAACTCTTTTGTAATCTTAATCCTGTTTCATAATCCTCTTTATCAACCACATATTCAAGAAGCTCAAATTGTTTATGCGCTAGTTCAGCTTGTTCTTTTGTAGGCTTATCTTCCATTAAATAATACTGATTAGTCACTGAACTTTCTGGGGTATCTCCAGGTAATAATTGTGATAACATCACACTTCTACCGCCTCCTGTAAAAGAAGCTATAGAAATATGAGGAAAGATAGTCCATACACCTGCCATCAAAATATCCATTGACCACTCTTCTATTGGAAGCTCATGGTGGTTAGAGCCATCGTTCTTAAAATCATCTTGCTTAGGAAGTCTATATGGAGAAACAACCCTTTGGTGAGGGCCCCATTCGTAATACATAGCCTGATTAGACATATCATCTCCAAATGTATCTTTATGTAAAACAGGAAGATGATATAAATCTAGGTAACCATCATATGCAACCTTCCAGTTTGGCCCAGGAAGTGATCTAGTCTCAAATACATGCCAATCCTTAAAACCAAAATGCGCAAGCATCTCGTCATAACCAGATAAATAATCTTGAATTATAACATTTGATTTTGGATCTAATGTTACCCAAATTATCCCTTCTTTTTCAAGAGAAGGGAGAGATATTAGGCTATTACATTTTTTATCAATATCTCCAAATTCATGATTAGATGATATTCCCATAAGTTCGCCTTTATTACTGTAGGTCCATCCATGATAAGGGCATGAAAATCGCTTTTTGTTTCCTATACCTAACTCAACTAAAGCCGCGCCTCTATGTATACATGCATTTAAAAAAGCAGATACTTCACCTTCATTGTTTCTTAAAATAAGAACAGGAACACCAACAACTTCCATTGCTTTGTAATCTCCTGGATTTGGTATTTCAGCTGAAACCCCTAGAACAAGAGGTAACCTCTTAAAAATTAGGTTAATTTCTTTTTCCCATCTATCTTTATCATAATAATTTGCCGCAGAAACTTTAACTACATCATCAACAAGATGCATTGTACCATTTTCGGCATGTTCTTTGTTAATTTTTGCTATTTCTATAAGTTTTTCTTTACTCATACCAACCTCAATAGATAAATAAGCATAAAAATTAAAAATTATAAAGGCTAATACTCTTTTAATTCTTAAGTTAACTATATTTATTTCGGAGATTAGCTTTAATTAATAAAGGTAATATTTCTAATTCAAACTGATCTAAACCAAATTCATAGTTAACCCACGATAAAGTAATTCCATCTAAACCAGAATCTGAAAAATTTTTCATACCTTCAACTATTTGTTCTTTGGTTCCTACTAGTGGAATAGCACCGTATCCGGCAATCATGTTTTCTGCCATTGAGTTCCATTCTTCTCCTAAAGCACTTTGCGAGTTTGGTATAAGAATATCTAGTAAATTTCTTACACCCTCCCAGTCCCCTTTTTTGTTAACATAATGATCTACATAATCTTTAGCTTCTTGCTCTGTTTTTCGACAAACAAGATAAGCTTGACCAAAGACTTGAATATCTCTGTTATAGATCTCATTAGCTATTTTTTTTACATTTTTAGCAATTTTGCCTGCCGATTCTATATCGGGAGCCACAACAAAATTAATATCGCAATGTTTAGCAGCATAATGTTGGCCCCTTTCGCTATTTCCTGCAGACATAAGAAGTGGGTAGGGTTTTTGTATGGGTTTTGGTTCTGAGTAAAGATTTTTAGCATTAAAATAAGTACTATTAAATTCAAATTCTCCCTTATCATTCCAAAGCTTCTTACAAAGTTCTATCCAGTCTTCAGCCATTTTATAGCGCTCATCGTGATCAAGTTGATCGATGCCAAACATAGAAAATTCTTTAGCATTCCATCCAGCAACAATATTAAGACCAAAGCGCCCCCCAGAAATATGATCAATGGTAACAACTTCCTTAGCAGCTCTTACTGGGTGAACTGTTGGAACATGAGATGTAGCAAGTATAGCTATTCTATCTGTTACCGCGCTTAATCCAGCTGCCCATGTGAAAGTTTCAAAGTTACGATGATTAAAATCAGTTTGCCCACCCATACCTCGCCAGCGAGCAACAGGAATAATAGCTTCAAAACCAATTTTCTCTGCTTTTTTAGTTATCGAAACTGATTCTTTCCAATTAATTTTTAAAGTATCTGACATATCAGTCATAGAACAGCCTGAACTAACATTTAAGCCAAATACTGCTAACTTCAATTTATGTTTAGAAGAAAGAATAGGATTAGAAAAAAAATTATCTTTATTCATTTTGATTTCTCTTAAATTATATTAATTTTAAAATAAAATTCTTATCAATATTATTAAAACTGCCTAACTAAAAACTTGAAACACCTAAACCAATACCTCCATCGACTTCTAAAGCAACTCCTGTAATCCATTCCGATTGAACTAAATGTGCGACAGATTCGGCAACCTCTTCAGTTGTACCTATTCGACCCAAAGCATGTAATTTTGCCACAGCTTTATAGCGTTCGTCTATTTCTTTTTCTTCAAAGATACCTGCTCTTATATTTAATTCTGTTATCACAGCGCCAGGTAAAACACATCCAACTCTAATTTTTTTTGGGCCTAGCTCAGCTGCCATTACCTTTGTTAACCCCTCTAATGCGGCTTTTGTTGTTGCATATGGGCTTGCTCCAGGGAATGCTCGCCTAGTATGTGTCGAGCCTATAAAAATAATTGAACCTTCAGTTTTTTCTAAATGCTTAATACTTTCACTTGATAACATCATTGCTGAAATAACATTAGTATCAAAAGCTTCTTTTAAAAAGCTCTCAACATATGAATCAACAGGCTGACGATACATGTTGGCAGCATTATTTATTAGGGCATCTAATTTTCCGCCAAAATTTAATGCTCCATCAATCATTTTTTTACGATCAATATCATTAGTCACATCACCTTGAATATAATTACAATTATCTCCCAAAGTTTCTGAAACTAATTTGAGATTTTTCTTTCGGCGACCTGAAATAGTAACCTTAGCGCCGTTATTACAAAAATATTTAGCAATCGCTTTACCTATGCCAGATCCGCCGCCCGTAACAAGGATAGACATATCTGATATCTGTTTCATCGAACAACTAAAATAGGTATATTAATAAAGCCTTTTATAATTATAAAAATTTTATATTTATTCATATTATCCTCAATAAATAAATAAGCATAAAAATTAAAAATTATAAAGGACTATGCCCTTTTTATTGTTAACCCACCATCTACAGGCAAAACTGCACCATTTATAAAAGATGATGAAGGTAAACAAAAATTTAGTGTTGCGTGAGCTACTTCCTCAGGATCTCCATATCTTTTCAAAGGCACCCTTCTTCTTGAATAAATTTCTTTATCTTTTTCGGGTATTTTCTCTGTCATACCTGTGCGAATTGGACCTGGACATATACAATTAACCGTAATTCCACTTGAGCCTAGCTCTACAGCTAGTGACTTTGTTAGCCCTATTACTCCGTGTTTTGCTGATGTATAAGGAGATTGTCTTGGAGTAGCCCCTAATCCCTCAGTTGATGCAATATTTACTATTCTGCCTGAATTAGACTTTAGAATATAAGGTAAGGATGCTCTAATTAACATTACTTGAGCTTTCAAAAGAACATCGAATGTCTTGTCCCAATACGATTCATAATTATCATCATCAATAGTTGTAGGAATTGAAATACCGGCATTATTTATCAGGCAATCCAAGCTTCCAAAATTACTAATAATTTCCCTTATAGCTGTTTCAATATTTTCTTTATCTGAAACATCAAGTCTAATTCCATAAGCAGAGTTTCCTGATTCGTTAATTTCTGTAACAACTGCATCAATCTTTTTATCATCTAAATCAGTTACTATTACTTTTGCGCCCTCATCTGAAAATAATTTAGCTGTAGCAAGCCCCATACCACTAGTTGCTCCAGTTACTAAAACTACTTTTCCTGAAATTGACCGTGATAATTTTGATAGTCTTGTCATTTATCACCTATCTTATCTAATAGTTTTAACATTATAAACATAACACCAAAAGCTACTACTAAACCCATAAATGCCATAAAAAATCCCATAATTTATCCTTTCTCAGCAAACTCAAGGATCTGGTATACATCATCAGCTTTAGTTATTGGCTTTGGGTTTGATAAAACTATTTGATGCTCAAGAGCATATTCTACTATTTTTTCATACATATCTTTTTTAATACCAACATCTTCAAGTTTCGATGGCAAACCTAAATTAATAATTAATTCTTTTACTGCCTCATAGGCTTTTAATTCAGGTCTGCCTAGGGCAGAGGATATCATTTTATCTTTTTCTGGATGAAAATCTTCATTCCATTTTAGTACTGCAGGTAGCATTACGCAAGAGGTTTGGCCATGAGGAACTGATCCAAGAGATCCCAGGAGATATCCTATACCATGACTTGCACCCATCATTACATTGCCCATGTTTTTAGCAACTATCCAAACCGCTTTTTGAGACAAAGAGCGTGCTTCAATATTTTTTTTATCTAATTTTGTTTCTCTAAGGGAATTTGAAAATATTTTTAAAGATTCTATTGCGTTATGAGAAATCATAGGATTATCAGAAATTGAACAATATCCTTCAACGGCATGATCAACAGATCTTATAGCAGTTGATAGCCAAAGCCATTCTGGAGTATGCAAAGAAATATAAGGGTCTAGAATAACAACTTTAGGACATATATCGGTACCAAAATAACCTTGTTTAAGTTTTTTCTTTGTATCCATAGCCCCACCAACAATTGAGTATTCGCCTCCTGATAATGTAGTTGGTACTGCTATCTGTCTAATTTTTGATGAAATTTTTTGAACATTTCCAGAAATTTTTTTTAATTCTTCAGCATCATTGATATCAAGTGATATACATAATTGAACAACTTTTACTGTATCAATTGGCGTACCTCCTCCAATTGTCAATATTATGTCTGGATTAAGTTTTTTTACTTCTTTGGCGCATTCAAGAACATTCTCAATAGGTGAATGTTCTTCACAATTATCAAAAACGCCCACCAGTTTATTGCCCAAAATATTTTTAATTTTATCTATTTCATTTGTCTTTTTTGATAAGGTTGAAGAGGAAACAATAAAAATCTTATTAATATCCATAAGCTCTAATTCTAGAGGAAGTATTTCTTCTACTTTATGATCGCAGTATACCCTTTCAAGCGGAGAATATGCAAAGGGTTGTATCATCTATTTATTTGATATAAATTTTGCTATTGCATCAAATGCCTCATTAGCTTCAGGTAAAAAAGGTGCATAACCATGAAAAACATGAACCATATCATCCCACACTTCTAATTTAACTTCACATCCAGATGTTTTTGCGTTGTCAGTAACTTTTATAGAATCATCTAATAAAACTTCTCTTCCTCCAACTTGAATAAGTAAGGGTGGAAAGTCATTATAATCACCATAAATTGGAGATGCATATGGATTTGTTAGATCAGATTCACTTTCGATATAAAGATCCCTAAAGGCAGCTATTGCATCTCTTGAAATATATGGATCATTGCTCGCGTTAGTTTCATAACTTTTAGAAACAGGGTCTAACTCTGCCCACGGAGATAAAGGTATTACGGCATCAGGAAGTACAGAGTTATCATCCTTTAGTGATAAAGTTACCCCTAGCGATAAACCTCCGCCAGCTGAATCACCTGAGATAAAAGATTTTATACATTTACCTTGTCCATTTGGTCCATTATTTAACATCCAAGAAAAAGCCTTTTTGGAATCATTTACTCCATGAGGAAATTTTAATTCAGGCGCTAAAGAATAATCTATTAGAAGTATTGAACATCCTGTTTTTTCTGCAAGTTGGCTAGTAAGCGAAAGATAGCCCCTTAGAGTTCCAATTGCATAACCACCACCATGTAAATATAAAATCCTTTTATCAGGGTCAGAGTTTTTAGCCATAACCCATTGACCATAAATACCATCAACATTAACTGGGAAAGCACTACCAGTTGGTCTAATGCTGCTATCAGCATTAAAATAATCATCAACTGTATATCTAAAATGCTTCATGCCAAGTCTTTCATCATCAAGTGAGAAAAAAGTTTTTACCAAATCTTCTTGATGTTTAATTACTATTTTATTTTGTTCTGAACTCATTTTAACTCCTATAGAATTTAAAGACTCATTCCGCCATCTGAAGTAATCATTTGACCGGTTATATAACTAGCTCCTTGGCTGCATAAAAAACTTGCTAATTCTCCCATATCATTAGGTGTGCCCCACCTACCTAATGGTATCCTTCTTAATGTATCTTCATATCTTTTTTCATTTTTATATGTAATATCAGTTAATTTAGTTGCAACAAAACCTGGAGCAATTCCATTTACTCTTATATTATTCTCTGCCCAAGCCTCTGCTAAAGTTTTTATCAAGGTGAGTAGCCCGCCTTTCGAAGCAGAATATGCAGGGTTGCCTTTTACTGAATGATAACTTGCTCCCGATCCAATAATTATTATTGAACCATTGCTTTGAGATAACTTTTCTTGAAAAAAGGAACATGAAGCCATAATTGAATTTAAATTTAAATCCACTACTTTTTTAAATGTATCCATTTCAAATTCTTTTCTTTTGTAAGCAACAATACCTTGAGAGCATATCAAATGATCTAAACCATTAAATGGAAGCTCTAATTTTTTTAAATTATCGTGGTTAGAGAGATCTAGCTGTTGGTAATTACATTTTTCAATATTTTTAGAAATACTTTCATCATAATCATTAATAGAATCTCTAGTTCCTGTAATGCAAACTTCAGCTCCATAATTTACAAAGCAATCAGCAATTCCTCTTCCAATTCCACTACTACCGCCTATAACAAGGATATTTTTTTTTTTAAAATTCATTTCAATAATTATTATGCAGAATAACCGCCATCAACTGGAATAGACTGACCACTTATATAACCTGCATTATCTGATGCAAGGAAAACTACTGTATCAAATAATTCTTCTGGAGCGCCAGCCCTTCCTAAAGGAACTTGTTGCATCCATTGATCAAGAATTCCTCCTGGCGGTGAATCAATTTCCTGGGATAAACCTACAGCAATTAAACCAACAGCCACACAATTAGCCCTAATACCATGATGCCCTTCTTCTCTTGCAATAGCGGTACATAAATGTTGGACACCTGACTTTGGAACTGAAGAAAGGCCGTCTGTACTAATGTATTTATGAATTGCTGCAGTTGTTAAAGCAGTTATAGACCCTCCTCCTCCTTCTTTTAATACAGGCACTACAGAACGTAATACATGATAAAAACCTTTAATATCGGTATCTATAGTATTGTAAACATCTTCGGGTTTTGCCTCCAGTATTGGCATAATATGTAAAAATGGCCCTGTTGCAAAAATTACAGAATGAATTCTGCCAAATTCTTCTTTAGATGAATTGACAAAATCATTAACTTTTTTGGAATCCAAAAGATCTACGCTAGATGCGTAGCCTTTTTGGCCGTTTGACTCTATCTTTTCTAAGTTTTTGTCAGCTGCATCTTTATTATTAAGATATGTAAAAGCAACATCAGTTCCACATTGACTTAATAAATCAACTGTTCCAGTTCCAAGCCCTCCAGAACCACCAAAAACTAAAGCAGCGCCATCAGGAAATCTATATTTGGTCATTACTTGCCCCCTTATATTTAATTATCAAAGCATAATAAATCTTAGCTTAAAAGTAGCTTATTTATCAATTCATTATTAACATTAAAAAATTATACAAGTATTTTTAAAACTTTTATAACTCTAATTGAATAATTTTCAACATTGCAAGATTAAATCAACATGTTATGTTAAAAATGGCCATTTTAAATCGGCTTAATATTGGTATAAAAATGAATAAGAGTTTGAACTTTTTCGGGAGATTTTAAATATGTCTTTAAAAGTAGATTACGATGCAATTGTTGTTGGCGCTGGCTTTGCTGGTCTTGCCCTTATACATCATTTGAGAGAATTAGGAATTTCTTTAAGGGTTTTTGATAAAGCATCAGATATAGGCGGTACTTGGGCATGGAACCGCTACCCTGGCGCAGCTACTGACAGTGAAGGTTACTATTATTGTTTAACTTTTTCTAAAGAGATTATGCAGGAATGGACATGGTCTGAACGCTACCCAGGTAGGGAAGAAACTCGCAAGTATATGCATTTTGTAGCAGATAAATGTGATATGTGGCCAGATATTCAATTAAACACTGAGATAATTAGTGCAGAATTTCAAAATGATAATGACGTATGGCTAGTTACAACAGGAGATGGTAATAAATATACTTGTAAATATTTTATTAGCGCTATGGGAATGATTTCTCAGCCTGTAATACCAAATATTGAGGGTCGAGAAAAATTTAACGGACCTTGCTTTCATTCATCTCGTTGGCCTGAAGAAGGCTTAGATTACGAAGGTAAACGAGTAGGTATAATTGGGTGTGGAGCTTCTACAGTTCAGATGCTTCCAATTATGGCACAAACCGCTGAAAGTGTAACCGTATTTCAACGTACACCAAATTTTGTTTTACCAGCAATGCAAAAACCAATGACTTCTGAGTGGGAAAAGGAAATAAAAGATAATTATGATGACATAATTGATAAATGCCGTAATCATGTTTTTGGAATGGCTTTTGATAGTCCTGTTGGTCGTAATGCTGTTGATACATCACCTGAAGATCGCGAAAGAATTTTTGAAGAAAATTGGCAAGGAAGTTTTCGTTGGGTTTTTGAAACCTTTGATGATTTACTTGTAGATCCTGATGCTAATAAGATGGCGGCTGATTTTATTATCAACAAAATGAAGGAAAGGGTTAATGATCCAGAAATCGCTGAATTGTTAACACCTAAAGGGTATCCTCTTTTTGCTAAAAGACCACCTTTAGATCATGGTTTTTATGAAGCTTTCAATAGAGATAATGTACAGCTTGTAGATATTAAGGATAAAGAACCTATTTCAGAAATTACAGAAAATGGCGTTAGAACAACTCAAAACCATTATGAATTTGATATTATTATTCTTGCAACAGGTTTCCAGGCTTACACTGGAGCTCTAGAGGCTTTTGATATAAGGGGTGAAAGCGGAATTACTATTAAAGATAAATGGGAAGTTGAATCAAAATCTATCATGGGTGTATGTATCTCTGATTACCCTAATTTATTTACTATAACTGGCCCTCAGGCACCTTTTGCAAACCTTCCAACATCTATAGAACAGAATACTAAGTGGATTAAAGATTGTATTTCTAAAATGGAAAATGAGGGATACAAATTATGTCACCCATCACTTGAAGCTGAAGAAGAATGGTCAGCACATGTTTCAGAAGTTCATAAACAGACATTAATGGATGTTGGTGATGAAGTTAATTCATGGATGATGGGAGCAAACATAGAAAACAAGAATGCAAGAGTTTTAATTTATTTTGGGGGTGCGGGTGTTTATTATGACAGGTTAAGAGAATCTGTTGACAAAGGCTTTCCTGAGCTTACTTTTAGTTAACTTTTAAACTAATTTATAATTAAGTTTTTGGGATAATTCTGAAAGGCATTCAACAGGGCTTCTTTCACATCATCAGCAAATATTACTTTTTCCATAGCATCATCTGATGCTGCATTACCTGACTTAACTCTATTTTCAATTCCTTTTAAAATACAATATAATTTCATTAAAGAATATAAACACGCAATATTTAAGTTCTCTAAATTTACTGATTTACCATAAGATTCTTCATACCATCCTAAAAATACTTCGGCAGATGGTAAATATTCTTTTTTCCATTCTAAACCTATCCCATAAAGAACACCTTTTGGCAGTAACCAATTTATCATTTGAAAACTTAAGTCTGTCTCGGGTTCTCCAAAAGCAGATAACTCCCAATCAAGAACTGCTGAACACTCCATTTTATTATTTATTACTAAATTATCTAGCTTGTAGTCGCCATGCAATAAAGATAGATTTTTATTCTCAGGAAATTTAGCAATTATAAAATTATAAACTTTTTCTATATCTTGATCATTATTGTTTTCATTAAAAATTTGTTGAAACCAAAGATTAAGATTTCTTTTTAGAAAGCCTTCACTTCTTTTAAATGGTATATCTAAGTCTTCTTCTTTGTAGCTATGAAGAAGACCTAAAGTTTTTGCTAAGCTCTGATAAATCTTATTTTTTTGATCTGGGGAATTATCTGGAAGAAAAGGATCCTCATAAATACTTCCTTCAATAAATTCCATAATATAAAAATCTCTACCAATTATCGATTTTTCTGTACAAAGAATATATGGTTTTGGAGTGTAAAATTTCTTTTTAAATAACCCCTTCAAAACACTAAATTCCCTATCGAGCCTGTGTGCTCCTCTAACTAATTCGCCTTTTGGTTGAGATCTTAAAACATATTTTTTATCACATATATCGGTTATTAAATAGGTTGGATTTGATTGGCCATTTCCTAATTCACTAGGTAAGAAATTTGATATAGAAAAATTATTTTCTTTTAAGAACATAGAAATCTGTTCAAATTCCTGATTACTAATTGTCATTTTTTAGCTTGTTTTTGATTCGTTAAATTGAATTTCAATATTATCAAATATAAGGTTATATAGAGAACTTAATAACTCAGTAATTTCTTCTTCACTTACGCCTTCAGGTTTAAAATGGCTGCACCATAATACATCAGTTTCATTTTCTGAAACTTCTTTTAAGTTTACACAGGCTACATAATTAACCATAGGAAGACAGGATTTATCAATTATTGAGTATGTAAGAAAAGAATCATCAAGACAACCGTCCAGTCTTTCAATAACTTCTCCAGGATAAGGATCACCAAGAAAGACATGCCTTACATCGCCAATCTTATCTGAAAAGTCTTCAGGCAATTTAACTTCAATAATATTATCTGGAAGTAATGTCTTTATTTGATCAAAAGCCCTAAGTCTTTTCCAAAAATAAGACTTAGGGACTTTTACAATTCTATGAGCTTTAGCTTCAAAAGCCATACTTATATCCTTTTAACATTTTAACTAGAATGATTGTGTAACGCTTACACCCCAAGTTCTTGGTTTTCTAGCCATTGCATAACTCCAAGCTGCGCCAGCAAAAACATCGTAACCAACAGTAAACCCATCTTCTTCAGTTAAATTCTTTGCAAAAAATGCAAATACAGTATTATTAATTTCATAGTTCATCGAAAGATCAATTAAAGTTTGTTCTTTGTTGAATGTTGTTAAGGAATTTAATTGGGAAGTATGATGTTCACCAATATGATGTGCACTAGCCCTTATGTATGCAAGACCTGGTCCGGCTTCCCACTCATAAGTTAAACCCAATGTCCATGTTAGATCAGGCGCTCTCAATGGCTCTAAATATGTATAATCTGCAGGTGTTCCACTTCCATTAAAATCAGCAAAAAACTCATCATAACTTGCATCTAAGTAACCAACATTTAGATCGATAGAAAAGTTTTGTGTAATAATTGCATATAGCTCTAGCTCTATACCTTTAAATGATGCCTCAGCTACATTATCAGTTACTGTTGCTCTTCCAATAGCAGCAAGTGTATCAGGGATATCCACATCAAGTTGTTTATCGTCATATTCCATATCAAAAACAGCGACATTAACTCTTAGTCTATTATCCATAAGGGTAGATTTAAGCCCAAGTTCAATATTAGTCACAGTTTCAGGTTTATATGGTCTTACGGCACTAAATTCATTTCCCCATCTACCATTAAAACCTCCACTTCTATAACCTTGAGAGTAACTCAAATAATAAAGAACATCTTCATTAGCTTGATAACTAACAGCTACTTTTGGAGTAAATTTTGTCCAGTTCTTTTCTGCATAAGTATTAATTGCTGCACAATCAGGGTATGGTCCAGCGCCTTGGCAGGCATTACTACTTTTTTCCTCATCAATATATCTTCCACCAACTGTTAAAGTAATTTGATCATTAATATCATAATCAGCCTCAAAGAAAGCGGCTATAGAATCAGTTTCCTGATGCGTATAATTATAAATAGGCACAACAATTAAAGGATCCTGAGTTGGAACGGCTCCAAATAAATCAAAAAAGCCGATTCTGCTTTCCATTGGAATAGTATATTCGGAATCCCACTTATATACCCCAACAACATAATTTAACGGGCCATCTAAATCACTTGTTAGTCTAATCTCATGACTTGTTTGCTCATACTCAGCATTACGATCAGTATGGTAAAGAGTTAGCGGAGTACCATCCCAATCTTGATCAACTACCTCATCGGTAGTTTTTCTTCCTAAAATATAATCCAACTTATGGTTATCAGAAATATCCCACCTAACTTCTATTATGCCTGTAAAGCTTTCAAATGATGCATCTCTCCTTTTTGGTTCATTATTGTAAACACTGTAACGGTTACCACTTTGAG
>Ga0206683_10002220_pt1 | contig 13137 bp, 13 predicted proteins | sample M280m12015metaG_FD_155483 | JGI IMG/M metagenome (GOLD analysis project Ga0206683, IMG submission 155483) | Ammonia-oxidizing marine archaeal communities from Monterey Bay, California, United States - M2 80m 12015 | ecosystem: Environmental > Aquatic > Marine > Intertidal zone | place: USA...
TCATTGGTGCAAGTTTGAAAGTAACATCTTTTAGAACTTCAACATAGATACCACCCATTCCAAGCATCACAACAGGTCCAAATCCAGGTTCAAGTTTTGAACCAATAATCATCTCTTTTCCTCCTTTCACCATCTCAACAACTAGAATACCTTTGATGTCAGCCTTTTTGTCGTATTTTTTTGCATTTTTTATTATAGTATTAAATGCATTTTCAACATCCTTTGCATTTTGTAGATTTACTTTAACTCCACCAGCATCAGATTTATGAATTATTTGGGGAGATACAATTTTTAAAACTACAGGATAACCAATTTTTTTAGAAGCAGTCACTGCTTCTTTTTTAGTTTTCGCTAGTTTGCTAGCAGGTAATGGGAATCCATATGCTCGAAGAATTTCTTGTCCTTCTTCTTCTAGTAAGGCATTTCGTTTTTCTTTTTTTGCGTTATCAAGAATTTTTTTTACTTTATCCTTTTTGACAGTGAATTTTGTAGTTTTTCCAGAGGGGTTTTTTACCCAATTTGTAAAGGTAAGCATTGAATTTAGTGCACGAATTGAACCTTCTGCATACGTATAGTAAGGAACATCTCCATTTGCTAAGATTTCACGATTAGTTATTCCTTCATCTAGTCCCATCAAACTAGCCAACATTGTTTTCTTGTATTTTTTTGACATCGATACTATAACTTCGGCAAGCTTGTCATAGTCTAGTGTAGCAGATGGTGTACACATAGAAATTACAGAGCCAACATTTTTGTGTTTTAATACTTCATTCAGCACATTTTCAAATCTATTAAAATCTGCATCACCTACAATATCTACAGGATTACGTGAACTTCCCCATGGTGGGATTACAGCATCAATTTTTTTTCTTATCTCTTCAATTTTTGCCATCTTAATTCCTAGTTTAGAACATGCATCAGTTGAAATTATAGCTGGTCCGCCAGCATTAGAAACAATAACTAAATCACCATTCATCGGAAGAGGTTGCTTTGAGAAAGCAGTTGCATAATCAAATAATTCTTCCATAGTATCAACGCGAATTGCACCAGATTGTTTTAGTAATGCATCATAAATTTCATCAGAACCCATTAACGCTCCAGTATGTGACATTGCAGCTTTTGCACCTTCAGGACTACGTCCAGATTTTAATACTAATACAGGTTTTTTCTTTTTTCGTGTGATGTATTTACACACTTTGAGAAATTCCTGACCGTTTCCCATATCTTCAAGATACATAACAATAACTTTGGTTTGTTTGTGTTCTGCAAGCATTTTAAGAATGTCAACTTCACTCATGTCAGCTTTGTTTCCCATACTAATTACAGCAGAAAATCCAATTCCCTGTGCGCTTGCATCCTCAACTAATGCTGCACAAATTGCACCGCTTTGTGAAATAAGAGCAATTTCTCCAGATTTTGGAGTGATTTTAAGAAATGTTGAGTTCATCATGGTTTTAGGTTCAAGATTCATCACACCAAGACAGTTTGGACCAATAATTTGTAATTTGTATTTTTTTGCAATATCTTTTAGTTTTTGTTCTAATTTTGCACCTTCTTCATCTACTTCTTTGAATCCTGCAGTGATAACAATTGCACCTCTAAGTTTCTTTTTTCCACATTCTTCTAGTACTGCAGGAACGATAGTATTTTTTGTTACAACTACTGCTAGATCAATTTTTCCAGGAACATCAAGAACAGACTTGTATGCTTTTTTATCAAAGACAGTTTCGCGCGTTGGGCTAATTGGATAAATTGTACCTTTGTAACCTTTCATAATATTTGAGGTAATCGCACGACCTACACTGCCTTCTTTATCAGAAGCACCAATAATTGCGATAGATTTTGGAGAAAGGAATACAGAATCAGTCATACTATTTCTCCAATCTATTCAACAATGCATTAAAAATGAATGGGAATACTGTAGTAATTTCTGCATGAATTGTTGTTTGCTTTGCATCTTGTGTGACTTTACCCCATGAAATAGCTTCTTTAACTAAAGCACCACTAGAACTACCATCAAATTCCTGTGCTGTGGTTATGTACACTGCATAATCTAATCCATCACGATATTGATTCCACCAAAGTGCATGATGTTTTGGAACACCGCCACCTAAAAGTAACGCACCTGATTGCTTTGCTTTAAAAACTAGACCTGAAATAAAATTTGCATCTTCAATGAGATTTAATTTAAAATCTGGATGATTTTGTGAGAACATCCAAATTTGACTTCCTACTGCACCATCCATTATTCCAGGTACAATTACTTTAATTTCATTTTTGTATGCCCAATAAAGAAATGAATCTTCACCCATTATTTTACCAAGTTCTTTTGTAATGTCAGCAGTAGACATTTCTTTTTTTCCACTTTGATAGACTTGTTCTAAAACACTTTGTACTTTTTCTTCAATTATAGGACCATAACTTTCTAATGGTACAATGATATTTCCAAGCCTGTGCATATCTTGTTCTGCAAGTATTTTATCATCCATTGAAAATGAACCCTCTTTGTAATTTGAAAAATGTCTTGCAATATCATGATCTAGTGCACCACATGTTGTAAAAACAATATCAAACCATTTTTTCTTAATCATATCTTTGATTATTCCTCGAAATCCGGTGGAAACTATTGCTCCAATAAATGATAAAAATTTTAGACAATTTGGATTTTCAATCATACTAGAAAGTATTTCCAAGCCTTCAGTGATATTTCTAGATTCAAAACCTCCTGATTCAGCCATTTCTTGGAAAATTTGGTTAATTTCAGAATCCTTGCTAATTGATATATCTTTTACAGGTCTTCCAGGTTTTATCATATCAAAAACAAGTTATTATCTCATTTAATGGTTAGGTTATTCAAATTTTGGAACTACGTAATGTACCATAAATATAAAAATGCCAATCTAAATTAATTTTTGATTTTTTTAATATTTCTGTAAATTTATTTGGAACTTTAACATCAGTTCATTTCCTTTAAAATTATGACGGTGTATAATACCAAATTATGAGGTATAGGTTTTAATGTTTTATTTTATTACAAAAAGGATGCACGAACATACACATGAAGATGGTACTACCCATAGTCATGAAGATGGTACTACCCATAGTCATGAAGCAAATGAGCATGTCGAGGATAAATTTAATGCAAAAAAAGAAATGGTGTTGAAACAACTTCTTACTTCAGAAGCTAGATTGCGATTAAATAATGTCAAAATAGTAAAACCGGAATTAGCAAATATGATTGAAAATTATCTGTTAGGACTTGCCAGTCAAGGAAAAGCTCCAGGTCAAATCACAGACGATCAGTTAAAGCAAATTTTGTTATCTGCTCAACAACCAAAAAAAGATTTTAAAATTAATAGAATCTAATCTCAAAAAATATAATTATACATAAATAAAACAACGATACACATTCAGGATGGCACGTAGAGCAAATTCTCAAAGAGGTTTGTCTATGAAAAGCAAGTTGATTATGATTGCAATAATGTTTGTAATTATTAATCTGATATTTTATTTTGGATTTGATTCATCTGATGAATCAGCACAAAATCAAGAATTTGATAGAGACATAAAGTTAAATGGTAAAATCCAAAGTGATTCACAAGATTATTTGCTTCAGAGAATAAATGAGAATTTAGACGTATCTTAATTTCAACAAATACTAAGTGTAATTTTTAATTTAGTAATATTGATGCATTTGTCTCTGTTCTAATCCTTCTTGTTCAAAATGATTATGGTTTTTTCCAGGATCATGGTGAGCATGAACTACTCCGTCAACATGACAGTGTGTATTATCAATTATATTCTTCATGAAGACATCATTTACATTAAGAATTAAATTTGTTGCTTCAACTGCAGTTTTGAAGATTTGTTGTTTGACAGCCACAGTTTCGATGATTTTTGATGATGACATATCAGAAATATTTCTTGTTTCAGAGTTAATCCCATACCATTTAATTTTCCCATTCGAGTTTGCAAGTTTTGCTTGTAAGCATGTTTTTGTGTCTAAAACATCCATTCCTACATTTTTAGCTAAAGTTAGCGGTATTTGTAAAATTGCATCACCAAATTTGTCGACAACCACCTGTTCTTTACCATCAATAAATACAGATTGTTTTTTAATTTTTTGTGATACAAGTCCTTCTACCGAACCTGCACCATATACAATAAATGGACTTTCGATAAAATTTTGCAGTACATGAAATGCATTTAAAATATTCCTATGGAGTTCATCTAGATATCGCTTTGAATTCGCTCTTAACAATATGGTTACAGATTTTGGGGATTTACCCTCTACAAACACCATTGGATCACCACCAACAGTTTTTTCGTATATTTTTCTTGCAAACCCTAATTCATTAGGAGATATTTTTTCAATACTTTCACAAGTTTTGGCGCCAACTGCTTTTTCTAGCCACCACAAATCATTATACTTTACACGTCTCATTGAAATTATTCCTTTTTTTGCAAGAGATTCTTGAACGAAGTCATTTACACCTTTTCTAGAGATTACTACATTAGCACCAGAATTAACAATGTTTTCTACAAGATGATCAAGATCATTATTTTCTTGAACAAGAAATTGACTCATTTGTTCAGGTGATGTAATCTCAATTTCTGATTCACATCTTGTTTTCATTGTTTCTAATGATTCATTGATTAAGAGAATTTTTGCATTATTGATGCATTTTGGCATTGCTGAACTATCTATTGTTTTATCAATCAGAGTTCCTTTAATCAGTTGGATTTGAGTTACATTTCCAATCTTCTCTTCAATTTTAATATCATCTATGGATAGATGATGGTTTTTTAAATCTGCAACATCAAGTGAGGCCTCAATAATCATATCAACTATCTTCATTTGATCTTCTTGCAAATCAAAGATTGTCTTTCCAGTAATACATGTGATTAGTAATTCTCTCATTTTTTCCAAGTTGTCATTATTTTGTTTAATTTTAATTTCATCTAAAGAGTTCAAGGCCAAATCAAGCCCCATTTCATATCCTCGAATTATCGTTGCAGTTGGAATTCCCAAATTTAGTAATTCTTTTGCATTTCCCAATAGACTTCCTATCAAAATAGCTGTAGATGAAGTACCATCTCCAACATGTGTATCAACAGTATTTACTGCCTCGATAACAGATTTGGCTGCAGGATGGTCGACATCAACTTTTCTTAAAAATGCACCACCGTGTTTTGTCAGAGTGTCTTCTCCAAGTATATCGATATACATTTTTGACATTCCTCGAGGACCAAGGCATGTTTTAACTAGATCAGCTACAACCATGCCTGAGAGAAGATTGTACATTTGTGCTTCGTTGGTTCCAACACGAGATATATCATCATCTAGTAATCCAGGATATTTCATAGTATTTTTTTCGCCTATCTATTTAAAAATATTTGAATTGATAGATCTAAAATAAACGATCATATCATTAGGTTTCATTCTTTTTTCTTCAATCTCTCGAGATAATCTTTTTCATATTCCGCTAGATCAGAATTATCAGAATTGTCGGGCGGGTCTGAACTACTTGAACCTCCACCCATGGCATTACTTTCATCGCCAAAGTGTTTCAAATCTTCTCCAGCAATCACATCTTCTTCTGGTGGTACATAATATCTAACATCATGTCTAGCTTTTCCTGGATACTTGTGTTGTGTGGCATATGCAACTAGAACAAACACAATTAATGAAACTATTGGAGGAATCATTGTATCTAATCCCCACCATTCTTCTGGCATGGTCCAAAAGAATTGTAATCGTAATACAGATCCTATAAGTAATGCAGCAATAGTTGCAGGCATATTTGCCTTTTTCCAGAAAAGTCCTAATGTTAACGGAACAAATGCACCTGCAAACATTATATCAAATGCTAAAATGAGATAAACTCCTGGTGCGGGAACAAAATAACCAATTGCGGTTCCAATTACCATCATTGGAATTATTACGATACGTGTAGTACTAAGTAACTTATTGTCACTCCAATTAGGTTTGTTCATCCATCGTCTTCGGATAATTCTCTGCATGAGATTCCTAGAAATTACACTTGAAATAGCCAATAATCCACCACTCGCAGTTGACATTGATGCACCTACAACACCCATCAAGATTCCTGCACCAATGGCAAACGGCATATGTTGAGTAGCAAGTAGAGGTAATGCTAGATCAGGTATTGTGTCTGCAGGCAAGTAATAGAATGCAACGATGCCTAACATGCTAGTTGGTATTACGGTAAACATTGTTAGTGCACCGCCCATTATCGAACCTCTTCGTGCGGTTTTCGGATTCTTGGCAGCAAACACCCTTTCCATGAAATCTAACGCGATAATATCTCCCAAGCCCAGCGCAAATATAGCACCCCAGTTAAGCAGAGCCCCATTGGCAATATCAAACATTCCTGAAAGATCCATGAATGCTGCCGGCGCATTATTGTAAATTACATCCCAAGGTGTATCTGCAAATCCTCCTAAGAAGAAAAGGAATGCAGCCCAGAACGATCCTATCGCCAAATATACTTGAAATAGATTCGTATACGCAGACGCAAATAGGCCCCCTGAAATGGTGTACACTACAACAACAATTGCAGCAATTGCAATTCCATAGAAATAATCAATACCGAAAACAATTTCCAAAATAAATCCACATGCAGCCAGATTTCCTGCAACGAGTATTAAGAAACTAATTATCATTAATATGCTAGAGATACCCTCTGCACCGTTACCATATCGTCTGAAATAGAAATCAGGTAATGTTATCATTGACATTTTGTTTAGAGGTTTTGCATAAAATGCACCAACAAGCAACAGACATATTCCTAGACCAATTGGAATAACTGCACCAGCCCAAAATCCAAATTCAAAGACAAGGGCAATATTTCCTAACGTTGAATTTCCATCAACAGCCTGTGCAGCAAGCATGGTACCCACCATAAATAGAGGCAAACTTTTTCCTGCTACGATTAATCGTTTACCACTTTTCTGAACAAGTTTTCCTGCAAAAACGCCAACAATGATTGTAATTGCAATAAATACTGCAACTGCAATACCAAAGCCTTCCATTTCAACCAAAGTGAATATAGAAGCTATTGTTGCGATATAAAGTTTGAAAAAATCAAGTAAACTACGTTATTACGAAGATAAATCATTACGTAGTATACGGTAATAGAATTGTATGTAATGTACGTTATTATGACTAGAAACTAGTACGTAGTATACATATTTGAAAATTCAATAATTTAGTTTTTAAAAAGGTTTGAAAATGTTATTAATTATTATGTTTTACAATTCGGATGGATAAACAATATGCAATTGCAGTAACCGTGATAATTTTAGGATTAGGTGTTAATCAAGCTGGAAATTCAGATTCATTTCTTAATGGATTAGGAATTGGGATTATAGCGATGGGAGTGATATGGGTAGCAATGAGGTTAATTAAAGAATTAAAAAAAAAATGATATTAAAATTTCATGAGTAAAAAAATATTATAAACTGGGTAGAGTCATAAAGATATGCCAGGAAAGGGATATTCGACAATTGGAGTAAAACCACTAGTAATGGAGAGATTGCAGGATGTAACAAATAGAAATTATCTGGGAATGTTTCTTCCTAGTACACTCATTATAATGATGAATGAAGTGAAAGCAGGAAGATATACGGTACATACTCACAAATTAAGACTAGATTTGACAGGGCGATATAACACAATCACCATAAGATCAGACATCAAAGAATGGCTAAAAAGTAGTTATGAAGAGAAAAGAGAGGAATATTTACAAAATTATGGCGTCAAATGTTTTACTAAATTTGTTAGTTATTTTATTGTCAACCTGATTGAGTCAAAACATGATTTACAAAATAATGCATTAAAAATGAATGAGACTGATTTTAAATGGTTACGCGATGAATACAAAAAAAGAAAAAGAAATACTCCAAAATACAAGACTATGAATTTTGAACAATTTGTTGACGAATTTGTTTCAGAGATAATTCAGAAAGTCAAAACAGCAAGAGATGTTTTGACCGTTTAATAGAAAATCAAAAATTTTAGAGAGGAGTCATGGTATCAATTAATTGAGCATATACTACATGACCACTTTTTTCTTCAATATCCAAGTCAACAGTATATTTCAAACCGTCTATAATGAAATTGACTTGAACATCCCATGACTCTCTAGGTCCTTTTTCAGGTTTTTGGAATGTTTCATTTATTTTGAAATCAGATACATCACCGTATAAAGTATCAATTACACGCTTTGATGCAGCAAATATTTCATCTGGAGAACTAACAGAGTTCATATCATTTTTTACAAAAATTAGTATTAAAGAATTCTAAGTATTATACGAATATTTCAAAAATATTAAAATTTCATGAATTTTTTTAATACTGATTCTTTTTTACTATTTTCCAGCTCTGCCTCGACCTTATATTTATGAAAAATAGCGGTTTGATTATCTGGTTCAATTTTTAATGCCTTTTCATAATATTCTAAGGATTCAGAAAATTTCTTTAGTGAAAATAATAATTTGCCTTTATAGCTTAATGCATAAACGTAATTTGGATCTATTTCCAGAGCAGTGTCACAGAATTTTAATGCCTCATCATATTTTTTTGATTGTTCTAAACACCAAACCATAGTAGACAATGCAAAAACATTTTTTGGTTCTATAGATAAAGCAACTTCGCAGTTAAATCTCCCTTTCCCAAATTGTTTTAATGCCGTATGTGAAGCACCTTTACAGTATAATGCCCTTACATTTTGAGGATCGTAAGACAAAATCTTATCAAAGCATTCTATGGCTTTTTTGTGTAATCTAGTCCTATCAAGTAACAATCCTTTGTTGAACCAAGCATCAGAATAATGTGGATCAATTTTGAGTGCTTCATCATAAAAGTGAATGACTTCTTTGTTTGAGAAACCTGCATAGTCGAGCGTCCAACCTTTAGCAACTAATGCTTCGATATTCTTATGATCAATTTCTAAGGCACGAGTATAGTATCTAATTGCTTTTTCGTGTTTTTTTTGCTTTGTTAATTCTTGGCCTTTTTCAAATAATCTAGCAGATTGGTTTGAATCTTCTTTAATTGCCTGATTAAGAAAAAATAATGAATCAGAATTTTGGCTTAATCTTCCAAGAATTAGGCTTTTGTTGTATAATGCAGATGAGTTTTTTGGATTTATTGACAATACACTATCAATGAGTTTTAGAGCATCCTCATTTTTGCCTAATTTACTAAAACATAATCCTAATGAAATTAGTGCGTCAGAATTATGTGAGTCAATTTCAAGTAATTTTTTAAAAGAGATGATAGCCTGTGTGAAGTTTTCCATTTTTTTAAATGTTAAACCCTGATTAAGTAATGCATCCAAATGTTTAGGATCTGATTTTAAGATTGTATTAAAACATTGTAATGCATTTTGATAATCTCCAATTTTGTAAAGTGATCTACCCTTATGTAATAGAGCAACATGATTGTGAGGTTCTAGTGAAATAGCTTTATTGAATTTTGGAATTGCCTTTTTATATTGATCATAATTCATGGATTCTAGACCTTTGTTAATGAAATACCATGCGTTGTCTGTTCTTTGAAAAATCATGGTTTCTAATGTTCGACATTATTATTATAGTTTAATGATGTGCCATAAACTGTCATTATAAAAATTGTTTAGATAAAAAATTCGTATTATACTTAGAATCTTTAATAATTGAAGTTAAGCCTATTTTTTATCATGGGCATGGAATTTTATGGAGATGATTTCAATGGTCCCGATGTTGCGCCATTTGTTGGAATTAACACATTTTTGCATCTTCCTTTGATAAAAAATCGCAAGGAATTGATGGAAGCAAATCCAGATGTTGCAATCATTGGTGAGCCATTCGATTTTGGTACTACTATACGTCCTGGAGCACGATATGGTCCTAGAGCGATTAGAGCTGCATCTACCATTCCGTCTCCTCCTTTTGAACGATTTAATATTGAAACCGGTGCAGATCCATTTGGAACTTTTCGAACGGTAGATTATGGAGATGTAATAGTTTCACCTGGAGATGTAATAAAATCTCATAAAAATATGACTCTAAAAGTCAAAGAGGTACTCGAAGCTGATGGAATACCAGTGATGCTTGGAGGAGACCATTCAATTACCTATGCAAATGTAAGAGCCTTTGCAAAGAAATTCAAAAACATAGGTATGATTCATTTTGATACTCACGCAGATTGTGCCCCACAAGGATTAACTGGTTTCAAGTATGATCACGGAGCACATATCAGAAGAATTATGGAAATGGGATGCCTGAAAGGTAAAAACTATTCATTGGTAGGTCCAAGAGGATATTGGCCAGGTCGAGATTTGTACAAATGGATGTCTGATCAGGATTTCCAATGGTTTACAATGTTAGATGTAGAAGAATTAGGAATTGATTATATTGCAAAAGAAATTGCTGACAGAGCCAATGATGGAACTGATGCAGTATATCTTAGTTGGGACATTGACTCTTTTGATCCTGCATATGCTCCAGGTACTGGAGAACCTGAACCGAATGGTTTGACTTCTAGAGAAGGAATACGAATGATTCGACAATTGTCAAAATCATTTGATCCAGATAGATTTGCAATGGATTTGGTGGAAATTGCACCCGCATACGATGTTAGTGATAATAGTTCGTATAATGGAGGAATTACATCAGGATTAGGACAAAGATTGGTCATAGAACTTCTTGCAGGATTATCATTAACAAAAAGAGGATTGGATGAAGGAGATCCTGTAAGACCAAATGATTACAAAGGTAAAGGAAACACATACAATTTTGGAAATCCTCGCGCAGAGATTCCAAAAAGAGATTAATGATTGAATTTTTCATAGAATTATTTCAAACTCAAAATCATTTTTTGATTTTGACAGCTGGGGCTATGGTAGGATTAATTCATGCATTTGAACCAGATCATGTTAGTGCAATGTCAACTCAAATCATATCTGGAAAATCAAATCTTACAAAAAAACAGTCTCTAAGAAATCTTACTACTATGTCTTCATGGAGAGGGATGTTATGGGGATTTGGGCATACATCAAGTATCATAATCATTGGAGTTTTAGTTGCAGGACTTTCATTAAACATAGGTAACGAATTTTTTATTGGAGCAGAATTAATTGTTGGAATTATGTTAATCGTATTAGGTATTTTTACAATCAGAAATAAAAATATTATACGACAAAGTCACATTCATCCTCACACACATGAGAATGGTATTTCTCATATTCATAAACACGACCATGCTAAAGATCACAAACATGACCATAAATCTTTCATTATAGGTAGCATTCATGGAATAGCTGGAAGTGGAGGTCTCGTTGCATTAACCGCATCCGCATTTATGGGTTTTGAAACTATGATGTATTTTTTGGTTTTATTTGGAATTGGTAGTATAGTTGGAATGGCAGTTATTAGTGGAATTATAGGACTGCCCTTCATATTATCCTCAAAAATGAGACAGACTGTACAATACATGAAATATGGGATTTCCGGGATAACTTGTCTAATTGGTACAAATATTATTTTTACAATAGTATTTGATTACAAATTACTATAATTCAAATTAATAATAATCATCTCTAGTTAATTTGAATTTTTAAATAATTTTGTAAAATTAACTCCTAAATTCAATATAACAAAAAATACTATTGCGGCTAAAATATGAGATATTACTGATGCCATATATGCATCATAATTAATTATTAATAATTCGTATTGAACACCCCATCTAACTATTGAATAAATTATTTCGCTACCACCAAACGAAAGAACAATTTTTAATAAATCAGATTTTAATAATAACTTGTTTATTTTTCCATTTTCTAAAATGTATTTTTTCTTATTATCTAGATAGAAAAGAGTTCCAAAAACAGCATAATACACAGAATGATCAATAAGTAATGTGATGGTACTATTCAATAGTTCAATTTGATCTGAGAAATAATTTGCTCCTAAAGCAGAAATTGTCATTGAAACAAGAAATGCGAGAAATATGTTTTTATTTAGTTTTAGATATTGGAGGCGTTCACTATTCATAATTTACTTGAAATTGACTACATATTCTAGTTTTTTCTTCAAAAACGATAAATTACAATCAATTAGAATGATTAGTATGGATTCGGATGAAAAACGATTAAAACAAGAAGATTGTAATGAAGATGAATTAGGAACAGGAATTCTAACATTAACTAACAAACGTATTGCATTTGATAAAAGAAAGAGTAGAATTGCAGATTTTTCAACAAAAATGGGTGAGACTGTAATTGATGTTCCTTTAGATCAGGTAGATGTATGGAAAGAAGGCAGATTCATCAAAAAGATTTGTTTTAAAATTAAAAATGATAAAGATGAAAAATCATACAAATTTGGTGTTTTGGGAACCGGTGGATGGTTAGAAGATATTCAAGATGCCATAGAAGATTTTAAGAATCAGTAAAGAACATCAACGCTATCTAATCTCCAAGATTGTTTAACAAATGTATCTTTAATTTTAGCACCACTAGATACACTAGATTCTTTAATACCAGTCCAAGCAATTTGAGAACCACAATCACCAGCATAATTTAATGGAACAACAAAAAATTTTGCTTTCTGTCTTTTACAGACATCTTTTAACATAGAAGATAATCTTTTGTTTGCGGCAACTCCTCCAACTATCATAATTTCATCTTTTCTTGTAAATGCTAAAGCACGTTCTGTTGCCTCAGCAATCATAGCAAATGCAGTTTCTTGTAATGAATAACATGCATCTTCAATTCCTTTTGAGGTACTTTGTTTTGCAGCAGACAGTAAGCCTGAAAATGATACATCATTTCCTTTTACTACATATGGTAGATCAATGTAATTGGTAGATTTATTTGCCAGTTCTTCAATTTTTTTCCCACATGGTGAAGCAAATCCCAGTGACCGTCCAAACTGATCTAAAAGCTGGCCCAAAGTAATATCCAAAGTTTCACCAAATACTCGCCATCGTCCTGAAGAGAATGCAAGAATCATTGTATGCCCACCTGAAACAAGAAGAACCAATGGATTTTTTGCTCCAGTTAGAAGCTTGCCTAATTCTATATGTCCAATTGCATGGTTTACCGGATAAATTGGAATATCATAATA
>Ga0206683_10002231_pt1 | contig 13118 bp, 9 predicted proteins | sample M280m12015metaG_FD_155483 | JGI IMG/M metagenome (GOLD analysis project Ga0206683, IMG submission 155483) | Ammonia-oxidizing marine archaeal communities from Monterey Bay, California, United States - M2 80m 12015 | ecosystem: Environmental > Aquatic > Marine > Intertidal zone | place: USA...
AAATACATGTCATTCTCCTTCTGAAATTAAGACTGGCTATTCGCGATTTGTTCTGCCTTTTGCGCGATCATACCGGTCGCCTGCTCTTCCAAAACATGAATGATGTTATCGCTTCGACTCTTCACCACCGTGTGCATAAAAATGGTCGGAATTGCTACAACAATACCTAGCACTGTAGTCATCAAGGCTTGAGAAATCCCCCCTGCCATGATGGTTGGATCACCAGCACCATAGACTGTAATTTGCTGGAACACTTGAATCATACCGGTAACCGTTCCCAGGAGGCCCCCTAGGGGTGCGATTGTGGCAATCATCTTAATTAGTGTAAGCATACTTTCAAGTCGCGGTGTCTCTTGCAGAATCGCCTCACCCAGCTTTAATTCCAGGGTCTCAGTATCTGCGCCAGGATTATTTTCAGCCACTAATAAAACACGACCTAGTGGGTTGTTCTTCGCTGGCTTATCTCTCTTTAATTGTCCTCGAACTTTAATTGACGTTAGGCTCAACATTAAGAGGCGGAGGAAGCCTATTAAAATACCAACAATACCAACACCGATGATGATAAACCCGATAACACCAGAGTTGTTACGGACTTGCTCTTCGACTGTTGGGAAATTAACGAGGTTAGCCATTACCTGCCCGCCTACACCGCCAGTTGGGTCTATTCCGACTTTCGTGAAGCCAGTGGATGAACTTTGTAAACTCGCGGCGCCGCTCAAGATGGCTGCGTCTGGCTGTCTTGGTAAAACTTGCAAATGGCCTATATCACCACTGTAACTTAGGTACTCTCCTTCGGAAACAGCATTGAAGGCGCCAACTCTAACAACGCTTCTGTTTGCCGTGTCACCGTTTGGTAAGGTCACGTCGGCATTAAATGAAACGACCCTACCTGATTCGGTAAGCTCCTGATGCATGAAGAACCAGAACCGTTCCATTTCTTCGACGTTAAGTTGTTCTACCGTCGAACCAGCTCTTTCAATAATTTCTTCCAACTGCCCAGCTCTGCCTGAGTGTTGCGAGCTAATAAGAGAGTTTTGAAAATTACTCAAGAAGTCCCCAGCTACTCCCTGCAAAGTACCAAACAATTCATTTAAATCACCACGTCGATCTCTGAGGATCTCACGTTTGTCAGCAAGAATAATTTGATTTGCTTCGAATTCATCACTCAAGGCATCTGAATCAGTTTCCTCAGTCGTGATTCGCTGATTAGTTGTATCAAGAATCTCTTGCTGTCGCGCAGCATTCTGTTCGAATTCCTGAACACGAGCTTGATATTCTTCTGATTCAGCAACACGATCGTTCTCGACAAGATCAAGCAGATTTGCGAGCGATGTTGCCTGGCCTGCAACTTGAGCAGAGGCAATGGATAAAACAAGAGCCGTTAAGAGGCTTGTGATATTTGTTAATTGTTTCACTGTGCTGCCTCCGGTGCTAATACTGGTAATTCAATTATGCGTGGTGCATCAAGCTGAGATGCAACGCGAATAGCTGTTTGCACCTGTGTTCTGTAATCACCAGCGGGGAGTGGGGCCCAGTTACGTGCGCGGTTGTCCCATGCGCCTGTCTCTTGACGATCAGTGGTTTGATACAGCAGTGCCACTCTCCCGATACGGGCGATATTAACGTCACGGTCTGTGCCATTGAGCGAAATCGTGTCCGGATAGGTTTCGATAGTTCGACCATAAGAAGTTTCCGTTTGGTACATAACTAGTACCTGACGAAATTTCTCCGCGATAGACACGTCTGGATTGTCTATCGCATCTCTGGCGAATTGCAGCCTGTTCCCTCTTTCATTGACATGAAAGGGGTAGTCAAGTTCGATAAATTGCTCGAGACTGGAAATCATTTTTTCCATTAATAGAGGAATGCCTTGCGTGATAGCTTCAACCCCAGCAATAGATTCGTCGAGGGTAGCGATTTGTTCTACCTGACCAGAAATTTGCTTGCGCCAGCCTGCATTTAGTACCAGCAAGGTCTCTAGAGTGTCATTCGAGCGCTTAAATTCTTCAAAATTTGAGCTAGCACTGTTTTGGAGTCTGGAAATTTCTTCTTGTGCTTCTGCAGATGCCTCGTACTTCTGTGCGACGACATCCATTGCTTGATCAATAACGTCACTATTGATAAGGATTTCCGCTGCTTGCGAAACTCCTACTAAGCATGTCGTGAGCAGTGCCAGAGCAGACATGCCCACCTTGTTAATTCGACGGTTATTCATGTGCCATCCTATTGTTTTGTTAATAATTCCGGTCAATCTAGATATGTCAGCAGAATTCCTGCTGTAGCTAGCGAGACGCGAATAACTATACTTTGTTGTTCTTCCTTTTAAACCCTAACTGCCCAAGTGTTCCGTGATTTTTCACATCGCTTGGAATCGGCAGTTTTCCTTGAAAATGCCGGCCAACAGTTACCGTTCTACTCAATTTTTAATAAATTGAGAAGCTTTGTAACTATCGACGCAACCATGACATTTAGAAAAAATCTAAATGCCGAACAGTCCCTGAAATTAAGCGTTTTAAGCCAAATTTGCGGCTAAGCCTATCACACTACCTTAAGTTATTTGAACCTTTTGCTAGGCAAAAGTTCGACTAAAAAACAGTCGGGTAACATATCTGAAGTTTTGAACACAACCAGAAGAGGTAGGACATAAAAGCCCTACCAGCCGGTGATTTCACCGAGCCCATCGCCAATATCTGCAAGGCTCCGGACTGTTTTTACGCCAGCATCCTTCAATGCTGCAAATTTCTCATCTGCTGTACCTTTGCCACCAGAAATGATCGCGCCAGCATGACCCATTCTCTTGCCAGGGGGTGCAGTAACACCTGCTATGTACGCTACCACCGGCTTGGTAACATTACATTTGATGAAAGCTGCGGCCTCTTCCTCTGCTGTACCTCCAATTTCACCTATCATTACAATCGCTTCGGTTTGTTCGTCCGATTCAAACATGTTCAAGATATCGATGAAGTTGGAACCTGGTATTGGGTCTCCACCTATACCGACACAGGAAGACTGACCAAAACCATGATCTGTAGTCTGCTTTACCGCCTCGTAAGTTAGCGTTCCGGATCGGGAGACGATGCCAACTTTACCTGGCAAATGAATATGACCTGGCATGATACCGATTTTACATTCCCCAGGCGTAATTACCCCCGGACAGTTCGGCCCGATTAAGCGCACTCCTGCGTGATCACATTTTTCTTTTGCTATTAGCATGTCGAGGGTTGGAATTCCTTCGGTAATGCACACTATTAGCTTAATTCCGGCATCAACTGCTTCAAGAATTGAGTCTTTACAAAAAGCCGCCGGTACGTAAATCACTGTTGCGTCTGCATGCGTTTCTTTGACAGCATCTCGAACAGTGTTAAATACAGGTAATTCAAGATGCGTCTGACCACCCTTCCCGGGAGTGACGCCACCAACCATTTGTGTTCCATATTCGATTGATTGCTTTGAATGGAAGGTGCCCTGAGATCCTGTAAACCCCTGACAGATTACTTTTGTTTGTTTGTTGATCAAAATGCTCATTAATTGCCCCCGGCCGCAGTTACAACCTTTTCAGCAGCATCGGCAAGACTGTCAGCCGCAATTATGTTCAAGCTACTTTTACCCAATATCTCTCTGCCAATAGCCGCATTATTGCCCTCCAAACGCACAACTACGGGCACTTCGACGCCGACTTCCTCAACCGCACCAATTACTCCTTCTGCAATTAAATCGCAACGGACAATACCACCAAAAATATTAACTAATACGGCTACCACATTTTCATCTGACAAGATTAACTTGAACGCTTCAGTAACGCGTTCCTTGGTAGCACCTCCTCCTACATCAAGAAAGTTAGCTGGACTGCCGCCAAATAGTTGCACGATATCCATTGTGCCCATTGCCAGGCCAGCACCATTCACCATGCAGCCGATGTTTCCATCTAACGCTACATAATTTAGATCCCATTGTGCGGCTTGCACTTCCCGGTCGTCCTCTTGAGAGGGGTCATGCATTTCACGCAATTTTGGCTGTCGATAAAGCGCATTACCATCTATGTTAATTTTTCCATCAAGACAAAGAATATTTCCTTCTGATGTAATAACTAGAGGATTAATCTCAAGAAGAGCCAAATCAAAATCAGCAAATAATTTAGCAAGACCTAAAAACAGTACAGTAAATTGCTTTATCTGATCTCCTCCTAAGCCTAATCGAAAAGCAAGATCCCTGCCCTGATAGGCTTGCGGTCCAGCCAGCGGGTCTATGGCAACTTTTAAAATTTTCGAAGGTGTCTCGGCAGCTACTTGTTCAATTTCTACCCCTCCTTCTACAGACGCCATAAAAACTAACCGTCTGGTTGAACGATCAATAACAGCGCCTAAATAAAGCTCTTTTGCTATGTTCGAGCATTCCTCGATAAAAACTTTGGAAACCGGCTGTCCGGTTGCATCGGTTTGATAAGTCACCATATTCTTACCTAGCCATTTTTCAGCAAACGCTATTGCTTCTTCAGCTGTGTCTACAAGCAGAACACCACCAGCTTTTCCTCGACCTCCAGCATGCACTTGAGCTTTGATAACCCATTTCTCACCCCCGATTTCCTTAATCGCATCCGCAACCTTATCAGCAGAGCCTACTGCGATTCCTTTAGATACAGGCAACCCGTATTCGGCAAATAATTGTTTTGCCTGATTTTCATGTAAATTCATTTGAGCTCCAAGTCTGCGGATTTTTTTACTTTATTCTGAAATATGTAGCTTTAATAATTCTATTTCCGCCGCTTTCTATTACTAATGTGTATCGCATGACCATTTGCTGCCAAGGCAGCTTCATGAACCCCTTCTGACAAAGAGGGATGGGAAAACATTGTCAACCCTATGTCTTCGGCGCTAGCACTGAATTCCATTGCAATCACAATTTGCTGTAACAAATCTGCAGCGCTGGCACCAATAATGTGACAGCCCAAAATCCGATCGGTTTGAGCATCAGCCAGGATTTTGATTAAACCATCTGAATCATTAGCTGCAAGCGCCCGTCCACTAGCAGCAAAAGGGAATATCCCTATCTTATAGTCGATACCAGATGTTTTCAGCTCTTCTTCGTTTTTGCCTACCCAGGCGACCTCAGGATGTGTGTAGATTACGGAGGGAACAAGTTCGTAATTCACCTGAATTTTTTTATCCGCAATCCGCTCAGCAACCATGATTCCTTCTTCCATTGCTTTGTGTGCAAGCATCGGACCTCGCACTACATCTCCTACCGCATAAACACCTTGGACATTAGTTTCACATTGATCGTTAACTTTAATAAAACCTTTTTCATCGAGCTCTATTCCTACAGATGCTTCCAGCAGGTCATCTGTAAATGGCCGTCGACCAACAGCGACGATCAGCTTATCGAATTCAGCCTTTTGATTTCCTTTAGTGTCTGTAAATTCAATTGTGACAGTTTTCTTGGCACCTTTGCTTAGCTTGCAACCAGTGACTCGAGTACCTAGCTTTATTTCGAGACCTTGCTTTCCGAGAATTTTTAACGTTTCTTTGGCGATTTGCTTGTCAACAGCAGGGAGGAAATTTTCAAGAGCTTCCAAGACTAAAACCTCAGAGCCTAATCGCGACCACACACTCCCTAATTCGAGCCCGATAATCCCGGCACCAATTACTCCCAAACGTTGTGGCACTTCTTGAAATTCTAGAGCTCCAGTTGAGTCAACGATGGTCTCTTGATCAATAGGCGCTGAGGGAATGTTTATTGGTACTGAGCCGGCAGCAATTATTATATGTTTGGCTGTTAACTCTTGCTTTTGACCATCGTGACCTATCACCTTTACTTTATCGTTACTAACAATTTTACCAACACCGGCAATGTCATCAATTTTGTTTACCGTAAAAAGCCCTTTCACACCCTGAGTTAATTGACTGACAATTTGATCTTTGCGGGCAATCATCCAAGGCACATCAATCCTTACGTTTTGTAATTTTATCCCATGGGCAGCGGAGTTTTCTTTCGCTTCAAAATATTTATAGGATGAGTCGAGTAAAGCCTTTGAAGGAATACAGCCGACATTTAAACATGTGCCTCCGTAAACAGTTTCTTTATTACTGTTGCGCCATTTTTCAATAATCGCAGTCTTCAGGCCTAGCTGAGCACACCGAATAGCGGCGACATAGCCTGCTGGACCGGACCCAATTATAACGACGTCATATTCTTTGCTCATACTAGTCTCTCAATGTACTTTTAAATTTCCAACAAGAGTCGCGTTGGATCCTCTAATAATTCTTTAATAGTAACTAAAAATTGAACTGCCTCTTTGCCGTCGATCATTTGATGATCATAAGAAAGCGCAAGATACATCATAGGCAAAACCTTAACTTCTCCTTCCACCGCCATAGGACGCTCTTGAATTTTATGCATGCCCAATACAGCTGTCTGAGGTGGATTTAGTATCGGCGTTGAGAGCAAAGAGCCAAATACACCGCCATTTGAAATTGTAAAGGTGCCACCTTTCATTTCTTCAATCGACAATTTCCCATCTTGCGCCTTCTTACCAAAACCACTAATCTCCTTTTCGATCTGTGCAAGCCCCATGTTGTCAGCATTTCTTAATACCGGGACTACTAATCCACGTGGCCCTCCAATGGCAACGCCGATGTCCTGATACCCATGATAGACAAAATCATTGCCGTCTAGAGATGCATTAACGGCTGGATATCGCTTAAGAGCTTCAATCGACGCCCTTACGAAAAAAGACATAAAGCCCAAACGCACACCTTCATGGCTTTTTTCAAACTCTTCTTTATATTTAGCCCGGATGTCTATTATGGGCTACATGTTGACTTCGTTGAAAGTTGTCAACATTGCAGTGCTTTGTGTTGCATGAAGCAATCGTTTAGCAACCGTGGCCCGAAGGCGGCTCATGGGGACCCTTTCTTCCACCCTGCCTTCCGAAGATATTGGCAGGCCGGAACTTATCCCGGCCATGGGTGAGCTGTTGGGAGTCAGCGCCTCAGCTGCAAGATGACTAACGACATCTTCTTTGGTTATCCGGCCATCTTTACCACTACCCTCGATAACCACAGAATTCAGATTACTCTCTTCAATAAGTTTTTTTGCTGCTGGACTGACGATAGGGTCTTCATTACCCGCTATATCTTTAATTTCTAAGCTCACTTTCGCATTTCCAGAAGTCAGATCATTAGGTTCTTCTACCAAAGCCCCGATTGCCTCATTGCTGACAATCGTATCGCCTGCGGTTTTTATTATTTCTTTTAAGACACCATCTTTTGGTGAGACAACTTCTATGACTACTTTGTCTGTCTCAATGTCTACTAATAGTTCATCACGACTTACATTGTCTCCAATATTTTTATACCAGGTTGCGATCGTTCCATCCGGGACGGATTCTGGTAAGGTTGGTGCTTTTATTTTAATGGTCATGATTAGCTAAGCGCCTCATCAATAAATTTTTCTTGTTGACTTATATGTAATGCTGGATAGCCTGCTGCTGCTGCTGCAGACGCCTCTCTTCCAGCATACTCAAGCCAGATTTCAGGGAAATGTTCGTTTAGTACGCGGCGGATGTGATGCTGACTAGAATACCATGCGCCTTGATTCATTGGCTCTTCTTGGCACCACGTAATCGTTTTAACGTTTCTGTACTGTAGGAGGCAATTTTCAAAATCTTCATGAGGGAAAGGATATAATTGTTCTAAACGTATTATGGCTATATTGTCTAATCCTCGGGCCCGCCTTTCCTCTCTCAGTTCGTAGTAAACCTTGCCGCTGCAAATTATGACTTTCCCTATTTTTTCCGCATCAAAGCCATCTGTTTCATCAATTATGACCTGAAAACTACCTTCTGCCATCTCAGTCATCGTGGATACTGTCTCTTTATGACGCAACAAGCTTTTAGGAGACATGACAATGAGCGGTTTACGTAGAGGGCATAATACTTGCTTACGTAACATATGGAACACTTGAGACGATGTGGTTGGCAAGCAAACTTGAATGTTATGTTCTGCACTCAGCTGCAGAAACCTTTCTAACCGAGCGGATGAGTGTTCAGGGCCTTGGCCTTCATATCCGTGAGGTAGTAACAAAGTTAGACCGCATAACCGCGACCATTTATGTTCGCCACTCGCAATAAATTGGTCAATAACTACCTGTGCGGAATTTGCGAAATCACCAAATTGTGCTTCCCAAATCACTAATGCATTTGGAGTCGTTGTCGAGTAGCCATATTCAAATGCAAGAACGGCAGCTTCTGACAATAAAGAGTCATAGATAGTAAAGGATCCCTGATCTTTCTCCATGTTCTGTAAAGGAATGTATTCATTACCAGTCTGAGTGTCATGAACAATTGCATGCCTATGAGAGAAGGTGCCACGACCCACATCTTGCCCGGTGATGCGCACTTTATTACCACTGGTTAAAATGCTTGCATACGCAAGACTTTCTGCAAAACCCCAGTCAACGGGGTTTTGCCCTTCCGCCATCTTAGAGCGATCATCAAATATTTTCTTTACTTGGCGCTGAAGAGTGAAACCATTAGGAACTTCTATTAGTTTTTTTGCGAGGGCCTGTAACGTGGCAACCGGGATTGAAGTATTATAATTTGGACTCCAGTCATGGCCTAAGTAAGGACTCCAGTCAACAAATAGTTCCACTGATGGTTTTTTTACTAAGCTTTTTACAACATGCTCACCTGTATCTAGCTCAGCACGAAAGGCGGCATTCATTAAATCCGCGTCCAAAGCTGTCACTATATTTTGCGCACCGAGCTTCTCCGCGTAGAGCGCGCGTGTTGTTTGATGTTGCTTAATAGCGGAGTACATCAAAGGTTGTGTGATTGAACCCTCATCGGTTTCATTATGACCTCGCCTTCGATAACAGACTAAATCAATAACCACGTCCTTCTTAAATTCATATCTAAAATCCGACGCCAATTTAGTCACGAATAAAACGGCTTCAGGATCATCAGCATTAACATGAAAAATAGGAGCCTGAATCATTTTTGCAACATCAGTACAATATTCAGTCGAGCGAGCGTCATCCTGTCTGCTGGTGGTAAAACCGACCTGGTTATTGATTACAATGTGAATCGTGCCACCAGTGCCATAAGCACGAGTTTGGGACATTTGGAATGTCTCCATGACAACGCCCTGTCCAGCAATTGCCGCGTCGCCGTGCACAAGTATTGGTAATACAAATCTACCCTCTTTATCATCACGACGAGATTGCCTAGCGCGCACGGACCCTTGTACAACCGGAGAGACAATTTCTAAATGAGATGGATTAAATGCCATCGCCATATGCAATTCCCCGCCAGCCGTCATAATATTTGACGAAAACCCCTGGTGATATTTTACGTCTCCCGAGCTTTGGTAGACCGCTTTGCCCTCAAATTCATCAAATAATTCCGCAGGATTCTTTCCTAAAATATTAACCAGGACATTTAGACGTCCACGATGAGCCATGCCGAGGACTATTTCTTTAATTCCGTATGCGCCAGCGACTTGAACTATTTCGTCTAAGGCTGGAATGAGGCTTTCGCAACCTTCAAGCCCGAAGCGTTTGGTGCCTGGGTACTTAGAGTCTAGATGTTTTTCCAAGCCTTCGGCCGCAGTTAATCGTTCAAGTAAGTGTCGTTTAACTTCGTTTTCAAACGAAGGGATTCCATCATTGCTTTCAATTCGTTGCTGGATCCATTGTTTTTCTTCTAAATTGACGATGTGCATAAACTCATAGCCAATCGAATTACAATAAATGCGTTCTAGGGTATTAATTATGTCTTTCAATGAAGCTCGTTTTGGGCTTATAAACAAAGAGCCAGTTTGAAAAATAGTGGAAGTATCGATTTGAGATAAATTGTGGAAGCCCAGCTCGAGGTCTGGCACTCTCTCTCGGTGCATTAGTGACAGAGGGTCTAAAGAAGCTTTCTGATGCCCCCTAACCCGATAAGAGCTGATTAATTGTAAAACTTGTACTTGTTTACTTTCATGCTCAGAATTAACGACCGCATCATTACTTAGAACTTGCTTGTAGCGGCTAATTTTTCCGAGCGCTATAAAGTCTTTTTTTATCTCTGCGTGCGATACTTCGATCTCGTCAGATCCGTTTATTGCCGGTAACGATTGGAAAAGTTCTCGCCATTGTTCTGGAATAGAAGCTGGATCAGACAGAAAACTTTCGTAGAGATTTTCCACATACTGTACGTTGGGGCCTGACAGGTGCCCTGTGCTCCACATTACTTCCATTAATTTATCTTGCATATCTCAACCTCTAGTACCGCAAACGTAGTAGTAATGATTTGCTATTGAGTCCTTTCGAATTTTTAAGTTCCTTGAGAGATCAACATACTCCTGATATGACCAATTGCGCGGGTTGGGTTTAAACCCTTAGGACAAACAGCTACACAGTTCATGATGCCGCGGCATCGAAATACGCTGAATGGATCTTTGAGCCCATCGAGCCTTTCCGTAGTAGCAGTGTCACGGCTATCCGCTAGAAATCTATAAGCCTGTAGAAGACCAGCAGGCCCAATAAACTTATCCGGATTCCACCAGAACGAAGGACAACTAGTATTACAGCAAGCGCAGAGAATACATTCATACAATCCATCTAATTTTTCGCGATCCTCCGGAGTTTGTAATCGTTCAATTCCGGGAGCAGGATCATCATTGAGAAGGTAGGGTTTTACTTTTTCAAACTGTTTATAAAAGATGGACATGTCCACTACTAAATCCCGTATAACGGGCAGTCCGGGCAAAGGGCGCAAAATTAGTTTTTGTCCGGGTATCACCACTTCAGATAAAGGGGTGACGCAGGCAAGCCCATTACTCCCATTAATATTCATGCCGTCAGAACCGCACACTCCCTCCCTGCAAGAACGCCTGTAAGCTACCGTAGGATCCTTCTCTTTCGCGAGTGCCAAAACATCCAGAACCATTAAGTCTTTCCCAGACGGAACTTCGACATCGATATCCCGCATAACAGGCTTATCGTCGGTTTCTGGATTGTAGCGATATATGCTGACTAACACGGCATAGCTTCCTTAGTAAGTTCGGATTTTGGGTTCGAAAGTGTCTACGGTTTTCGGTTTGAAATTTACTACCCGCTTACCAACTGATTTGTCAGCGGGAAAATACATAGAATGACACAGCCAGTTTTCATCATCACGTTCCCTAAAATCATCACGCGCGTGAGCACCACGACTTTCAGTTCTTGTTTCAGCGGCAACTGCTGTAGCCTCAGCGACTTCAAATAAATTTTCGAGCTCTAGGGCTTCAATGCGTGCAGTGTTAAATGTACTACTCTTATCTTTAAGGTGAACATTTGCAATTCGTTCCCTAAGCTCTTCCAATTTTTTAATGCCTTCCAGCATAAAGTTACCTTTTCGAAATACACCGAAATGGTTTTGCATAATATTTTGCAATTCTGCTCTTAACTGGGGAACGCTTTCCCCAGCAGTAGATTCGTTTAGTCTGTGTAATCTGACCATGGAACTATCAATATCTGATTTACTTGCGTTGCGCTGCTCAATACCCTGAGCCAGCATCTCTTCAATATATTTGCCGGCTGCACGGCCGAAAACCACGAGATCTAGTAAGCTATTTCCTCCAAGACGATTGGCCCCATGGACCGAGACACAGGCAGCTTCGCCTACTGCAAACAAGCCAGGAATGATTTTGTCTTCGCCAACAGCGCTATGTGTTAATGCTTGACCGTGAATATTGGTTGGAATTCCACCCATCATATAATGACAGGTTGGCACCACGGGAATTGGCTCCTTAATAGGATCAACGTGGGCAAAAGTTCGCGACAATTCAAGAATCCCTGGTAGTTTGGAATTAAGTACTTCTTCACCTAAATGATCAAGTTTAAGCATAACGTGATCGCCGGCTTCACCACATCCTCTGCCTTCTAGAATTTCTAACACCATCGACCGAGCAACTACATCTCTGCCTGCCAAATCTTTTGCCGTCGGTGCATAGCGTTCCATAAAACGCTCACCGTCCTTGTTAATTAGATACCCCCCTTCCCCGCGACATCCTTCTGTGACTAGCGTTCCCGCGCCATAAATGCCAGTGGGGTGAAACTGCCACATCTCCATATCTTGTGCGGGATACCCGGCACGCAAAGTCATACCAACTCCATCACCAGTATTAATTAAAGCATTTGTTGTCGATGCATAAATTCGGCCTGCGCCGCCTGTGGCGAATACTGTTGCCTTAGAATTTATGAAAACGGTTTCACCGTTTTCTATATTGATTGTAATTACACCAACAATTTCGCCGTCTTGGTTTTTCACCAAATCAGTCGCATACCACTCATTAAAAAATGCAGTGTTATTTTTTAAATTGGCCTGATACAAAGTGTGCAGCAAAGCATGACCAGTTCTATCTGCAGCAGCGCAAGTTCGTGAAGCCTGCCCGCCATTACCAAAGTCTTTTGACTGACCGCCGAATGGTCTTTGATAAATACGCCCATTACCTGTGCGAGAAAACGGCAATCCCATATGCTCTAATTCAAAAACAGTTTGTGGCCCCTCACTGCACATATACTCGATGGCATCTTGGTCACCGATATAGTCAGATCCTTTAACTGTGTCATACATATGCCAACGCCAATCATCATCCGGATCATCACTAGCAATGGCGCAGGTGATCCCTCCTTGAGCGGAAACTGTATGAGAGCGAGTGGGGAATACTTTTGAAATAACGGCGGTTTTATATCCTGATTGCGCCAGCTGAAGAGCAGCTCGCATTCCTGCGCCGCCGCCACCAACTATCACCGCATCAAATGAAATAATTCTAACCTCAGCCATTTAACTTCCCCAAAAAATCTGAACGCCCCAAATCAAGTAAATCGTAACTAGTAAAAATACAAAGAACTGAAAAACAAAGCGCAAGAATGTCGCATTCTTACCAAATTGTACTGACGTAATGTAATCAGTAGTAACCGTCCACATTCCAATCCAAGCATGAGCACAAAGCGCAATTAATGTAATGATGCTAAATACGCGCGTAAAGATTGAATCAAATAGGGATTTCCATGCCTGAAAATCCATATCAGCATAAAGAAGGAAATTACCAAGGATAAAAATAGTGTACGCTGCGAGGATCACAGCACTGAAT
>Ga0206683_10002232_pt1 | contig 13118 bp, 14 predicted proteins | sample M280m12015metaG_FD_155483 | JGI IMG/M metagenome (GOLD analysis project Ga0206683, IMG submission 155483) | Ammonia-oxidizing marine archaeal communities from Monterey Bay, California, United States - M2 80m 12015 | ecosystem: Environmental > Aquatic > Marine > Intertidal zone | place: USA...
AACATTTCAACCCAATACTATTGTTTATGCTATACCAACTAAAACACCACTTGCAAGTAAAGTAATGAAAGCAAAAATTGGTGTCGTGTGGCACACAACGTATACAGGTAAAACAATCACGGGCATGTCAGCAAGTTTTGGTAAGGGCATTGCAAAGAAATTTAAACAGTCACCTAGTATTTGGATGGACGATGCTACATATCGTGATGTTACAGGACAAGCAACGCTTACATCAAAAGAAACAGACGAATTAACAAAAATATTATCAGCCGCAGGTAAAGTATTTCAAAAGTTATCTGCATCAGTTTTGAATTCAATTCATCAAGACGAAGATTTAATGATGAAGATTAAAACATTTAACAATACATTTGTACGTGCAGGTGAACCTTTTCCTAATCCAAAAGACCACGTAAAAAAGTTGTATAGTTGGCTTCAAGCTAAGTATCAAAAAGAAATAGATGACAGAAAGACAGATAAAGCAAAAGATAAACAGCGTGAAACATTAAAAAGACTTAATAAAATATTTGCTCATAGTGAAGAATTAAAGAATATTTTTACATTGATGAATCATCTAGTGAATGCAAAAGCAATAGTTATTAATAAACTTAATCAAGCAAGCAGTTTAGGTACATTCTTGAGAACTAGAAATGGCTTTAGGGCAACGAATCAAGAAGGATTTGTAGCTATTGACAATATCAATGGTTCAATTAAGCTAGTTGATAGAATGGAATTCAGTAAAGCAAACTTCTCTCCTGAAGTTATTAAGGGCTGGAATTAGTCTGAGTTATAAATAGAATCAAACAGTCTAGTTAGTGTACGCAAAACCTAGTAGACTGCGTTAAGTCCACGGAAAACACGCAGGTGAAAAATGAAGAAAGCCGTAATAACATTCGGTCGATTTAATCCAATGACAATCGGCCATGAAAAACTTGTAAACAAAGTCAAAGATGTTTCAAAGAAAACATCTGGCGACCCACACATCTATCTATCCCACACCCAAGATAACAAACGTAATCCGTTAGACTATAAAACTAAAGTTAAACTCGCACAACGAGCATTCGGTTCTGTGGTCAAAAAATCACGTGCAAGAACTATCATTGAAATAATGAAAGAATTAGAAAAGAAGAAATATACAGATGTTCATTTAGTTGTTGGTTCTGATAGAGTTAAAGAATTTGATACATTACTACAAAAGTATAATGGTAAAGATTATACATTTGATAGTATAAAAGTAGAGTCTGCTGGAGATAGAGACCCTGATGCTGAAGGAGTTAGCGGAATGTCTGCTACTAAAATGAGAGTGGCCGCTAAAACGGGAGATTTAAAATTATTTAAAAAGGGTGCTCCTAGTAAATTAACAGATAAAGAGAAAGAAATAATGTACAATAAATTACAAGCCATTCTTGAAGAAAAAGATTTAGAAAAAATAAAAGATGTTGAAGATGAACTTGATGATGATGATTTTGAAGTCAGCGATAAAGAGGCATCAGCCGCGGCAGATGCAATGAATACAGACAAACTTGATGATGAAGATATGTCTGATGTTGACCCAGAATTAGATGACGAAGATGACGAAGATGAAGAAGAAGTCAAAGAAGTTAGAAAGCCACTAACAGTTGCACAGAGAGCAAAGATTGCACGTAGAATGAAAAAGATGGCACCTAAATTAAAATTAAAGAAAGCAATGGCTGCAAAGAGAATGGCAAGTCCTGCAAAATTAAAAAAGAGAGCAAGAAAGGCAGCCATTCAATTATTAAGAAAAAGATTTGCAGGTAAAGCTGGAGCGAATTATGCTAGTTTAGCACCATCAGCAAAGATTGGTGTTGATAAAATATTAGCCAAGAAGATGGGAGCAGTTAATGTAATTGCTAAGAAGATGCTTAAAGTAGTTAGAAAGAAAGAACAAGAACGAATCAAATCACTCCGTTCTAAAAAAGAAGAAGTACAGATTGATGTCAATGAAATGTTTAATGAAATGATGACTACAAGATATAAAGGTAAGATAGTCGCTAATCAAATATTTAAAACCCAATTAAAAGCATTTGCATTTGCATCAAAACATGGTGGTAAAGTTATCCGAACTGGCAAAGAGTTTAGAGTAACAGTACCTAGACAATCAGGCCCAAGGTCTAGAACATGGGATTTAGAAGATAATGCAAAATTATCATTAATGCAAAAAGCAAGTCGAAACGATATTCCTTTTGAAATTATACAGGAAGTATTTGAAAGAGGATTAGAAGAATATGATATAACACCAAGAGAATCACAAGATAGACAACAATGGGGATTTGCACGAGTTAATTCTTTTTTAACTAATGGAACTAGAAAAGCTGTTGATGCAGATTTATGGGAAATGATAGAGATAATTGCAGAGGGACCAAATGACCCTGCGATATTTAAAGCAGTATTCTTAGCAGGTGGTCCAGGTTCTGGTAAGTCATTCATTGCAGGCAAAGCTGGTCTACTATCATTTGGATTTAAATTAATTAATCCAGACCCTGCATTTGTATCTGGACTAAAGAAAGCTGGTCTTGAAATGTCAGCAAAAGATATTTTTTCAAAGAAAGGACAAGAAGTTAGAAAAGCTGTAAGAGCATTAACAGATAAGCAAACAGAACTTGCAATCGGAAATAGATTAGGATTATTAGTTGATGGTACTGGAAAAGAAAAAGAAAAAATTACAAAATTAAAAAGTCAAGTAGAGAAATTTGGATATGAAACTTATCTCTTAGCAGTAAATACAGATTTAGAAACTGCAATGGAGAGGAACAGAAATCGTGCAAGAAAACTACCAGACGATAAAGTTAAAGAAATGTGGCTGGCAGTAAGAAATAATATGACATATTATAAATCAATATTCGGAAAGAACTTTCTTACAGTTGTTAATAATAAAGAGGATAGTCCATCAAAACAATCAATGATAGCATATAAAAAGATTGGTGCATGGTCTAAGAAACCACCATCTAGCAAGATTGCACAAGACTGGATTAAACAAGCATTAGATGCTAAGAAAACTAGGAGAGAAGAAGTGGAAAATGAATTGAATGAAGTATATGTATTAGTCCATAACAACAGAATTGTTGATAAGGGCAATAAGTCTCAAATGAATAGTGCAAGAAAGGCATTGAAGAAAAAAACAGGTGAAACAGACCATAAGAAATTGTTTGTTGGACTATCAGGAATGAAACCTCAATTTGTTGATATTGGTAAAAAGTGGACAGAAGAAGTAGAAATAAAAGAAATCTATAAAGGCTTTGAGAAAGTTGCAGTAATTAAAGGTAAGCCAAACGATATCAAAAAAGCAAAATCTCACTTTGATAGAGTATTAGATACACTTGCTAATTTTACGGGAACAGATATTAAAACTCATATTGATTCAATAGAACGTTATGTCGATAAACTTGATAGACTTATTATCAGAGGAACTAAAGCTGGTGGTTGGGCTATGGATATTCTTAAAAAGAATAAAAAATTAAAAGCAGATTATGATTTTGATTTATCTAGTAGAAAACTAGGTACTTCTATGATGAGAATGGGTGAACAATCATTTAATGAAAACTTTGAAAACCTTATGGAGATGTCACCTACTGAAAAAATAGCAACTGCTATTGGTGGCGCAGTACATAAAAGAGCATATGCGGCCGCACTTGATGTTTATAAAAAGAAGACTATGGGTAAAAAAGACCCGCACCGTTCACAGACAGCGGCTAAAATAGCACAAACATTTAAGGGAGTAGAACCAAAACCTTTCGTTGATTTAATAAACAAGTTAGCAGACAAGGGATTAATACCAAAAGAAATTCATGCAAGTGTTGATGAAGGAGTACAAATTTCTTTAGATGATGGAGCAGTATCAGGAGATAAAAAAACTAGATTACTTGCTTTATATCATAAAGCATTTGATTTACCACCAGGTTCACCAGCATGGAAAGAAGTTAAAAAAGAGATTGAGAAATTAAGAAAGAAACTTAATATGAGCGAAGACATATCTGAAGGACTACCATCACATCTTGCACATCTTGCAAAACTTTTTGATGAAGATACAAATGTACAAAAACTCGCAACAAAAATTAAAAAAAGAAAAGAACTTAACAAAACTAGAGATGATGATGCGATGGATAGAGCAAGAAGTCAAGATACTGCTGTTGCGAATCGAGGTGAATCGGTTGATGATATGTTTGGGAAAATGTTAGAAGATACGGAGAAAAAATCAATGAAGAATTTTAAAGAGCATAGAGAATTAGATGAGGCCCAAGGTAAGGCAATGGACCAGAATAAAAGATTAAAGGCTTTTGATAAATTAAAACCAAATCAAGAAAAAGTAATTACTTTTAATTCTGCAATGTCAGGGACCACAGTAGGCAAGTTTAAAATTGGCAGAAAAACTAAAGTTTCAGGTGGAAAGATTGAAAAAATTACCATGCAAAGACTTGGTAAAGATGGAAAACCTGGTGGTGTAAAACACTTCTTATACAATAGAGGTGGTAATGTTTCAATGGCAATTGGTGACTTGGCCGCAACGTTAGTAGATATTAAATAAAATGTATGATTATAGATGTAAAATCATAAAGATTATTGATGGCGATACAGTTGACGTTGATATCGACTTAGGTTTTAATGTGATTTTAGAAAAACAGAGAGTACGTTTAATGGGTATTGATACTCCAGAATCTAGAACAAGAGACCTTGAAGAAAAGAAATATGGTTTAATGGCAAAAGATTTTGTTAAGAAATATATGCCTGTTGGTTCATTGCAACAACTTTCTACTAATGTAGATAAGTCTGGTGAAGATGAGCGAGGCAAGTTTGGAAGAATACTAGGTACATTTTTTGTAGAAGATGAAGAAAATTATACAGTAAGTCTGAATGAGATGATGATATCACATCATCATGCAGTTAAATATACAGGTCAGAATAAAGAACTTGTTAAAGAAGAACATATGATGAACAGGAAATTACTAGATGAAAAACTTTAAAGAATATTATCTTGCTGAAGACCCAACAATGTGGCCTTGGATGTGGAAAGACAACAAGGGAGAATTTTGGAGAGGACAAGGCAAAGAAGGCAAAGGTAGTGGTCTTGGTGCATTAGGTGCAGGAATTTATTTTACATGGGACGAAAACATGGCCAAAGCGTATGCTAAAAAATTTGGTGGTAAAGTTTCAAAGTGGGCAATTAAAAAGAATTTAAAAGTTATTGATGCGGGTGGTAGTTTTGGTGCAGGAGATAAAGAATGGATTGAATTGAAAAAGAGAATGGGCTTTAAGAATCCAAGAGATTGGAGTAATGATAAAGGATATGCATCATCAGTAACAAAAGAATTAAAAAAAATGGGATATGATGGTGCCCTTAGTGATGACAAAGCAACGGGTATAGTCATCTTTGATAAAAAGAATATAAAGAAAATAAAATGAAATCGTTTATACAATATATATCAGAGGATAAAATTATTTGCGGTGAATGTTTTTCATGGGCATTTAGACAAGCTGTTGATGGTTGGGAGAAAGGTAAAAAATGGATATTAGTTCACGGAACTGTTACTGAACCTTTTAAAGAACCTGTAAACAAATATACTCATGCATGGGTAGATAAAGGTAGTAAGATTGAAGACTGGCAAAATATGAAAGCTGGATTTGGTGGTAAATTCTCAGGTAAAGGATATCCTAAAAAAGTTTTTAAAGAGATATACAAACCAGAAAAGATGACATTATATAAAAGTATGGACGATATTGCAAAAGCATGGAAGAAAGATAAAACGCCAGGAATACATTACGGACCTTGGAAATGAGAACATTTAGAGAACATAGAATTTTAGAAGAAGAAATATCAAGAGCAGATTTATCTGGCCTTGAGAGATATGTAGATAAGTTATTTGCTAAAGTGGGTGTAGATATAGAATTTTCAAAGCATTTTATAGACAGATTGAAAGATGCTAGAAATAAGAAACCAATAACAATGGCAGAATTAGTACGTTTATTTAAACAGACGTTCAAGAAGTATGGCAATAAAATTGCACAATTAGGAGATAAAGCACAAGCAGTTATGCACGATATGAAGACAGATATTAATGTTCCATTCGTTCTAAACTGGGATAAAAAGAGTCAAGAGTTTGATTTAGTGTCTAAGACAATCATGAGAAAAGGTGATTTTAAGACATCTAATCAAAAGTTGTCTGTGTAGTGTGTTTTATTATAAATAGTATATCAACAAGATAAAGCGGGTATAAGAAAATGACTGATAAGAAAGATGACAATAATGCAGGTTGGACAGGTATGGCAAAACCAGTGTTTGGTATTAATCATAATCCGTTCAGGAGTGGTGACAGTCTGGTAGATGCTGTGAGAGCAGTTCTATCTGGTAAACCTGTTACACAAGAACAGAAAGCAGAGTTAGAAAAACAGAATCCAGTAGATGCATTAAAAAAAGAAGAAGTAAAAAAAGAAGATGCATCAAACGATAAGTCTGATGATGGAGAGGGATTAGATAAAGCTGACCCTAAGGCCGCAAAGAAAAAGTTTGCTGACAGAAAAGACAAAGATATTGACAATGACGGTGATACTGATGACTCTGATGAATATCTTCATAAAAAGAGAAAGGCTATTTCTAAAGATGTAGAAAAAGATGATGCACAAGAAGGCAATGTTTATTCAAATGCTTTAAAGAAAGCTAAAGAAAATGGACTTGACACATTTGTAGTTGCTGGTAAAAAATATAATGTCAAAACAAATGAAGAAATTAAAGAAGTTGCAATGAGTTTTGTTAAGAACAAAGAATTTCCTGGTAAAGAAATTGCAAAGAAAATGAAAGCAATGGGCAGACCGATGGCAGGTCAAGCACCTAAAGTTGCAAAAATGAAAAAAGTTACTTGGCGTGAATTAGATTTAATGTTACCTGATATGATTGCAGGTAAAGATATTGCCGCACTTTTTACAGAAGATAATACAAACGACAAGTCTGATGATGGTGAGGGTTTAGACAAAGTACAACCTAAAGCTGTCAAAAAGAAATTTAAAGATAGAAAAGATAAAGACATTGATAATGATGGAGACACAGATGACTCTGATGAATTTCTTCATAAAAGACGTAAAGCAATATCAAAATCTATTGCTAAAGAAGTAAAAGAAAAATCTAAAGATACTGTACTAGCTGTTAATCCAAAAGACCCTAAAGCAAAACGTGGTGGTGGCGTACAAAAAGTTAAGAAGAAAGATTGGCCAGCATTACAGAAGAAAGGTTGGGTATTAGCAGAAAATAGACAAGCAATCATTTATATAGACCCAGAAGAAAAGTATATTGAAGTAGATTTCGGACCCGCTGAAATGTCAGATATACTTGTAGAGGGTATGATGTATGAACGATGGTCAATACCTAAAATGCCAGAAACAAATCCTAAAGGTGGTGATAATTTAGTAGCATGGAAACATGATTTTGCTGATTGGCTAGGTGAACTTAAACCTGGTGCTAAATTCAATATCAGTTTTGCTAGTGATGATACTGTACATGATTTTCCAAAAGCAGGTACAAGAAACGAAAAAAAATACAAGTTTGTTACTAAAGTAATAGGCGGTAAAGTAGCCGAAGTGATGAAAGCACTAGAAAAAGTTGAAAAAATTAAATAAAGGTAACGATAATGAAACTATTCAGATTTATAAAACTTAACAACGTACACGAGAAGAAGAAGTCTGGTGCTGGAGAAGAAGGTACTAATGAATTAATTAGTCAATACAAGAAAGGTACTCCTGGTGAAGTTGATGAAGGCGGAATGAAATCACTTTCAGTAGATTTAAAAGACCTTGATGATAAAGAGTTTAAAGCTAAGTATGGAAAAACTAAAGAAGTAATGAAGAAGATGTTAAAAGCTGGTTGGAAAGAACAAGTGTTCTATTCAGATATGCTTGAAGAAATTGGACTTATTGAATCTAATATGGATAAGTTAAACGATATTGTCAAGAAGAAACAAAACGCAAACATTAAGTTTAAAGACAAGTCAGCTAAAGTTGATTTATATACTGCCTCTGCTGTTGTAGGAGTAATTAATAAATTAAATCCTGGTAACAAAAAGAAAGCAATAGAGATGATTAACAAGGGAACTTTATCACAATTTATGAAATTGCAAAAACTAGCATTCGGAAGTATTAAATCAGAGTATCAAGCAGAAGGAACGTGGCATCTTCCAAAATCACCTAAAGATAAGAAAGCATTGGGTAAAGCATTGAAGAAAAAAATAACAAAAAGAGATGAAAACGCTATCTTGAAACTTTTAGGTGATGATGAAGTTGCTGATATTTTCGGTGATGCAAAACCTGGTGAAGATTTAAGTAAAAAGATTCTCGCAGTAGTAAAATCTTTGGAAAAAGAAATAAGAAAACCTATTACTGAAGATGAAGAAGAATTGTCTGAAGGATTCCATGATGAAAAAGCAGTTGCTAAAGCGTTGAAGAAACTATTAGGCAGAAAGATGTCAAAATCTGATATTGATTCATACGTTCAAGACAATGCTGACAATCCACATAAAGTGGACCAGAATGCAGTTGCAGATGAATTGAAAAAGATAGGTGTAAGAGTAGAAGAATTAGAGATACAAGAAGACTTTGAAAAGCAAGTTATGAAAGTATTATCTAATTATGGAGTCAAGGGAGAATTTGAGAAAGGAATTCTTTATGTTGAAGGCTATGAAGGTCTTACACTAGCAAAGAGGGCGCTTGACCATTCAGAAATATTAAAGATGCCTTATATTGTAGAGAAGACAAAGAAAGAGGCCGCTGGCGGTGTTGCTGGAGTTGAACAAGACGATAGCGATAAAGATAAAGATAACAAGAAAAAGAAGAATGGTGATACTGTTGATACACAACCATCACTTAAAGTTCAACCATCTGTCTGTGAGACTGATGCCGTTGATACTGATGATGAAGAAGGTGATGGTGATGACACAACAACAGACGAAACACAAATGACTGATGCCCAAATGAAGAAACGAGAAGAAATTGTTAAGGGTATGAAAGATAAAATTTCAGATTTCAAAAAAAAATATGGTGAACGTTGGAAAGACGTTATGTATGCGACTGCGACAAAACTCGCAATGCAGGAAAATTATAAATCATTTAAGTGGACGAAAAAGTCATAAATAGAAGAAGAATTGAAGTAAATTATATTATGCCGAGTAGTTTAACCAATTAACGAAAAGCGAAAGGAGAAACACGCATGTCAGATTGGGATTTTAGGAAAGAGTCAAACGAGACTCATGCTGGAGATGTCGGCTCAGTCGCATCTTTTAAAGCAGGTATGCAACCATGTCATGAGGCTGATGTTAAAGCATCAAAGCGTAATGTTATTGCCACAGACAAAGGTTGGGTACGTAGAACAATTAAAAATAATGGTACAGATACAGCATCTGGAGTAAGAATACATGATGAAGTTCTAGTAGCCGCTGGTGATAAAACATCTGCCGCTGATTTAGGATTTCCAAATATTGCAGAGATTTGGTTGTCTGCAAATAGTTCAACAGCAGTAAAATCAGGGGCTGTATGTAATGTATATGTTACATTTAACGAACCTGTTAAAAATTCAGGCGGTTCGGGTCCATGGAAAATGGCCGCATTCTCTAATACTGCAGGTGGAAAAAATGATGTTGTAGCAAATGGTGCATTTCATGCAACAATAACAAAACGAGCAAATAGTTCAAATACTGGTATTACTGTTGCTAACAACACTTTAGTATTTTCATTTACACCAGCAGGCGATGGTAGTGATGCAGGTGATTATAAATTACCTATTGGAGCAACAGCAATCGTTAATGCAACATCAGTTGGAATGAACGTTGTATCATTAAACTCTGGTAGCAGAGCCGCTAATGACTTTGTAACAGGTGCAGTTGGAAACACGCTTGGTACGTTTACGATTGTATAATAACTTAGGAGTATATCAGAATGGCTGATAAAAAAGTAACACAATTAACAAGTTTAACTTCACCTGCAAGTGAAGATTTATTACTTGTCATTGACAATCCTTCTGGTACTCCTACCAGTAAACAGATAACAGTTAAGAATCTGTTAGGTAGTGCGCCCAGTAACACAAGTATTACTGGGACACTTACCGTTTCTGCTAACACTACATTGAATGGTAGTAATACAGTTATATCAGCAAATGTAAATATGACTTCTACAAGAGGTCCTAGAACATCTGCTAAATGGGTAACAATCGCAAAAACGACTGGTTCAGTATCAAATAACGCAACAACAGAATTAGGAAGTGGTGGTTTAGAAGGTTCAATCTTTTGGGACGAAGACTTTCTTTATGTTGCTACATCTAATACCGTTGTTAAGAGGGTTGCATTAAGCGTTTTTAGTTAATAAAAATAAATTATATGATGATGATGTTTGATAAACTAGATGATACAAATTTTATGTTGTTTGCCGCGAAGTTCTACGACAATCCTAATTGTTTGGGTGTTGAAGAATTTGAGGCAGACTTGAATAGAATTAAGTATATTAAAAGATTGTTTAGAAAATTTAAGGACGGTGGTGAGTTGAGAGAAAGATTAATTCTCAATCACCTCATAGTCCTTTATAATGTATTCTATCATGAGGCTTGTACAAAAATCTTGTGTTTAAAACTACAAGAATATCTTGATTACTTAAAGCCATTTTTAGTTTATTTAAATTATTGGCCAGAAAGAATAGATGGAATTGGGGCAAATAATGTAGTTATTATAGGTACAGCAGTACCGATGGACACAAAAATAGTAGAGGTACTAAGAGAAATATAATGGCTGATGCAGTAGATATTTTTGTATTATATAAGATAATCAAAGCACTTGTTACTCCTTTTGATGAAACTCCTGCGTTTGAGTTAGGTCTTATTGATGCAAAAGGTAAAAGACAAAGAAAAGCTAAGACACCAGTAGAAAAGAAAGCAATGGGATATTTTGACCGCTTTGTATTTAATCTTAAAAGAATATTAGCTAAATTTGGTTTATCAAGTAAATTTTCCAGCATGGCCGCCGCACTATTTTTATTAAGAGAAGAACGAGCATATTCTGACGGTAATTTTAATTATACTGATGATGAAATAATAACAGAAGTAAAAAATATAATGGAAGAACTTAAAATGAAATCAAATAAAACTCTTTTAGATTTAGAAGAAGAAATTGCAAATGCATCAGGTGCCGCAGTTGCGGGAACTGGTGATGACCCCGTACACTGGAGCAATAAAAGTATAAACGTTGGTCAAAAAGGGAACAAGAAAAGACAAGGGCGTAGTCTTTCTGGTGTAGGATTTATAGAACGAATGAAACGTCTGGCCGTTGAAAAAGAAAAGAAAAGATTAGAGGCTGAGGCGAATAAATTACGAAAGGAAAATTAATCATGAAAATTGCGATAGCTATTATGTTACTGTTGTGTTGTACAACAGTTTTTGATTCACGTGCAGACGAACACAATTTCTTCCCATTACAACCATTAGAACCAAGTTTTGTTGCAAAAGCAGTTGATGTACAATGTGCATTGAAAGGTGCAATCTTTGGTCATTCATGGCAAAAACATCAAGAAGGCGTTCCTAAAATAAAAATCATAGAAGATTTAGTTTTAAAAATGAAAGAAGATGGCGCACCTCACAAATATATTGATATTTGGGTTGAACAAATGGACGCATCATTAAATCTAAAAGATTACTATGTTATGGTAGGAGAAATAGTATATCAATGTTTAGTACACAAAGGTGTATAGGAGACGGTGATGAATTTATCAGAAAATTTTACGTTAAAAGAATTTACAAAATCTACTACTGCACGTAGAAATGATATAGACAATACTCCACGAGATGAACATTTAGATAATGCTGTTGCATTATTTGTGAACGTAGTACAAAAAGTTAGAAATCATTTTGGAAGAACTATAATAAATTCTGGATATCGTAGTCCTGAGTTGAATGAAAAAGTAGGTGGTTCTAAGAAATCTCAACATTGTCATGGTCAGGCCGCTGACATTGAGTGTCCCGGATATTCTAATTATGAAGTTGCAAAATGGATTGAAGATAGTTTAGAATATGACCAATTGATATTAGAGTTCTATACACCTGGAATACCCGACTCAGGGTGGGTCCATGTGTCATATGTGAACGATAGATTTGGTAATAGAAGAAAGTCTCTAACTGCTATGAAAGTTAATGGCAAGACAGAATATAAGTTAGGTTTAATCGAGTAGTTGATTTGAAATCATATTTGACATTTGTTTAAAGTTATAGTATAATAAATAGTACAGTCAAGAAATAAACTTGGCTGGAGATGCAGTCAAGCTAAAAGGAATTCTTGACTGATTGTTAACCGCTATTGGACATAAGGATTCAGTTTACTGAGGCCGTGATGGAAAAACACGTTAAATGAGTGCTATATAGCGATTTTTATTTGAGGAGCCTACCAATGAAATGGCAGACACCAGAGTACAATGACATCAGATTCGGTTTTGAAGTCACCATGTACATTAATAACAAATAATTAATTCCTAGGAATTAAGCAATAGAGGGCTTGCCTTGCAAGCCCTTATATATAAAGATATGATATATATTAGATTAATGATTATAGTATTTGTTCTTACCACCGTGGGCGGTGCATACGTCTATGTCAAAAAAATACAAAATGATTTAAGGGTGAGTCAAGAAAATAATGCTAAACAAGAAATAGCTATACAAGAGCAACAAAAATTAATTGAACAGCAGATAGAAGATAATAAAGCTATCGTTGAGTCTATGAATGAACTTAAAGATACAAATAAAGTTCTTAAAAATTCAATAAAAGATTTAAATGATAAGTTTCATAAAGTAAATGCATCAGGTGAAAAAAGAGATATAGGTGCATTAGCTACTCAAAAACCTAATTTAGTAGAAAGGGTTATTAATACTGCTGGCAAGAATGCTTTAAGATGTGTAGAGATAGCCTCTGGTTCCCCTCTTACAGATAAAGAAAAGAATGCAACAAGAAAATCTCAATATAATCCTGAGTGTTCTTACATTGCTAATCCTAACAACCCAGATTTTATTGATGTATTGCCGAGGGTGAATCAATGAGAATAACAATAATATTATTATCACTTTTATTAGGAGGGTGTACACTTTTATTGTTAAA
>Ga0206683_10002233_pt1 | contig 13115 bp, 8 predicted proteins | sample M280m12015metaG_FD_155483 | JGI IMG/M metagenome (GOLD analysis project Ga0206683, IMG submission 155483) | Ammonia-oxidizing marine archaeal communities from Monterey Bay, California, United States - M2 80m 12015 | ecosystem: Environmental > Aquatic > Marine > Intertidal zone | place: USA...
CTAGATCATTTAAGCGAACGCCTGTTGTCACAATATTGCGACGAAAGTCACTCTCATGGAAATTGTTCCCCGTTTTCCGATTGAATTCTTCTATCACCTCAGACTCTATAAGAGTGATTTCAAAATCCGGCTCTCCTTTATAAGACGAGCGATTTTTACCGGAATCAGAAAAATAGCGATCGCCTTCAATTCCTTTTCCGGCTTTAAGAGAAATGCTAGTGTGACCAGTCATAGGATCCCCTGTACCTTGCGCTATATAAATTCCGGATACAAACTTCCGTGACATATCGAATCCCCTCATTTAAATTAACTTATCATCAAGTAACGCTGACCTTCCCCAAGCATAATGCAGTCAAAATACTAACGCTAGCCTATTTATTTATATAACCCATTAGGCATACTATCCATCGTTGGAGAATTATGTTTTTAAGTCAAAAGTGGAGGAAAGTCTGTGCCTAAATCTAAAAACCCTGTCGCTATAATCACTGGTGGAAGTAGAGGCGTCGGAAAAGCCACAGCTCTGCTTTTAGCATCTAAAGGGTGGAACGTAACCCTAACTTGCACAAGCTCCCTTAAAGACGCTCTAAACGTCGCTCAACAATGCATCGAACTTGGCGTTGAGGCTCAAGCTATTTCAGCAGATGTTGGTGATATTAATGCATGTAAAGAAACCGTTAGTCAGACACTCAGTCGCTGGGCTCGCATAGATTGTTTGATTAATAATGCTGGAACAACAAAATTTGCATTCAATCACGGTGATCTCGACAGTCTAGATGCTGAAGATTTTCTGCATATATACAAGATAAATGTTGTCGGCCCTTTTCAGATGGTTAAAGTATGCAAACAACACCTACTTAAGAGCAACAATCCTAGCGTAATCAATCTATCTTCTATTGCTGGCATCAAAGGTATTGGCAGCAGCCTTGCCTATGCGTCATCCAAAGGTGCGCTAAATACTATGACAAAATCTATGGCAAGGAATCTAGGCCCTATACGTGTCAATGCAGTCTGCCCAGGCTTTATTCAAGGCGACTGGCTGAGAAAAGGACTAGGAAGCGACACTTACGATATGGCCTTGGCTAACATAGAAAACACCACACCACTGGGATTAGCCGTTACCGCGGATCAAGTAGCACAAGCTATCTATAATTTGATGGCGTTGTCCACAGTTGTAACTGGAGAAACAGTTCTTCTTGACGGAGGTTATCACTTGACTGTGTAACAACTTTGTCAACTAACTCTCGCCACATCCAACCATGTCGCCATCAGGCATGTTGGGCACAACTCGCACATCACTGAAGGTTAAAGCAAATGGCTGCTCGCTTACTAACACTAACGGTGCTGTTACCTTCGTCAAGTCAACGCCGATTTTGGCAAAACAATCGAGGCTTATGCCAATGCTAGATACTTTTCCTTCGGGTATAGAACGGAAGAAATCAGCCATTTCAATAGTGCCGGAACAAGGCCAACCACAATCCATACGTTGCTTAACTTTTCCCTCGGGATGCTTATCTACCTTGAATTCCATAACAAGCGCACCACCTTTACTAGCCAGCTCAGACAAATCTGCCGGTGCTTCGCCTTGCCAATAAAACTGGCTTTCTCGCCCACCACTCCATGAAAGCCTGCGCGAATCCTCCTGGACAGCGCCGTCAACTGTAGTAATGCTCAGGGCTCCATAAGCCGACGAAGTGCTGTTACCAGAAACCTGCCGATGCCAGTCGCTAGCGTCCCCTAAGTAGGCTTTCCAAGGCTCTCGAGTGCTACCGCTAAATACTATATTAGCTTTAGCTGAAGCCTTTGCGGTTGGGGTCTCACTTAAGGCAATTGACATAAAATCATTGTCAGCGTAGGTAAAGCCCTGACCCAAACGAAGCAGATAATCGTTTGCTGGCATATCATCATCTATTGCATTTACTTCTTTGTTAGGCCAATCAAAGGATAATCTACCAGCGAAATCGTATCTAGGTTTATTATCAGGCCCAGCGACTAAAACGTCAGCAACACCACCACCCTCTGAACCTGGAAGCCAAGCCACCACAAAGGCATCTGAGCTATTGATTAGCGCATTTACCCAAAGAGGTCGCCCAGTTAAAAAGACGCTAACCACCGGTATTTTTTCAGCTTTAAGTTTACGCAGTAAATTCAAATCAGAATTTAGATTATCCGAGTAGTTCAGCAAATGGATATCTCCCTGCCCCTCTGCATAAGGTTCCTCTCCAAACACCACTACCGCAACATCAGGCCGATTGATCCAAGATCCATCAGTACTTAACTCAGTTGAACCCCCTATATCCTGGATGGCCGACTTCAGCCCGTCATAGATACTTGTAGCACCTGGGAAATCACTATTTTGATTCTCTGTACCCTGCCAGGTGATAGTCCAACCACCGTTTTGTTTTCCAATGTTGTTAGCACCATCGCCTGCAATAAGTACTCGCTTTTCAGAGGTAATGGGTAGAACGTTATTGTTGTTTTTAAATAAAACTAACGATTTTCGCACTGCTTCTCGGGCAACCTCTCGGTGCTCGATTGCACCAATCAAATTCTCATTGCCGGCATTTTTACGCGATGATGGCAGGCCTTTATCATACAAGCCTGCGCGGATTTTTACTCTCAAGATCCGAGCTACGGCATCGTCAATTCTTGACATGGGGATTTCCCCCGACTCCACCTGGGCTATAGTATTAGTTAGAAACTCTTTCCAAACCTTAGGTACCATAACCATATCGATCCCAGCATTAATCGCCTGGGCACAACTCTCATTGGTACACCCTTCGATCTGACCTATACCATTCCAATCACTGATCACAAAACCATCAAAGCCCATCTGATCTTTTAAAAGATCTGTAAGCAAAAATTTTTGCCCATGAATTTTTTTACCATTCCACCGATTAAAAGAAGCCATTACGGTTTGGACACCCGCATCTATTGCCTCATAATATCCTTGCCCATGAGTGGCGAGGAGCTGGTCTAAAGGCATGATCGTGTCGCCTTGATCGACCCCCCTTAAAGTGCCTCCATCACCTATAAAATGCTTAGCCGTAGCTATGACTTTAGAATCATTTTTTGCCAACTCTTCGATCTCACCTTGGAGACCTAATACTATCTCTCCTGCGTATGATTTTATGATTGGCGCCTCGCTACTGTAACCCTCATAGGTTCTACCCCAGCGGTTGTCCTTTACTACAGCAACAGTAGGAGCAAAAGCCCAGTCGATCCCTGTTACTGCAACCTCTGTAGCTGTGATTTCCCCAATTTTTTTCATCAAAGAAGGATCATTAGCTACACCTAGACCAATATTGTGGGGGAAAAGTGTAGCCCCAATAACATTATTGTGACCGTGCACTGCGTCCGTACCCCATACGATAGGAATACCCGCGCCACCTTGAGAGCGATCTAAAGAGGCTAGATAGTATTCGTCCGCTAGGGCCAACCAATCACGTACTTTAGAATGCTTATTGTTTCCAGGAAAAGAACCGCCACCATTTAGAACAGAACCAAGGTGATACTTAGTAACATCTTCGGGCTTTACGAACTTTATTTCGCCTTGAACCATCTGGCCGACTTTTTGCTCCAAGGTAAGACTTTTTAAAATCTCCTGAACGCGTCTATCGATGTCTGTTGGCAAGTTAGCATCTGCAAAGAGGGTGCCAGAGAAAAAAGCCAAACAAAAAACAATAGACCAGAAAATATTAAACGCTAATTTCTTATCGGCACTGTAGACTGCTTTTTTTAAGGTCATTAGGAATCATCCATAAATGTATTCTGGGAGTCTACCGACTAATAAGCTTTATTCGATCCGACTTCACATCGAATATTCTAGTGCCAATATCCAGTATTTTCAGAATCATAACTAGCTTGATAGTAGTATATAAACCATCTATTTAAACCACTGTTCTAAACTCTGTAATCCAACCAGCATGTGTTGACATGATTCCATGGGTCAAATCGAAGTGTAAGCCCTCATGCGGCAGTCTGCTCATACCATGCGACAAAAGGGTTGAATTGGCATTAATTTACCTTAGAGGCGCTTAAACTTGTTACTGAAAGAAATTTCGAATTGATTCCCGGTAGTTTCGACTTACTTTGAGGGTAGTACCTTCACTAAGTTCCAATAAACTTCCACCTTTTGGTAGAGCAGTGATGCTCACCACGCGTTCGATGTTTACAATGGTTGAGCGATGGATGCGGACGAACAGATCACCATCTAGCTTTTCCATTAGCTCCCCAAGAGTAATCCTTATAATATGCGTTTCTCCGGAAGCATGAACACACATATAATCACCCGCAGCATCTACCCAGTCTATATCATCAAACGGTATAACCTTTACAACCCCAGAATCGCGAACCAAAAGTTTCCTCTTAATTCCATCAGCTGGCTGTTGTTCTCCGCCTGAGCTTGAAGGCTTTCCTTCTGCAAGTCGTTGAGAAATCGAATCAATCGCCCCAATTAATGGACTCTTAACATCAGACTCTGCGCTTCCACCAATTCTAATATTGGCTCGCTCTACCGCACGCCCAATTCGTTCACGATCGAGAGGCTTAAGCACATAATCTACGGCATGAACGTCAAAAGCATCCATTGCAAACTGATCATAAGCGGTGACGAAAATAATTACGGGCATAACGTCTGACTGCAAGGCTTTTACCACCTCAAATCCATTCATTCCAGGCATTTGAATATCCAAAAAAATCAAATCGGGATTCAACGCCGCCGCTGCCTTAACTGCTTCTCTTCCATTACAGCATTCTGCAACAATTTCTATTTCCTCAATGTCCGATAACATCGCCCTTAAAAATTTAACTGCCAAGGGCTCATCGTCAACGATTATTGTTCTTAACTTATCCACCTACAAGTACCTCGCTAACGGCCGTAGCAGTTGATTTTTCAGGTGGTATCTTCATGTAAACCACAGTACCACCTTCGACTCTATCATCGATAGAAAACTCGTAGGTATCACCATAGAAAGTTTGTAGCCGGTTTTTCGTATTTTGCAGACCTACGCCATGAGTGGGTATATCTTTTTTTGTTGCCTTTATACCAGGGCCTGTATCTGTTAGTTTCAAGACTAGGTTCTCACCACCTTTAAACGCATAGATACTTATTTTCCCGCCTTTCTCAATGGGAGCAATGGCGTATTTTATCGCATTTTCTACCAGCGGCTGAAGAATCAAACTCGGGACCTTTATCATTTCAACATCTTTAGCAATATCAAAGTGAACCACTAACCGATCTCCAAATCGGGTCTGCTCAATACTCAAGTAGAGATTTAGCGCATCCAACTCCTCTTTTAATGTAACCCTTCTAATTGGATCGCTCGCCAATGAATAGCGCAAAAAATCACTCAGGTGTACGATCATTTCACTTGCTCTTGGCGTTTCCTTACCCTCTACAAGGGATGAAATTGCATTGAGCGTATTAAACAAAAAATGTGGGTTCAGTTGGTATCTAAGCATCTTTAACTGAGCCTCTTGGGCAAAAGTCTCTGCCTGGGCACGTTTTAACTGCTCTTCTCGATTCGCGGCAGCAACACTTAAAAGCGTGGAGTGTTCTGACTGTAGTAATTGATAATATTTAATACCATGGTAAAAAGCTGACCATGAGACAAAAATTAAAATAGAACCGAAAAGCCAACCCCCAAAATCTGGCCAAAGATTTTGCTCTCCAGTCATATACATAAACGTAGATAGCCTTAGCGCTGCCCACGCCGCTGCGCAAACAACAACCCCTGAAAATAGATAGATGAAGCGACGCCAAAAAGGCATATTCCAGATGTAGTGCGACAGAGGCCTTAGTGGCCAAGATAAAGGTACTCCCATTGCCGATTGAAGCAGCGTATGCGCTATGTATCCTGCATCAGTCTGTTGGTCATACCAGAGGGTCAGACTAAAAAAACTGATCAAAGACAATCCAAACCAACCAACCAACTGCAACACCCAAAATTGCGCATTGGTGTTGGCATAGAACCGTTTTAAAACTGGATTTAAATTAGATTCAACCATAATCTTTTTTTATTTATCTTTTAAAATCGTTAACCCATTAAGCAAAACAAAAATATTAGTTGCTGTATACCTATTGTTGTCCGCAAACTAATTATGAAATTGAAATTCTGGTACGATTATAGTTTAGCAGAGTACATTTTGAATGACTGAATTAAAACCCAAAAAAACTAATCCTGTCTCCAATAATAACTCTCACATAATCGAGTATCTTAACATAAAAGCTTTGAGGTCAACTCATCCAGGGGTTAGAAGACTTAAGCGTAAACAGTCTATTCATAGCGCTCATGGAAATAAGGTATGGAGATCAAGTTTCGTGCTGATGGACTACCTCACAACTTACCCCCCCACACCAAAGGCACAGGTTCTCGACGTCGGATGTGGTTGGGGGCTGATCTCCATCTTTTTAGCTAAGACATTTGGTTCTGACGTTACAGCAATCGACATTGACCCTGGCGTAGAGTCATTTTTGGAACTGCAATCAAGCATAAATGAATGCAACATTAAGTATAAGGAGGCACGATTTGAGGACTTCACTCATAATAAGCTTGCCAGTTATGACACCATTGTTGCAGCAGACATTTGTTTTTGGGATGAAATGGTCAAGCCACTGATAGACTTTATTCACAGAGCAATAGAAGCTGACGTTAGACAAATATATATTGCAGACCCGGGAAGACCCCCTTTTTGGGAGCTGTGTGACTACAGCGTCGAGGCCTTCGATGCTGAAATAGTCACACGACGAATCTATGAACCCTGGAAGACAGAGAAGTTTATTTTGTCAATCAATAGGCAATAAAAAAGCCGGGGAGGGACCGGCTTTTTTACTCATTAAATGAAGCGTAAATCTAAACTTACTTTACACTCACATCATCGATCCACACTTGTCCTACCGCACCACCCATGTCAAATAATACACGACTGTTGTCATCACCAAAACCAACACCATCAGTTGTTGTTGTGGTTATCGTATAGGTAAACGTTTGCCACTCAGTAGTTAGATCTACTGTTTCTGTTGCAGCTGACCATGGACTAGCATTCAATCCAAGACCAGCGACCATAGTACGATCCACAGAGCCCTTGGCTTTAAATGATACTTCATATGGCGTATCGGCGGTCAAGGTCATTACCTGACTTAGATTAACTGACCAAACATCTCCAGCAGAGGCAACATCTACAGCAAAGTATGACGTTATTGCAGTGTCCGCATTAGTCCAACCAGTTGAACCATTCTGGAAATCACCATTAGTTAAGAGCTCAGTTCCATCACCACCGGTCAACTTAACACTGACATCATCAATCCAGACTTGTCCTACGGCACCACCCATATCAAACAATACACGACTGTTGTCATCACCAAAACCAACACCATCAGTTGTTGTGGTGGTTATCGTATAGGTAAACGTTTGCCACTCAGTAGTTAGATCTACTGTTTCTATTGCAGCTGACCATGGATCGTGATTCAAACCAAGACCCGCGACCATATCGCGTGCTACAGAACCCTTCGCTTTAAATGATACTTCATATGAAGTATCGGCGGTCAATGTCATCACTTGACTTAGATTGACCGACCAAACATCTCCAGCAGAGGCAACGTCTACCGCAAAGTATGACGTTATTGCAGTGTCCGCATTAACCCAACCAGTTGAACCATCCTGGAAATCACCATTTGTGACTAGCTCCGAGCCGGAAACAGGGGGTTCAACTGATGCAGCACCAACAAAAGTGATGTCATCAAAGTAGTAAGTCTCTGAGGAACCTGCTGAACCAAAGTTCATAAAGATAGATAACGTATCAAACACGTAATCCACATTTAGTTCCGCTGTACCCTCAGCCTGATTACTGAAGTCAAACGTCAAAGTCTCCCACTCACCGGCTTTAGTGGTAACCGCATCTGTCTCAACGGTATGAGTGTTATCACCTGATTCTTCAAGCTTCAGTCGAACTGTGATGCCAGCTTCAGGAGACCAAACACGCACACTCATAACAGTGTCAGTAGCGGTTAACGGATAAACAACGTTACCTTTGGCGATCGTAGTTCCTGCCCAAGTCTCATTGCCCTTCACAATAGATACTACAGTATTAGTTGCATCAGTTGGGTCTGCTACAAGAGTACTCACGTTGTTTCCGAAATCCGACAAACCATAGTCTGCAGTGGTAGAGTTGAAGTTAATCACTTCATCCACATTAAGCACATTGTCATCTCCAGTACCTAGATCAACTGGATCAACTGGATCAACTGGATCAACTGGATCAACTGGATCAACTGGATCAACTGGATCAACTGGATCAACTGGATCAACTGGATCAACTGGATCAACTGGATCAACTGGATCAACTGGATCTGCAGCGGCGTTCTTAGCTAAATTAAACGTCCACCAAACACCTGCAGCTGTTTCAACGGTCACTGTTAAATACTGACCATCTGCAGTTGCTGTGAGTACATCATAGGTGATTGAATCTGGCGCTGACGCTGAAGAAGATAATTCAGAGCCATTGACGGCTTTTGGAAGTCCGATATGCGAACCCTTTCCAGTAATAGTAATCTTCCCTGCGCTTTCGTCATAGCTATACGTGCCAGCAGTACTTCCGTCATGAGGTGCCACAGGAGCGGCACATGCATCTGCACCCCCGTCTTGCCATGCTTCGACCCAGGTGTCATCGCCCATTACATTGCGGAACGAACCATCATCACCAAATACCATTGTGTCATCAAACCAACATGCTCGCTCAGCAACCACATCAGCACCTGTTGACCACCACTCCATACTACCCGCAGTAGGGCCAACACCAGCGGCTCCTTCACCATCCAGAGACCAGGTACCAGCCAACGGTGAGGCTTGAACTTTCGCCAAGTTAAACGTCCACCAGACACCGGCTGCTGTTTCAACCGTCACTGTCAAATTGTTACCATCAGCAGTTAAAGTCAAAATCTGATAAGTAATGGAATCAGGCGCAGAACCTGAAGATGAAAGCTCTTGCCCGTTAACTGCCTTAGCAAGGCCTATGTGAGCACCTCTACCATTAATTGTTAAAGTTCCTGCGGCTTCATCATGGCTAAAGGTTGCTGCTGCACTACCATCGTGCGGTGCAACTGGAGCGGCACATGCGTCTGCACCCCCGTCTTGCCATGCCTCGACCCAAGTGTCATCACCAAACACATTGTTAAACGAGCCATCTGCACCAAAGGTATATTGATCATCAAACCAGCATGCTCGCTCAGCAACCACATCAGCACCTGTTGACCACCACTCCATACTACCCGCAGTAGGTCCGACACCTGCAGCGCCTTCGCCATCAAGTTTCCAGACACCAACGAAAGGAGATACTGGCTTTTTAGCCAAATTAAATGTCCACCAAACACCAGCGGCAGTCTCTACTGTGACAGTTAGATTCATGCCATCCGCAGTTAATGTCAAAATTTGATATGTAATAGAATCGGGAGCAGAACCTGAGGCGGATAGTTCTTGACCATTAACAGCTTTAGCGAGACCCAAGTGAGCCCCTCTGCCGTTAATCGTCAGTGTTGAACCAGCTTCATCCCAAACCCAAGAAGCAGCGGCACTACCATCATGAGGGGCAACTGGTGCCGCACAGGCATCGGCGCCTCCATCTTGCCACGATTCTACCCAAGTATCATCGCCCTGAATGTTTTTAAACGTTCCATCTTTTGCAAACGAGAATATATCGTCAAACCAGCACGCACGTTCCGCAACAACATCCGCGCCCGTCGACCACCATTCCATACTCCCCGCTGTAGGGCCTACACCTGCAGCGCCTTCTCCATCAAGCATCCACTCACCGACCAGAGGGTCCTCAACTGGTGCCACACATCCTTCCGCGCAGTACTGTACTCGACTTCCGTCAGTCGTTTCAGAGACATCAACGCCAGGCTCACCACTGGTATCGCTGAAGGAGATATTAAAGGTGACGTATCCATCTACATCCGACTCAACCATTTCACGGGATGCTGACCAATCTCCGATTTTACCTACAACCTCAGTCGCCACTCCATTAATGGTAACAACAGGCTGCATCAATGCTTCCGTCGCTGTGAAGTCAACTTTAATTGACTGCCCCAGCTTTGCAACACCGTCAGGGCTAGAGTTTTTCTCTTGCGCTTGCAATATCATCACACTAGTTAAGGTTGGCGCAATGCCATCCGGACCAGCTGGTTCTGGCAAATCATTATCGGTAACAGTATTTCCACCACCACCACAGGCAGCAAGAAATAGCGAAAAAGATAACGCTAGAACAGAACCTAAATGATTAGCTTGGAAAAAAGATTGAAACCAGCCCAAATAGCTGACGGTTGATTGCGGACGCATAACTCCCCCTGACATAAGTTTAATTATTTATTCAGCACAAACTGAAAATATTTTTCTCACTCTGAATTCTCTGCCCCCTCAGCCGCAACCTCCAGAGCAATTCGGTGAATAGGGATATATATGCGATGAATTGGTTACAGAAACGTTAAACATGAATAATTCAAGTAACTCCTAGGAAAAGTATACCCAAGATTACTGACAATATTGGCTTAGGTACGGTTTTCGCCGCCGAAACAATTAGGAGAGTTTGGCGTTTCATACCGCTTTTCCACCCACTCATCAGGCGCATAGGTATGCAAAGCCAGCGCATGTACATTGCCTGCAAGCTCATCCGCTAAAATTGAGTAGATCATCTGGTGACGCTGCACTAAACGTCTACCATCAAACTGCTTACTAACAACCACCACCTTGAAGTGACTTTCAGACCCAGGGGGAACAGAATGCATGTGACTTTCATTCGTAACCTCGAGTACCTCAGGTGCAATCCCTGATGTTAGCTTTAGGATAATTGTTTGCTCTACCGGCCCCAAATGAATCACATACCTCCCACTAGATTGATCATTACTCCAGCGGCAACCGCGGATCCAATCACCCCTGCTACATTTGGCCCCATCGCATGCATCAATAAGAAATTTTGAGGATTGGCTTCAAGGCCTACCTTATTGGCAACTCTTGCGGCCATGGGTACCGCAGAGACCCCAGCAGCACCGATTAATGGATTAACCTTATGCGCGGAGAGTAGATTCATCAGCTTAGCCATTAATACTCCCGAAGCAGTGCCGATACAAAAAGCAATTGCCCCCAGACCGAGAATGCCCATAGTTTCAACATTTAAAAACTTGTCTGCGCTCATTTTAGAACCCACGCCCAGCCCCAAAAAAATTGTCACAATATTGATCAACGCATTCTGTGTTGTGTCACTCAATCGATTAACAACGCCACACTCACGCATTAAATTACCAAAACAAAACATTCCTAATAAAGGAGCAGCATCAGGCAAAAGCATGGCCACAAGTAATAATAGCGTCAAAGGAAAGACAATTCGTTCCGCTTTTGAAACAGACCGTAATTGAACCATTGTGATTTGTCGTTCAGCGGGAGTAGTTAGAGCTCGCATGATTGGCGGCTGGATAATCGGAACCAAAGCCATATAAGAGTATGCTGCAACCGCAACAGCTCCTAATAGGTCTGGCGACAGCTTGCTAGTGACAAAGATCGCTGTTGGCCCATCAGCGCCCCCTATTATTCCTATAGAAGCTGCGTCGCGAATACTAAAATCCAAGATTCCAAAATGACTTAGGGCAACAGCGCCTAAAACTGTTGTAAAAATACCCACCTGTGCAGCTGCGCCGAGAAGCAGAGTTTTGGGGTTGGCTAACAGCGGCCCAAAATCAGTCATTGCACCAACTCCCATAAAAATAACTAACGGGAACAACCCGGTGGCGATACCTGCATAGTAAATATAGTAAAGCAGCCCACCGGGGCTTTCTAACTGACCTAGCTGATCATAAATAGGAGCCGCATCAAATCCCGCTCCCGGAATATTTGCTAAAATAGTCCCAAATCCAATGGGCACAAGAAGTAGAGGCTCAAACCCTTTACTGATCGCCAAGAACAATAACAGCAACCCAACTGCCATCATTGCTACTTGACCCAATTGGATTTGAGCCAAACCCGAAGTTGCCCATAGACTGATTAAATTTTCCATCAACTAGGCCCCTTTAGGCTATGGTTACCAACGTATCACCAACGGCACAGCTATCTCCGCCCTGAACTTTCACTGCAACAATTTTGCCCGCATTGGGCGCGCTAATTGATGTCTCCATTTTCATGGCTTCCAAAATAATAACGGACTCCCCTTCAGCAACAACCTGCCCCGGCTCGACCAATACTTTAACCACATTTCCTGCCAGAGGCGCAGTGACCGGTTGACCAGGGATATCTGGAACCGCTCCTAATTCAGCGTTGTGAACTCCGATTTCACCAATTGCACTAATATCTCCGCCATTGGCAACCGTTACGGTGTAGGACTTTCCTTCCACTTTTACAGTATAGACCTCTTCCCCTTGCTCATTAAGCTGGGCTGGGCTTTTCCCAGTAGGCACTGGCTCAAACACACTAGGATCATTGCGATGCTGTAAAAATTTTAGGCCAACCTGAGGAAATAGAGCATAAGTTAAAACATCATCAATTTGCCTGTCACCTTCGGAAAGGTCAAAACCAGCCGTTTGGGTCAACCCAACTAGCTCACTTTCCAAAGTCGCAAGCTCGGGCTTAATATTATCCGCAGGCCGACAGACTATAGGCATCTCTCCATCACTAAGCACCCGCGCTTGCAAATCAGCATTCACCGTCGCGGGAGTAGCTCCATACTCTCCACGAAGCACTCCAGCCGTTTCTTTTGTTATTGATTTGTAGCGCTCTCCACTCAATACATTTAATACCGACTGAGTACCGACAATTTGAGAGGTAGGTGTGACAAGCGGGATATAACCGAGATCCTCTCGTACATTTGGAATCTCTGCTAGCACCGCATCCAATTGATCTTCCGCTCCCTGCTCACGCAATTGACCTTCCATATTTGTGAGCATGCCGCCAGGAACCTGGGCTACTAAAATTCGCGAGTCAACGCCCTTAAGGGAGCCTTCAAATTCCACATATTTCTTTCGTACATCCCTAAAATACGCAGCTATTTCTTCGAGCTTTTCAATATTCAAACCAGTGTCGCGCTCACTATCTTTAAAAATCGACACTACTGATTCCGTTGCTGAGTGACCATAGGTC
>Ga0206683_10002234_pt1 | contig 13113 bp, 10 predicted proteins | sample M280m12015metaG_FD_155483 | JGI IMG/M metagenome (GOLD analysis project Ga0206683, IMG submission 155483) | Ammonia-oxidizing marine archaeal communities from Monterey Bay, California, United States - M2 80m 12015 | ecosystem: Environmental > Aquatic > Marine > Intertidal zone | place: USA...
AGCCCTTCATCCCAGCATTTTCCTAATACGATAAACAGCCTCTTTCAGTTGCGATAAGTCTCTTGCATAGCTAATTCGAATCGATCTATCGGCGTTGTGAAAACCAAAGTCAGTGCCTGGCGTCACAGCAACGAAATAGTTTTCGAGTAGGCAGTGACAGAATTGTTCACTATCCGGCACCCCGTCTGGTAACCCGGCATAGACATAAAACGCGCCTGCTGGCATTAGCGGAATCTCGAACCCGAGTTCCTTCAGCGCTGGCACAAGGTAGTTTCTACGGACTGCAAACTCGGCCCTTTGAGCCTCCATTGTCGCAATCGACTCTGGATCAAAGGCCGATAGCGCAGCTTCCTGCGCGATGGATGAGGGACAAATAAAGAGGTTCTGGGCGAGCTTTTCAAGATCCGTGGCGATTTCTTCGGGTACAACTACCCAGCCAAGACGCCACCCAGTCATTCCGAAATACTTTGAAAAGCTGTTAATAACAATCGCTTCGGGCACCTGTGCCAGCGCAGACCCCGAGGTGTGGTTTTCATAGACCAACCCCTGATAGATTTCATCCACGATCATAATGCCATCTTTTTTTCGTACGACTTCACCCAGTTCCCTGATGGCCTTTTGGCTCAAGATTGAGCCTGTAGGGTTAGCCGGAGATGCAACCAAAATCCCCCGAGTTGCCCGGGTCCAGTATTCCTCAACCAATGTAGGCGTTAGCTGATAATTTTGGTCAGCATCAACGGGCACCAGCAATCCCTCGGCATTGAAGCTAGATAGAAAATGGCGGTTACAGGGATAACCTGGATCAGGCATCAACAGGTTTTCGCCCGGATCCAGCAACAAAGCACTTAGCATCAGCAATCCGCCCGAGGCACCTGCAGTCACAAATATCCGCTCTGCCTTCACTTCAATGCCGAGGCTGAACTTATAGAAGCCTGAAATAGCCTGCCTGAGTTCAGGCGTACCCCTGGCGTCCGTATACCTTGTTTTACCCTCTGAAATAGATCGCACACCGGCTGCAAGGATCGGGGCCGGTGTATCAAAGTCCGGCTCCCCTACCTCAAGGTGGATCACATCATGGCCAAGTGACGCGAGGTCATTGGCGCGAGCAAGCAATTCCATCACCCGAAATGGCGCTATTTTGCTCAGCCTTTTTGCTACTTTCAAAACCGTATCCCGAGGATATCAAGAAACGGATATTACCCTAAAAAAACAAGGGTTAGGGTCGCCGGAAATAGGCTTGGCGAATGGATTTCTATCTGGTAAGGTTCGCCGCTCGTTTTAGAACCCACTTTGTTGATACGGACAGATCAATGGCAGCGAAGCGTAAAGCAACCGCAAAGGCGAAACCAAAAAACAAGGCAAAGGCTAAGGCCCCGACAAAAACCAAGTCAAAGGCCAAGAATGCACCCGTCAAGAAAGCACCTGCAAAAAAGAAAGTCAGCGTGAAAGCTAAAGTCAAACCAACAGCAAAAGCCAAGCCACAGGTAAAAGCCAAACCGAAGGCAAAAGCCAAGCCACAGGCAAAAGCCAAACCAAAGGCAAAAGCCAAGCCGAAGGCAAAAGCCAAGCCACAGGCAAAGACCAAACCACAGGCAAAGGCCAAACCACAGGCAAAAGCCAAACCACAGGCAAAAGCCAAACCGAAGGCAAAGCCGACAACCAAGGCCAAGACTGCGGCAAAATCCAAGGTCAAGACAAAAAAAAAGGCCAAGGTCAAAACAAAAGTTACAACCAAGGCCAAGGCAGTAACGAAAAAGGCAGCGGTAAAGAAATCGCCCGCCAAGACGAAGCCAAAAGCCACCAAGAAAACTCCAACCAGCAGTAAAAAGGTCACGAAGAAGTTGAGCTCGAAAACAACAACTGCAGGAAAACCCGCTGCGAAAGCGAAGGTTGCAATCAAGAAAGCTGCAGCCCCGAAAAAAACAGTAGACATAAAGCAGAAAGCACCACGGCCACCACCTAGCGCACCAAGGCTAAGGACTGTTCCTAATGAGCCTACCGTTACTCCTTATAGAACAAGAATCAATGAGGAGTATATGAATGGAGAGCAGAAAGCTCATTTCAGCGAAATCCTACTGGAATGGAAATTCCAGCTGATGGAAGAAGTGGACAGAACTGTAAGCCATATGAAAGACGAGGCAGCTAACCACCCTGACCCAGCCGACAGGGCAAGTCAGGAAGAAGAGTTCAGCCTCGAACTAAAAACCCGCGACCGCGAACGAAAATTGATTCGAAAAATCGACAAAACTCTCGAGTTGATCGATCAGGACGATTACGGTTACTGCGAGTCCTGTGGTGTTGAGATCGGTGTGCAGCGGCTGGAAGCTCGCCCAACCGCAACCCAGTGCATTGACTGTAAGACGCTTGAAGAAATCAAGGAGCGTCAAATCCACGGGTAAAATAGTGATCACCCTATAATGCCAAACATACCTCTCTAAAATGGATTACGTCGGTCGATTCGCCCCCTCTCCGACCGGCCCGCTACACTATGGTTCGTTAGTTGCTGCCCTGGCAAGTTTCCTTGATGCCCGACATGCAGGTGGTAAATGGCTACTGCGAATTGAAGACCTTGATCCACCCCGAGAATCCATAGACGCACCCCAGGAAATCATCAGGCAGCTACTCGCCCTTGGTCTGCACTGGGACCTCGAAGTCCTCTGCCAGAGCAGCAGACTGAAATCCTACGACACCGCCCTTGAATCCATTCAAACATCTACCTTTTCATGCACCTGTCCCCGAAAAGCGGTTCCTAACATTTATCCAGGCACCTGCCGTCTCAGGAAACATCTCGCGCCCGGCGAACCATATGCAGTTCGACTCCAGGTGCCCAGGCACAGCGTATCAATCAATGATCGTTGCCTTGGTTTGCAGACCTGGGATCTGGAAAAAGAGGTTGGCGACTTCATCATCAAGCGCAAGGATGGATTTCACGCATACCAACTCGCCGTTGTCGTTGATGATATCCATTATTCCGTCAGCCATATTGTCCGCGGCAATGACCTCCTTGATTCGACACCGCGCCAACTCGCGCTTTACGAGCGGTTAGAAGTTTCACCACCCGAGTATCTGCATATCCCAGTATTGGTGGACGAGTCCGGAAACAAACTGAGTAAACAGGCTCATGCAAAGCCAGTGGATACCAGTGATGCTTTAACCACTATCCGTAGCGCGTTATCAGACCTGGGGCAGAATACACACGAGCACTCTTTAAGTATCAAAGAACTGCTAGAGAAGGCAGCCTCCTCCTGGAATCCCACTACTATTCCAAATGTTCACGATATCTGCGCGCCAGAGACCTATCTTAGTCACCGATAGCGTTCATGGGGGGATTCCATGGGAAAAGTTCGCTTTTACCACTTTCTTCACTCCCCCCCGCAAAAACGTTACCGTAAGAACCACTTCGCTCTGTTAAACTATCTGTGATCCTAAATACGTTAGCCCCTTATACTTGTTTTTATGACTCGTATTTTCAACTTTACTCCCACCAATACGCTGGGACTTCCAGGTCAACTCCTGCCAAATGACTGATTTACAGCATCAAAGATGAATTCTTTAAGTTCTATTGAAGAAAGTGCCATCAGTATCAATGCCAGCAAGGTAATCAGTCGTCTGCAGGACCATGGCTTTCAGGCATACCTCGTCGGCGGCTGTATTCGTGATCTGTTGCTGCGCAAAACCCCAAAAGATTTTGACATCGCAACAGATGCTCACCCGGAAGAAGTCCGTGAGTTGTTTCGCAACTCTCGCATCATTGGGAAACGATTTCGGATTGTCCATGTCCGGTTTGGACGCGAAATAATAGAGGTTACAACCTTTCGCGGACCTCACGCGGACGAGTACGATGAGAACCACTCTGATTCCGGTATGACCCTGGACGACAATGTCTATGGCACCTTCGAAGAAGATGTGTTCCGGCGGGACTTCACGATGAATGCCATTTATTACGAGCTTCAGGCAAAGGAAATCATCGATCTTGCAGACGGTACTGCCGATATTGAAAGCCAGATTATCAGGACAATCGGAGACCCAACAGGCCGACTAAGGGAAGACCCGGTCAGAATGCTTCGTGCCATCAGGTTTCAGGCGAAACTGGGATTTGATTTGGAGTCCGATCTCCAGAGCTCAATAAGATCGCTGGGCTACCTTATACAGGATGTTCCCCCGGCCAGGTTATTCGAAGAAGTACTCAAGCTTTTTCTGTCCGGTTATGGCACTGCTGCTTTCGATTCCATGATAGAGAATGATATCTATGGGTGGTTATTCCCGGATTCCAAGCGGTCGATGGAGAACAATGCGACTGAAGAACTCGTACGACTGGCACTAACCAGCACAGACCAGAGAATCGCGAAACACATGCCCGTCACACCAGCATTTATATATGCAGCAGTGCTCTGGTATCCATTTGTTGAGGAAAAACAACGGCTAGAACAGGAGGATGGGATCACACAGGCTGCAGCACATGAAGCGGCCAATAATGTGATATCAAAGCAGCAGCTTTTCACCTCTATCCCGAAACGATTCTCCGGTCCGATGAGAGACATCTGGTTCCTGCAATCGCGACTACCTTCCCGATTTGGCCAGAAACCCGACCGAATTATAGAGCATAAGCGCTTCAGGGCTGCTTATGATTTTCTTTTACTCCGAGAACAGGCTGGAGAGAAAACAGACCAACTTGGGGAGTGGTGGACCGAATACCAGGAAGCCACCGAAGAACGCAAGCTTGCCATGAAACAATCAACCAACGATGGCAGCCTGCGTAAGCGAAAGCGAAAGCGTCGAAGAAAACCTCGCCCGAAAGCCACTACCAGCGATCACACCTCCTTGCACTAGCGGCGGGACCCAGAATATCCGTTACAACTCCTGCCTGATCCTGGTTTTAAGCCGAGCCACATTGTGGCACCCTGTCTATCCTATTACACCTGGTTTGAAGGAGCCGCAATGTCGGAACACAAGGTTTATCCTGTCCCCAAGGAATTCGAGAACCATGCACATATTCGCAACGATCAATACCTTGCGATGTATGACGCCTCGATTAATCGTTCTGGTGAGTTCTGGTCCCAGAAAGCTGATGAATTCATCACCTGGTTTAAACCCTGGAACAAGCTGACCGAATCTGACTTCGATCAAGGCGAGGCAAAATGGTTCTTAGGCGCAGAGCTAAACGCAAGCTATAACTGCATCGACCGACATCTTGAACTGAAGGCTGACCACACCGCCATCATCTGGGAAGGCGACGATCCCGGTGATGACCTCCGTGTTACTTATCGCGAACTTCACCAACACGTCTGTCGACTTTCCAACGTATTGCTGGATCGCGGAGTCACCAAGGGTGATCGAGTCTGCATCTATATGCCAATGATCCCGGAAGCCGCCTACGCGATGTTGGCCTGCGCGCGGATAGGCGCAGTACACTCGGTTGTGTTTGGCGGTTTCTCTCCGCAGGCGTTAAAGGACCGAATCCTGGATTCCGATTGCAGGACGGTGATCACTGCTGATGAGGGAGTGCGTGGCGGCAGGCCAGTCCCCCTCAAGGAAAACACCGACAAAGCCCTCGAAGACTGTCCCGGCGTTTCTACTGTCCTGGTCGTTAGACGAACAGGTGGGAAAATCGACTGGTTCGACGATCGTGATGTCTGGTATGAGGAGGCAACGAGCCAAGTCTCAGTGGAGTGCGAAGCCATCCCCATGGGTAGCGAAGACCCTTTGTTCATTCTTTACACTTCCGGCTCAACGGGGAAACCAAAAGGTGTCCTTCACACAACCGGCGGATACCTGTTGCAGGCCGCAATGACCCATAAGTACGTATTTGATTATCACGAAGGTGATGTCTACTGGTGCACTGCCGACGTTGGCTGGGTGACGGGACATTCCTACATTGTATACGGCCCTCTCGCCAACGGCGCTATCACACTGATGTTCGAAGGTGTTCCGACCTACCCCGATTCTTCGAGGTGCTGGCAGGTCGTCGACAAGCACAAGGTTAATATTTTCTACACTGCTCCGACCGCCCTGCGGGCACTCATGAGCCAGGGAGATGACTTCGTAAAATCAACCTCCCGCCAGAGTCTTCGATTATTAGGCAGTGTTGGTGAGCCCATCAATCCGGAAGCATGGGAATGGTATTACCATGTAGTGGGTGACGCGCGATGTCCGATCGTCGATACATGGTGGCAAACTGAAACTGGCGGCATCATGATCACGCCCCTGCCCGGGGCAACTGATTTAAAACCCGGCTCAGCTACCAGACCTTTTTTGGGCGTCAAACCCGTCCTGCTGGATGAAAAGGGCAAAGAGCTGGAAGGCGCTGCCTCAGGTAACCTGGCGATTAGCGGTTCATGGCCGGGCCAAATCAGGACTGTTTTTGGAGATCACCAGAGGTGTATAGACACTTACTACTCGACCTATCCAGGTTATTACTTCACCGGTGACGGTGCCCGACGGGACGAAGATGGTTATTTCTGGATCACTGGCAGGGTTGACGATGTATTGAATATTTCCGGACATCGCCTGGGTACCGCAGAGATCGAAAGCGCACTGGTCGAACACAGCCTTGTTGCAGAAGCCGCAGTTGTCGGTTATCCCCACGACATTAAGGGCCAGGGCATCTACGCATTCGTCACCTTGATGCAGGGAACCGAAGGCACGGATGAGCTTTTGAGCGAACTTAACAACCTCGTGCGATCAGAGATTGGCGCAATTGCAAAACCCGATATCCTACAATGGGCCCCGGGCTTACCGAAGACCCGGTCCGGCAAGATCATGCGGCGTATTCTCCGTAAGATTGCAGAGAACGAACTGGATAACCTGGGAGATACCAGCACGCTAGCCGACCCTTCAGTAGTGGATGACCTGATCAGGGACAGTCCAGTGACCTCATAGAGGGTCGTTTTCTAAAAGCGAGTGATACAGTAGACAGAAACAAAAACACCGTCAGAAGACGGCGTTTTGTAACACTCCAGGTTAGTGATTAGCCTGCGCTTTCATCAGCAACATTGCCGTTTGGCCCATCAGCGTCATCATCGGCTTCTTCCGCCGCTACCTCCTCAATCAGTTCTTTCATCGAAAGCTTGATTCGACCGCGATCCACATCCAGAACCAGCACCTTAACTTCCTGCCCTTCGGTCAGGTAGTCGGTGACTTTTTCAACACGTTCCTTGGCAATCTGAGAGATGTGAACCAGACCATCCTTACCAGGTAAAATGTTAACAAAAGCACCAAAATCTGCGATCTTAACGACCTTTCCGTTGTAGATCTGACCAACTTCGGCTTCTTTGGTAATCGCCTCGATCATGGCAACTGCAGCATCACGAGAGTCGGCATCTTCTCCAAAGATAGTGATTGAACCATCGTCCTCGATATCCACGGAAGCACCGGTTTGTTCTGTAATTCCACGAATAGTGGAACCACCTTTACCAATAACATCCCGAACCTTGTCTGCGTCAACCTTAATGGTCACCATCGCAGGCGCATTCTCAGAAACACCTTCACGGGACTGACCAATAACCTTGTTCATTTCGCCCAGGATATGAAGCCTTGCATCTTTGGCCTGACCAAGCGCAGTTTCCATAATCTGCTCAGTAATACCCTGAATCTTGATGTCCATTTGAAGCGCAGTAACACCTGTTTCCGTACCCGCCACTTTAAAGTCCATATCACCCAGATGATCTTCATCACCCAGGATATCGGTCAGTACTGCAAAGTCTTCACCTTCAAGCACCAAACCCATGGCAACACCAGCAACTGGCGCCTTAAGTGGTACGCCCGCATCCATCAACGCAAGACTTGCGCCACAGACAGAAGCCATTGACGAAGAACCGTTTGATTCTGTGATTTCAGATACAACTCGTGTCGTATACGGCCAGTCTTCACTCTTTGGCAGCATCGCCGCGATACCACGTCGAGCTAATCGGCCGTGACCAATTTCGCGTCGCTTGGGTCCGCCAGAAAAACCGGTTTCACCAACACTGTAATGTGGGAAATTGTAGTGCAACAGGAAGTTATCCCGGTATGAGCCTTGTAGCGCATCGATGATCGCAGCATCTCTCATAGAACCCAGAGTGGTAGAAACCAGCGCCTGAGTCTCACCCCGTGTAAACAGTGCAGAACCATGTGCCTTCGCCAGCACACCAACTTCAACATCAATCTGGCGTACCGTTGTAGTATCACGGCCATCAATTCGAGGCTGGCCCGATACGATAGCGCGACGAACGATAGACTTCCCGACACTGTCAAATACAGCTTTGATCTCGTCTTTGGCTGTCTCTTCGGTCTCAAGTGCCGCCACTGCGGCAGCTTTGAGCTCAGAGAGCTTGTCCTGGCGAGCCATCTTTTCAGTGATTCGATAAGCAGCGCCAATCTCTTCACCGAACTGAGTAGTAATCGCGTCAATCAGCGCAGTGTTCGGGGTAGCTGGCTCCCAGACCCAGGCTTCTTCGCCTGCTTCTGCTTTAAGCTCAGCACAGGCAGCAACAACTGATTGCATTTCCTGGTGAGCGAAAAGTACCGCACCCAGCATTTGGTCTTCAGTTAATTCGTTCGCTTCTGATTCAACCATCAATACCGCAGATTCTGTACCTGCAACAACCATGTCAAGTTCTGAAGTCTTAAGCGCTTCGTAGCCTGGATTGAGCAGGTAACCTTCAGGCGTAAAACCAACTCGCGCAGCACCGATTGGGCCTGCAAATGGTAAACCGGACAGGGCCAAAGCCGCTGATACACCAATCATGGCAACGATATCTGGATCTACATCCTTCGCTGCCGAAACTACCTGACAAGTAACCTGAACTTCGTTCATGAAACCTTTTGGGAAGAGTGGACGGATAGGACGGTCGATCAAACGACACGTCAGCGTTTCCTTCTCGGAAGGTCGACCTTCTCGCTTGAAGAAACCACCGGGAATTTTACCCGCTGCATATGTTTTTTCTTCGTAGTTCACAGTTAAGGGGAAGAACGCCTGACCTGCTTTCATGTCAGGGCGTGCAACCACTGCAACTAGAACTGTTGTTTCTGCCATGGTTACCATGACAGATGCTGTTGCTTGTCTCGCAACCTTGCCAGTTTCCAGAAGGACTTCCTGGTCACCGAACATAAATTTCTTACTTATATAACTCACATTATTCTCCATAGTCAGTGCCAATCACCGACACTAACACTACCGACGCAAACCTAACCTTTTAATAGTAGATGTATAACGGTCGGGGTTTTTGTTGCGTAGATAGTTCAATAATTTTCTTCTTTGACTAACCATACGTAGAAGTCCTACCCGTGAATGATGATCATGGGCATGCTCGTTGAAATGCGATTGAAGTTGTTCAATATTCGCAGTTAACAGGGCTACCTGTACTTCAGGTGATCCTGTGTCGTTCTCTGATGTGCCGAAATCTTTAACGATTTCAGCCTTTCTTTCGACTGATAAAGCCACTCGTTTTTCTCCAGTTTAATATGCCCTGGCCCTAACCCAATCACTGGATATTCGGCCGTTAAAAAATCAGGTATATCCACGCATATTTATAGACGACCTGCTTTTCTTATTTCGCCAATATACTTTCCTGCATATTGTCGAATAGTCGCGGGCCTAGGCCCGCTCGCGCCAGAACAAATCGCTTCGCAATTTGTTCTGTAGGTTCTGCCATCCCTGGCTGAACTTTCTCCATCGAGAGCCTTGGTTGTCCAAATCTCTCGATAGAAAATTATGTTGTTCGGCTAGCCTAATTAGTAACGACTAATCGCCTGGGTGCTATCCGTCCATCATCCGTAACCTCACCAACACCAATGAACTCTTCATTGGGATCATCAGACTCTGAAAAAATACTCACCCACCCTGTGGTCGGTGCATTCGCTATCTGAACTGGCTGTCCCTGCCTAATATAGGAAGCGGTAACCTCTGTCAGCTCAACCTGCGGCCAATCCTGAACAGCTGAACTCACTGGCTGTAATCTTGCATCCAGCTGAGCTTTGTCTTCGGCCAATGCTTCAAGCTGTTCCATAGAGACAGCCTCATCAACCGTGTAGGGTCCAGCTGCCAGTCGACGTAGTTCCACCACGTGAGCGCCGCAACCGAGTTCCAGCCCTATATCTTCTGCCAGCGTTCTGACATACGTACCTTTAGTACAATGCACATCAACCGTTATTTTATCCTGATGGCGTTCCAAGACATCCAGTTCGTGAATCGTCACCTGACGCGACTTGCGTTCGATTTCTATTCCCTGACGAGCAAGCTTGTAAAGTGGCTGTCCATCTACCTTCAATGCCGAGAACATCGATGGAATCTGACTGATCTCTCCTCGATAGTTTTCAAGGACACTTTCAAGTTTGGAGTCGCTGATCTCAGGAACAGCCCTCGTTTCAAGGACCTTACCGTCTGCATCTCCAGAATCCGTGATAACTCCCAGTTTGAACGTTGCCTGATAGCGTTTATCAGCATCGAGCAAGAACTGGGAGAACTTGGTGGCTTCACCGAAACAAAGAGGCAGAACGCCAGTCGCAAGGGGGTCCAAAGACCCTGTATGTCCAGCCTTACAGGCGTCAAACAACCGCTTCACAATCTGCAGCGCGGTATTAGACGTTATCCCCGCTGGTTTGTCCAGCAACAATATCCCACTGATATTCCTGCCTTTTCTTCCTCGTCTACTCATCCGTCTGGCTCGAATCACGCTGACTTTCATCCTGCGAGAGCGCCTTATTTATCGCTTTATTCATGCGAGCGCCACTTTCGATCGTATTATCGTAATGAAAACGTAGCTTGGGCGTCGTACGGGTACTCAGTACTTTCGCAAGCTGTGAGCGCAAGAACCCACTGGCTTCGTTGAGTACTTCCTCGACTATCTCGGTGTTTTCAGATGGCAGTACTGTGAAATAGATGTCAGAGAAGGCTAAATCACGGCTAACCGTAGCCTCATTGATAGTAACCATTCCAATTCGCGGGTCTTTGATCTCACGCTGAACAAGCACCGCTACTTCGCGCTGAATAAGGTCGCCAATCTTACGACCTCGGCTGGATTCTTTTGGCATCGCTATCGACCCTTAAAGTTCCCGGGCAACTTCTCGAGTATCGAACACTTCGATCTGGTCACCTTTTTTCACGTCATCGTAATTTTTGACACCAATACCACACTCAGTTCCACTCGAAACGTTCTGTACCTCGTCTTTAAAGCGCCTCAGTGATTCGAGCTCACCTTCGTAAATCACCACATTGTCCCGTAGAACACGAATCTGCTTGGACCTGGAAATAGTTCCTTCGATGACCATCGAGCCAGCAATCTGGCCCATTTTCTTGGACTCGAATACGTCCCGAACCTCTGCTATTCCAACAATATCTTCTCTTACTTCCGGTGAAAGCATCCCAGACAACGCATCTCTAACATCGTCTACAAGGTCATAAATAACCTTGTAGTAGCGAAGATCCAGACCTTCTGACTCGACTATTCTCTTCGCAGTGTTATCGGCCCGAACATTAAAACCAAACACGACGGCCCCTGCCGTTACAGCGTAGGACATATCTGATTCCGTTATTCCACCAACACCGGACATCACGACGTTAACCTGCACTTCTTCGTTACCGACGTCATCCAAGGCAGTCACAATCGCCTCGAGTGAACCTCTGACATCCGCCTTCACAATAACATTAAGCCGTTTAACTTCATCAGCACCAAAGTTTTCCAACAGACTATCGAGAGACGTACCGCCACCGGTATTCAGTCGCGCTTTAGTGGCACGCTGTTCCCTGAACTCTGCAACTTCTCGAGCGCGCTTCTCATCTTTGGCAACAATAAAAGAATCGCCAGCATTAGGGGTGCCATTAAGTCCAAGCGCGGCAACCGGAGTCGCTGGACCCGCTAACTTAATCTGTTTACCCGATTCGTCATTCAGCGCACGAGCCCGCCCAAAATACTGTCCGGCAACGATAAGATCACCCTGCTTCAGCGTGCCGTTTTGCACCAATAAGGTCGCAACCGGACCCTTACCCTTGTTCAGTTCCGACTCTATAACAACACCTTGAGCCGGTCCGTCTATTACGGCTTTGAGCTCCAGCAGTTCTGCCTGCAGCAGCACGGCTTCAAGGAGTTCTTCAATTCCTGCGCCCGTAATCGCACTACAGGGAATAAACTGAGTGTCTCCACCCCAGTCTTCCGGTACCACGTCACGCGCTACCAGTTCGTTTTTGACGCGATCCAGATCCGCGCCTTCTTTGTCAATCTTGTTAATCGCGACCACCATTGGTGCACCGGCGCTTTTTGCATGTTTGACCGCTTCTTCTGTCTGCGGCATCACACCATCGTCTGCAGCAACAACCAAAATGACGATATCTGTAGAATTTGCTCCCCTTGCGCGCATCGCAGTGAAAGCTGCGTGCCCCGGAGTGTCGATGAAACAGATCTCTCCGTGGTTGGTCGCCACTCGGTATGCCCCAATGTGCTGTGTAATTCCACCAGCTTCGCCACTTGCGACACGTGAACTTCGGATATAGTCCAGCAGCGACGTTTTACCGTGGTCAACATGTCCCATGACAGTAACAACTGGAGCCCGGTGCTGTTCCTCAGCCTCGTAAACCAGCTCATCTTCAAGTGTCTTCTCTACTGCATCAACATCAAGCAGCTTCACTGAAAGACCAAACTCTTCAGCTACGAGTGTCGCTGTTTCCTGGTCGATTGACTCGTTAATTGTCTTCATAATGCCGAGGCCAAACAATGTCTTGATAACATCCGATGCCTTTACGGACATTTTTTGGGAAAGCTGTTGGATCGTTACACTTTCAGCCAATTCAACCTCACGTTTGATTTCTTCTGTTGGTGCATTGAACTTATGCCGTTTGGCGGGTTTTCCACCGGAGGCCCGTCGGGTTCGAGGTGAACTCAGGCCCAGCGGCGTGGCTCCTTCTGCCTTTCCTTCATCAGCTACAACATCGTCTTCCAGATCCCTCACTGCCGCCAGATCAACTTCGAGCAAATCATCACCCGCCAGCTCTTCCACACGACGCTTACGGCTACCCTGCTTGGATTTCTTGGCTTGGACTTCTTCTTCGTCAAGGTCGTGACGATCTCTCTTGTCTTTTCGATTGGAAGTACTGGTTTCTTTAAGCACTTCTTCAATAATTGGCTCTTTCTTTTTTGCAGA
>Ga0206683_10002237_pt1 | contig 13105 bp, 10 predicted proteins | sample M280m12015metaG_FD_155483 | JGI IMG/M metagenome (GOLD analysis project Ga0206683, IMG submission 155483) | Ammonia-oxidizing marine archaeal communities from Monterey Bay, California, United States - M2 80m 12015 | ecosystem: Environmental > Aquatic > Marine > Intertidal zone | place: USA...
ACGAACCTTCCCTTCAACCATTTTCTGAGCGATTTCCTCACTCTTGCCACTGTCGATCGCTTGAGCCCTATAGATATTTCGTTCCTTTTCGAGTACATCGGAGGGCATCCCGGTTTCGTCGATACACAACGGTTGACTGGCGGCCACGTGCATCGCTATATCGCGACCCAGGCTGGGAGTATCTGAATTAAGTATCTTCACCAGAACGCCTATACGAGTGCCGTGAGAATAGCCAGATATTTCTCCTGGATTTCCTTGGATTACTTCGAACCGTCTAACAGAAATATTTTCCCCGATCTTTGCGATCAAGGTTTGTCGAGTTTCCTCAACTGATTTCCCCCCAGCGAGCAACATCAATGACACAGCCGGCATATCAGTCGGGTGTTCGGCCAGCACTGTTTTCGCCAACTCTTCTGAGAAAGCGAGAAACGATTGATCTTTGGCAACAAAATCAGTCTCACAATTTATTTCGACAAGAACACCATGGGATTGATCAGGGTCTATGGCTAGAGCAATGACACCTTCCGCTGCAATCCGGCCGGACTTTTTTTCGGCACTGGCGGCTCCATTTTTACGCAGCAACTCAATCGCGCTGTCCATATCACCTTCAGTTTCGGTGAGCGCTCTTTTGCATTCCATCATCCCCGCTGCGGTGCGCTCACGAAGCTCTTTAACCTGGGTTGCGGTAATTGCCATCAGTTATCCTTTTGTTAATTAAACTAGCCAAGATTGGATCAGGATTCTGGATTCGCCTTTATATCTTTATCACTGGATTTGTCACTTGGAACATTTTTTGACTCAATTGAGATCTCCGGGCCGCTGGAAGCTGTTTCAGGCGTACTGTCGCCGGTAGCACCTTGTCCCGGGCCATCTTGTGGCGTCTTCTCAGGCTCCGTTTTGATGTCGACAGGAGCTTCCGATGTTACTTCAACGTAGTCATTTGCATCCCCTTCGATCACCGGTGTCGCTACGGCTCTAGCCTCAAGAATTGCATCCGCTGCACCACCCAAATAGAGCTTGATCGCCCGAAGCGCATCATCGTTACCTGGGATTGGGTAGTCAATTCCATCAGGAGAGCTATTGGTATCACAAACGCCTACAACTGGAATTCCCAGTTTGCGTGCTTCCGATACCGCGATTCGCTCATGATCTACATCAATCACCAGCAAGGCATCAGGGAGTCCTTTCATCTCACGGATTCCGGAAAGGCTTCTATCAAGCTTGGCCCGCTCACGCTCAAGCATCAGGGTCTCTTTTTTGGTAAGGCCGACACTGGTACCGCTGCTCGCCATGTCATCCAACTCCACCAGCCGGGCAATTGAATTTTTTACCGTTTTAAAGTTGGTTAACATGCCACCGAGCCAACGGTGATCGACGAACGGGCAGTTGCAGCGCATGGCTTCTTCGCGAACCGCTTTGCTGGCTTGGCGTTTGGTGCCGACAAAAAGGATTTTGCCTTTCCCTGTGGCAACGCTGCCGAGGAAGTTCATCGCGTCCCGATACAGCGGCAGCGTTTTCTCAAGGTTTATAATGTGAATTTTGTTGCGTGCACCAAAGATATAAGGACTCATCTTTGGTGACCAAAAACGCGTTTGGTGGCCAAAATGTACACCGGCCTCCAGCATCTGGCGCATCGAAACGTCAGTCATGTTGTTCTCCTTTCGGGTTAGGATTCAGCGCGGTCTCGAACGCCGACCCCCGTGATATCGTTCACGAGAGCACCCGGACGTCCGAATATGCAACCACACCAGGATTGGGGGGGCGTATTCTACCGGCTCGACGCCTGTTGCGCCACCTCTAGGGCAGATCCCCTGATGGGCGTAACCTGTAAGGTCCGGCTGTCTTCATTTGGACTAGAATTACGAAATTTCAAGGACGACATGCCCTATGCCAATTCATCTCAAATCAGATTTCGATCTGACCCAAATGCGCATTGCCGGGGATCTTACCCGGCAAGTGCTTGATATGATCGGTCCACATATTCAACCCGGTGTGACTACACTTGAATTGGATCAAATCTGTCATAGCTTCATCGTTGATGGCCTGGATGCTATCCCTGCCCCTTTAAACTATCGAGGATTCCCCAAGTCCATCTGTACCAGCGTCAACCATGTCATTTGTCACGGAATTCCTGGTGGAAAGCGTCTCAAAAACGGCGATATTATTAATGTCGATATCACAGTAATTAAGGATGGATTCCACGGCGACGCGAGCCGGATGTTCGCCGTGGGTCAGACGTCTGTCCTCGGCCGTCGCCTGATCAAGACATGTCAGGAATGCCTGGAAAAAGGAATCGCGACGGTTCGGCCGGGGAGCCATCTCGGCGATATTGGCGCGGTAATACAAAAGCATGCCGAGGCTGCTGGATTTTCTGTGGTGCGTGAGTATTGTGGCCACGGCATCGGCAGAGGTTTTCACGAAGACCCACAGGTCTTGCACTATGGAACCGTCGGCCAAGGCCTGGAGATCAAGCCCGGAATGACGTTTACGATAGAGCCAATGATTAACGCGGGTCGACCCGAGACTCGGCTACTGTCGGATGGATGGACAGTGGTCACCAAAGATCATTCCCTAAGCGCCCAATGGGAACATACTCTTGCTGTAACCGACCATGGCGTCGAGATCCTAACGGCACCCAAATCATAAACTTTAACCGTGCGCATCGTCCGGGAAAAAATTTTTAGTCCCGATTCCCTTTTTGAATCCACGCAGGGCACGTCCGGGTCACTTGAACTCTTTAAGAATGCTCTAAAACGAGGCCGGGCGGCGCTCGCCGAATCTTACGCCGCTGGTGCCGCCGCGGAAGACATACTTCAGACTCACAGTTGGCTTGTCGATAGGCTTTTACAACGCGCCTGGGATGATCTCCCCGATACTGATGCTGGCAAGGACTCAATGGAATTGATAGCGGTCGGTGGCTACGGGCGAGCCGAGTTACATCCTTACTCTGACATTGACCTGCTATTTCTGCTTAAAGGTCAAGCAACTGGTGAACAGGGCGGATTCATCGGAGCTTTTATCCGATTTCTATGGGATATGGGACTTGAAGTCGGCCACAGCACCCGAACTCTTAAAGAATGCGCTCAGCAGGGAGCATCTGACATTACCATCGTGACCAACCTGATGGAGGCCCGTCTGTTGATCGGAGACGGTCGATTGTTTGAAAGATTAAAAAGGAAAATTCAGACAAACAAGATGTGGCCCGCCCGTAAGTTTTTCGCAGCAAAGCAGCGCGAACAGATTACACGCCATGCCCGTTACGGCGATACCGCTTATAACCTTGAACCGCACCTTAAGGAAGGACCTGGGGGGTTGCGTGATATTCAAACTATCCAATGGGTCGCGCAACGTTATTTCGGTACCCCTGACCTTCGGGAGCTTAAAACCGAAGACTTTTTAACCGAAAGCGAAATGAACACCCTCCTCAAGGGGCGTGATTTCCTTTGGCAACTCAGAAACGCACTACATTTTCTAACTGGCCGCTGCGAGGATCGATTGTTATTTGATTACCAGCATGAAATTGCTCGACAGTTTCGCTACAAGGACTCAGCGCAACTCGCCGTTGAGAAGTTGATGAAACGCTTTTACCGCACGATCAAAGAATTGCGGGTGCTCAACGAAATCCTGCTGCAGCATTTTGAAGAAGCTATTCTGCACCCAGGCAAGAAGAATACCGTGCGAATTAACCGTCGTTTTCGCGCGGTTGACGGAATGCTTGAGGCTGTCGGCCCTCATGTCTTTTCGCGACAACCGTTCGCTCTGATGGAGACCTTTCTGCTGTTGTCCCAAGACTCACGGCTACGCGGAATTCGCGGAAACACCGTTCGTTTGATTCGCGCCAGTGCTCACTTGATAGATGCCGATTTCCGGCGCGATATCCGGTGCCGATCGCTATTTATGGAGATTATCAAAGCAGCATCTGGACAAACTCGAGCGCTTCGACACATGAATGCCTATGGCATTCTTGGGGCGTATATCCCGGCTTTTGGCCGCGTGGTCGGGCAGATGCAGCACGACTTGTTCCACGTCTACACAGTGGATGCGCACCTTTTGTTCGTAGTTCGAAATCTCAGGCGCATGAATATTCCGGAACACAGTGCCGAATTGCCCGTGTGCAGCGAACTTATGCAGGGCCTTTTTAAAAAACACCGCCTGTATCTCGCCGCCTTGTTTCATGATATTGCTAAAGGTCGTGGAGGTGACCACTCAAGTCTGGGAGAGCGCGATGCGTTACGCTTTTGTAAGTCGCATGATCTTAGCGACTACGATGGTCATTTTGTGGCCTGGCTTGTGCGCACACACCTTTTGATGTCCTGGGTTGCACAGCGAGAAGATATTTCTGACCCCGAGGTAATTGATCGCTTTGCCAACCAGGTTGGCGATCAGGAACGCTTGGATAACCTCTATTTACTCACAGTCGCCGATATTCGTGGAACCAGTCCAAAAGTCTGGAATGATTGGAAAGGAAAGCTTCTTGGCGATCTTTACAACGAAACCACCCGAGCGCTACGGCGGGGCAAGGGTGCGCCTATTCAGGTTGAAGAAAAACTGCGAGATTTGAAGGTAGAAGCTTTACAACTCCTCGACCCCACTCAGTCGGAAGCGGCAGGCGACCTTTGGGGTCTGTTTGACCAGGACTATTTCTTGCGGAACCCGCCTGAGGTCATTGCCTGGCATGCCGCCCAACTGCTAGAACGGCGCGCGGGGGAACTACCACTGATTGATGCCCGCAAGGACAACGAGTCTGGCGCCGTTCGATTCTTCGTGTGCGCTCCAGATTCAGAAAAACTTCTGTGTGACGTTACCGCCGGTTTTGACAGGCTGAATATGAATATCGTTGACGCCCGGGTTCATCGAATGCGATCTAACCTTGTTATTATGGTTTTTGTTGTCCTCCCAGGTGCGCAAGGGATCCCATCAGCAGCAGACCTGGAAGCCGCAGCAAAACGTTTACGTCATGAAGTTCTTGAGCCTCAAACAAAACCACCAGGACACCCAGTACACATCCCCAGGACCTTGAAATATTTCCCAATTGAGACCACCGTTCGCTTTTCAAACTCAAAAAATTCGGATGCCACCATTATGGAAGTCACGGCTCAAGACCGACCGGGGCTTTTGCTGCAGGTGGCAAATGCCTTGCTTGCCTTCAAAATACGCCTGGTCACTGCGAAAGTGAGCACCTTTGGAGAACGTGCAGAAGATGTTTTCTTTATTACCGATCGCGACGGACAGCCCGTTACCGACGCGGGTCAACATATCTGTATCAGCGAGATGATTCGCACCGCTTTACCTGCATCAAATCCGCCCCCCTCGGCGGGGCTAAACCGGAATTAATTCTCATGAAAGACATACAAACTGTAATTGAATCTGCCTTCGAGCAACGCAACAACCTATCGCAACTGGCTAGTTCGGAACTCCAAGATGCTGTCAATGAGGCAATTATCCAACTGGATACAGGAGTTCTGCGTGTTGCCGAACCGATCGACGATCGCTGGGTTGTCTGTGAATGGTTAAAAAAGGCCGTCCTGCTGTCTTTTGTGTTACACAGCAATGAGGTTATCGAAGGGGGGGATACTCGTTATTTTGATAAGGTCCCAGGAAAATTCGATCGCTTTACCGGCGAAGATTTCGAGGCTGGCGGCTACCGGGTCGTCCCACCCGCCATGGTCCGACGTGGGGCCTACCTCGGTCGCGGCGTGGTGTTAATGCCGAGTTATGTCAACATTGGTGCCTATGTTGACGACGGCACTATGGTCGATACTTGGGCAACTGTAGGATCTTGTGCCCAAATTGGTAAAAATGTTCACCTGTCGGGAGGTGTTGGCATTGGTGGCGTACTGGAACCCCTGCAGGCCTCCCCAACGATCATCGAGGACAACTGCTTCATTGGTGCACGCAGCGAAGTCGTTGAAGGTGTTGTTGTTGAGCAGGGCTCGGTAATTTCAATGGGTGTTTACCTCGGCCAGAGCACCCGTATCCTTGATCGCGCAACTGGAAAAATCACTTACGGCCGAATCCCTGCTGGCTCGGTCGTGGTATCCGGTTCGCTGCCAGCCACTGATGGGTCTCATTCGCTGTATTGCGCGGTAATTGTAAAGCAGGTAGATGAAAAAACCCGCGCTAAGGTCGGGATTAACGAATTGTTGCGAGATCTCTAGATTTTGAGGGGCTATGGCCTTTTGGGTTTTGCGATTGGCAAAACACAGTCACTTGAAGATCAATTCTCGTTCAGTTGCTCGAACAACTCGGCTGCCGAATTGATTTTAATAACACTCAACCCCTCAGGGCTGTCTTTAATCCGGTTCCCCTGTGGAATAAATGCTCTGGAGAATCCTAGTTTCGCAGCTTCACGCAATCGATCCTCACCGCGCGTCACAGGGCGAACTTCGCCTGAAAGGCCCAACTCACCAAAAAACACCGTCTGCCGCCCGAGCACTTTATCTATTAAGCTGGAGATTACCGCCGCACTGATCGCCAAGTCAGCCGCAGTTTCAGTTATTCTGACACCGCCCGCAACGTTAACGAATATATCCTGATCAGACAAGGAAAGCCCTGCGTGCCGATGCAATATTGCGAGCAGCATTCCCAGACGGTTAGCGTCAAATCCAACACACAGCCGTCGTGGATTCCCAAGCGTACTCGGATCAACCAGTGCCTGCACCTCCACCAAAAGCGGGCGAGTTCCTTCCTGGCTGACCAGTACGGCGCTTCCTGGTGCGTCAATCTCACCGCGAGACAAAAACATTGCGGACGGATTGTTCACCGGCTTCAGCCCCGCCTGGGTCATTGCGAACACACCGATCTCATTGACCGCGCCAAAACGATTCTTAAAAGCGCGAACCAGGCGATAACGACTTGCGGTATCCCCTTCGAAATACAATACCGTATCTACCAGATGCTCAAGGACTTTCGGACCCGCAAGGGCCCCTTCCTTAGTCACATGCCCTATCAATAAGACAGCACTGCCTCTGGTTTTAGCAAACTCGATCAAGCGATCGGCACATTCACGAATTTGCCCAACGCTCCCGGGCGCCGACTCGAGCTCATCACTAGCAAGAGTCTGGATAGAATCTATGACCAAGAAACGGGTGGCACCCGAAACAGCTGCATCAAGCACCGCACCAAGGCGGTTGGTCGATAGAGCCTGAATCTGGAAATCGTCAAGGTCCAAACGCCGACTACGCAACGCCAATTGCTCTAAAGACTCTTCCCCACTGGCATACAAGGTAGGTTGATCACGCGATAAACCGGCCAGCGCTTGTAACGCAAGCGTGCTCTTACCTATCCCCGGCTCTCCACCAAGCAGTATCACAGAACCTGGAACAATGCCGCCGCCCAGCACTCGATCGAGTTCACCTAATCCGGTGAGATAGCGAGTGCTCACTTGCGCACCCACCTTAGATAAAGTCTGAGGAACTGTCGCAGGATTTGTCCCGCGTCTCGAGCGAGTCGTCACAACGGCCTGCTCCGCCAGCGTGTTCCATTGCATGCAGCCGGTGCACTGCCCGGTCCATTTCCCGAAATCCTGGCCGCAACTGGCACAGATATAACGGGTTAAGGTTCCAGATCGTGGCATCAGGTCACTTTATTAATCGGCTTGGCGCATGTCTTGTCGACTATGAAAATAGTCACTCCCGGAAATATGACGGCCAAAAAACAATCACAACAACAGTGTCACAGAAGATGAGGCACTAACCCGTGTATCGGTGCACATCCAAGTCCACCGTTCGATCAATAGCCAGAATTCTCAAACGCCGGCGTATAGTTTTCGAATCGAGTATATTCGCCCAAAAAGGTAAGACGTACGGTTCCTATTGGCCCGTTGCGTTGCTTGGCTACGATGATCTCAGCCGTGCCTTTCTCAGGACTGTCTTCGTTATATACCTCGTCTCTATAAATAAACAAAATCAAGTCCGCATCTTGCTCGATCGCACCGGACTCTCGAAGATCAGACATGATGGGGCGCTTGTTGGGACGTTGTTCAAGCCCCCGGTTAAGCTGGGACAGAACCACTACTGGAACCCGAGACTCTCTTGCAATGATCTTCAATGCCCGGGTGATATTCGCCACCTCAACCGCGCGGTTCTCGGCGCTCTCGCCAGTCTGCATTAACTGAAGGTAATCAACAACCACCACGCCCAACTGCCCGTGCTCACGAATCAACCGACGAAGCCGCGTGCGTAATTCCAACGGCGTGAGTGCGGGGGTATCGTCAATAAAAATTGGGGACTCATCGAGTAAGCCAACCGCGGAGGTCAAACGAGGCCAATCCTCTTGGCTGAGTTGACCAGTTCTGACTCGGTGGGCGTTAATACGCCCCAGCGAGGCTAACATCCGCATCGCCAACTGCTGTCCGGGCATCTCCATACTGAAAACTGCAACGGGAAGCTTACTTCCAACAGCAGCATTTTCTGCAATATTCATCGCCAGACTGGTTTTTCCCATTGATGGGCGGCCAGCCACCACAACGAGGTCTGCAGGTTGAAATCCCGAGGTCAGGTTATCCAGATCTTTGAACCCACTCGCCACACCAGTGATTGGTTGCTTGGACTCATAGAGCTCTTCAATCCGATCTACCGCCTGAGTCAACAGCCCTTGAATTGGCTGAAATGCTCCAGATTGACGCCGGTCAGAATCAGATATATCAAAAACCAGTTTTTCCGCGAAGTCGATCAGTGAAGCTGTATCGACTCCATCTGGGTAATAGGCCTTTTCTGTGATCTCAGCCGCTGCATTGATCAACGATCGCAGTACAGATCGCTCTTTGACGATCCGAGCATACGCAGTGACATTGGCCGTTCCTGGTGTACGGTTAGCTAGTTCGCCCAAATATGCCAGGCCTCCTGACTTCTCAAGAGTCCCGTTATTCTTTAGCCATTCAGACGCCGTAACGATATCGACGGCGTCACCGCTCTCGTTCAAGGAACGGATCGCCGTAAAGATCTCCCGATGGGATCGTGTGTAGAAATCCTCGGTCGCAACCGCCTCTGCCACCTCATCCCAACGCCGGGCATCGACCAGCAGGCCGCCGAGTACCGACTGCTCGGCCTCGAGTGCCTGAGGCGGGATGCGTGCCTCCAAACCCGTGGGTTTGTTACTAAGTTCGGACTGAGGCATAAGCTGTGCTGCCGTTTGTCATAGGTGACGATTATGTCTACAGAACAACTATTGTAGACAACGGCTCTCGGCTTTAACAGCCGCTAAGGGTAATGAGTATAAAACAGAGGTCAGCGGTTCGGCTTGGCGAATTGACACCTTCTTGTTTTTACTCTGGAGTGGTACCCTCGAGGTCGAAGTCCGATACATTGACTTCTGATTCAGGTGCGGCCTGCACCGAGTCCTCTGCTTCGACTAAGACCACCAGATTACTCTGAACTTCTGGGTGAAGTATTACTGAGACCTGGTGCTCTCCCGTGGTCTTAATCGGGCCCTCGGGCATATCGATTTCCGAACGCTGAATCGCAATGTCTGTCGCCTGAAGCAGTTCGGCGATATCGGACGAACTGACCGAGCCAAAAAGCCTTCCTTCTTCGCTGGCAAGCCTAGATACGGTAACCTTATCCGGCAGTAATGCAGCCTTAGCCTGCGCCGTCTCAAGGCGCACCGAATCCATTTTTGCCAATTCTCGGCGTCGCGTTTCTACTTTTTCACGGGCTTCACCAGTAGCAGGAACTGCCTTCCCTTGAGGGATCAGATAATTCCGTCCATACCCGGACTTCACATTTACCAAATCGCCAAGATCGCCCAAATTCTGGATTTTTTCAAGCAGTATTAATTCCATCTGCCTGCCCCTCAGTGCTGATCCGTATACGGCAATAGCGCTAAAAACCGAGCACGCTTGATTGCCGTTGCTAGTTGCCGTTGATAACGGGCCTTGGTGCCGGTATTACGGCTGGGCATAATCTTGCCAGTCTCAGTGATAAAACCTTTAAGGGTTTCGAGGTCCTTGTAATCCACCTCTTTAATCCCTAACGCGGTAAACCGGCAGTACTTGCGTCTTTTATTAAACCTGTTCATCACACTTGGTCCTCTTTAGGCTGATCAATAACAGGCGGGTCATCGTCCAGAATCTTGGGGGTTTCTACAGAATCGGCCTCCACTGGTACGGGGTCCGAGCCGTCAGCCTCTACAGGCTCTACCTGTGCTGTTGACTCGACTGGACTGCTATTGGTTTTCGAGGCGACCTCAGCCGACTTTTGTTCACTTTCAACTGCGCCTGTTCCAGCCTCAGCTAGCAGTGCTGAGGCCTCAGTAACAGCCTCTTTCCGACGGATCACCAGGTTACGGATGACGGCATCACTGAACTTGAACATATTCGCCATTTCATCCATCGTTGGTTGATCTATTTCAATGTTCATCAAAACATAGTGAGCCTTATGGACTTTGCCGATAGTATAAGCAAGTGGACGACGACCCCAGTCCTCACAACGATGAATCTGGCCACCATTGCCTTCGATGAGGCCGCGATATTTTTCGACCATCGCGGGCACCTGCTCGCTCTGATCTGGATGCACAAGGAACACGACTTCGTAGTGTCGCATGAGTATTCTCCCTTCGGGTTTGAGCCTCCCAATATTTCGCAGTGAGGCAAGGAGGGCGCGTCTTTAAGCGCTGAAGGCGCGTGATTCTAGCCGTCAAAGGGATACCAGGCAAGTCGCATAAGACCCGGGTCCAGGCCGAACGACCTAATTTACTCGATTCTTGATCAATTCATCTACCACCCCTGGCTCTGCCAGAGTCGAGGTATCACCAAGATCTCCCAACTCATTCGCTGCTATTTTGCGCAGGATACGACGCATGATCTTTCCCGATCGGGTTTTAGGTAGACCCGGCGCCCATTGGACGATATCCGGGCTTGCAATAGGGCCGATCTCCTTACGTACCTGCGCTATGAGCCCCCGGCGAAGTTCCTCGCTCGGCATTACGCCAGCCATAGGAGTGACATACGCGTAAATTCCTTGCCCCTTGATTTCATGTGGGTATCCGACGACGGCGGCTTCTGCGATCTGCTCATGCGAAACCAGGGCGCTTTCTACCTCGGCGGTTCCCATGCGGTGCCCGGATACGTTGATCACGTCGTCCACGCGACCGGTGATCCAGTAATAGCCATCGTCATCACGTCGGGCCCCATCACCGGTAGTGTAATAACCTGGGTACGCTGAAAAGTAAGTCTGAATAAACCGCTCGTGATCTCCGTAGACCGTACGCATCTGTCCAGGCCAGGATCCCTTGATCACTAGGTTGCCCTCGGCCGCGCCTTCGAGTACCTGGCCATCAGCGTTCAACAAGGCAGGTTCGATCCCAAAAAATGGCCGTGTAGCCGATCCCGGTTTAAGGTCGGTCGCCCCTGGCAAGGGGGTAATCAAAATTCCACCAGTTTCTGTCTGCCACCAGGTATCAACAACTGGGCAACGCCCATCGCCGACGGTATTAAAATACCATTCCCATGCCTCTGGATTAATCGGCTCTCCTACCGTTCCCAACAGTTTGAGACTAGTGCGACTGGTCGAATCGATCGGTTGATTACCTTGTCCCATCAATGCCCGGATCGCAGTGGGTGCGGTATAGAAAATATTCACCTGATGTTTATCTACCACTTGCCAGAAACGCGAGGCATCCGGGTAGGTGGGCACCCCCTCGAACATCAAGGTTATCGCTCCATTGGCCAGGGGTCCATAGACGATATAGCTATGCCCAGTGATCCAGCCAACGTCAGCAGTGCACCAGTAAATATCACCATCGTGATAGTCAAACACATAGCGATGGGTCATCGCGGTGTAAAGTTGATATCCGCCGCAGGTATGCAGCACTCCTTTTGGCTTCCCGGTAGAACCGGATGTATATAATATGAAAAGAGGATCCTCGGCATCCATTGGCTCCGGATCACAATCAGGTGATGCAACCGCCATAGCTTCGTCATACCAAACATCACGGCTGGCACTAACAGGCACATCACTGCCGGTCCGCCGAACCACAATGGTCGTGTGGACGTCCGGACACCCGGCAAGTGCTGTTTCGACATTAGCTTTCAAGGGCACTGCCTTGCCGCCGCGTGGGCCTTCGTCCGCAGTAATTACCACACGGCAGTCAGAATCCAGGATTCGATCCCGTAGCGCATCCGGCGAGAATCCACCGAACACGACCGAGTGAATAGCGCCAATACGTGCACATGCCAACATCGCCACCGCGGCTTCTGGAATCATGGGCATATAAATTGAAACACAATCACCCTTGCTGACACCGCGGTCTTTGAGAACATTCGAAAACCGGCAAACCTGATCATGCAACTGCCGGTAGGTCAGCTTTTTATCGTCGGACGGATCATCGCCTTCCCAGATTATCGCCACCTGATCCGAACGGGTTTCGAGGTGCCGATCAATACAGTTATAGGAAACGTTTAGGGTCCCGCCTTCGAACCATCGGATCTTTCCCGTATGGTAGTCCCAATTGCTTACCGTATGCCAGGGACTAAACCAACTGACAAATTTCTCCGCTTGATCCGCCCAGAAACTATCCGGGTCCGCGATCGATTGCTGGTACATATGAAGGTACTGCTCTTCATTGAGATGAGCCTCTTGCGCAAAGATCGAATTAACTTTGTGAACAACACTGTCACTCATCTGACGCTCCTTTGCTTTGATTGATTGACATTCAATTTTTCCCCTTCTCGCGAATTTTAAGTCAATAAACGATTAAGTTAGAAAGTAGAGCCAAAAGCTGGTGGCGATCTTCTGTTGGAATTTTTCAACCGGCTTCGTTGTTGTCAGACGAATCCACCGCTTGCGCCCAACAATTCAACCCATTTGCGATGTGCAGCCAACTCTTCACCCGAGGGGTGAATTACCGTGAAATTTCGTCCAACATTACTGTCTGGGCCCCCCAGTTGCTGATCCATTCCGATCTGACCCAAAACTCCCTCTAACTGCAAATCCGTTTGTCCACCTGTCATCGCCAAGTAAACATCAGCCAGAATTTCAGCATCAAGTAGCGCTCCATGAAGAGTCCGACCAGAGTTATCTACCCCATAACGGCGACATAAGGCATCTAAGCTGTTGCGCTGCCCCGGGTGAAGTTCCCGGGCCAACTTCAAAGTGTCTGTAACCGT
>Ga0206683_10002239_pt1 | contig 13098 bp, 10 predicted proteins | sample M280m12015metaG_FD_155483 | JGI IMG/M metagenome (GOLD analysis project Ga0206683, IMG submission 155483) | Ammonia-oxidizing marine archaeal communities from Monterey Bay, California, United States - M2 80m 12015 | ecosystem: Environmental > Aquatic > Marine > Intertidal zone | place: USA...
TTACTTCCGGGCGAAACCGTAGTAGGTGTCGTTGTCTAGGATTCGGAGCAGTCGCTCTTCCGTGATGACAATTGGGCGAATGGGCGTGGCCCAGCGGTCTGTCAGTTCATAATGCAAATCTGTCAGCGACATTGGTCGGTTGTTCCGGGCCAACAAGGTGCGGAACACAATCTCCTGCACCGGCATGTCAGACCGGATGAAGCTAGAGTCATTCTTAGAGTTCTGAGAGATCTCACGGATCAAACTCTTCACGTCTCCAAGTTCACTAATCGCCTTAGTCTTGGACGGACTGGAAGCGGTCAGCCTAGCGGCCACCAAGTGAATTGGTGAGCGCTCCAGTTTACCCAATCGGTCGGCGCTAATCAGAAACAAAGGGTTCTCCATTTCCGGTGGATCTTCTGCTACCGTTTCTTCTGGCGTCACTTCCAGTGTTTCTACCGTTAATTCTTCAACCAGTTCTTCGGCATTAGAGTCTTGGGTTGTCATACTTGTACCTCTTCGTTCCAATCCAACATAATTATCTGTACCAGGTCGCCTGCGTCCTTGCGAAGCTCGTCCTCAGGGCATATCGCCAAGCCGTTGGCCCGCGACATCGAAGTCAGGATATTTGAGCCTTGAGGGCCGGTGGGAGTGGCTTGGTACTTACCGTCTTTCAGTTCCACTTCCACCCTAGCATATACCCTGCGGCCATCATCGTTTCTGATTGCTGCAGTGAGCACGCCTTCAACCATCGGCCGGGAAGTGGTCTTTCTACCCAGCATGGTCCTAATCGCGGGCCTGGCGAACATCTCAAAGGCCACCATGGCGCTCACTGGGTTACCGGGCAATCCCAACAGGGGTATATCTTTACCACCGGAGTCGTTTAGATGCCCAAACGCCAACGGCTTTGCCGGGCGCATACGCACCGACCAGAAATTCATCTCGCCGCGTTCATTCAATACATCTTTTACGATATCATAATCGCCCTTGGAAACGCCTGCCGAAGTGACCACCAGGTCGGACCCAGCCGCGGCTTCCAGCTTAGCGTTTAGATCAGCCAAATTATCCCTGGCAATGCCCAGTATCCTAGGGATACCACCGCTAGCCACCACCGATGCCGCCACACTAAAGCTGTTTGAGTCGTATATCTTGCCGCCAGACAACGGAGTGCCAGTCGTTTCCAGTTCATCACCAGTGGCCAGCACCGCCACTATAGGCCGGCGAATGACTTTTACCTTATCCATGCCCAAAGAAGCGATAACACCAACCTCAGCAGCCCTGATCACGGTGCCCTTCTCCAGCACTAACTGCCCGGCGCTTACATCTTCGCCAGCTGGGCGAACGTTACAGCCAAATGGCATGTCGGCAAAGATGGCCACCTGGTCCAAAGGCTTCCCCGCTCGTTTCCGATCAACCTCGTCGGTTTCCTCAAAGGGAATCACAGTGTCGGCGCCGTCGGGAACCGGAGCTCCGGTCATGATGCGCACAGCTGTACCGGCAATAACCGTTTTGTCTGGCATCTGGCCCGCAGCCACGATCCCAATGACTTCGAGATTGCTGGGGTTTTCCTTGGAAGCCCCGGCAATGTCAGCCTGAAGCACGGCGTAGCCGTCCATTCCCGAATTGGCCAGAGGCGGCAGGGCGATGGGCGAGTCGATGTCCTCGGCCAGTATTTGGCCCATGCTTTCCAGCAGGGGCTTTTCTTCCGGTTCCAATATCTGGAAACTGGCAATCACGCGAGCGTAGGCCTGCTCAACACTGAGCATGTCTTCGTCGACGTGGCCGTGGGAGTGGGGAGCTTCTTCATGGTGGCCGTGATTGTGACTAGTCATATGCCTATTAGCGGAACAATTAAGCCCGTAGAGTTACGTTTAATTCTCTTTCCAGGGTGATCAAAAGACCGTTCAAAGACTTGTTTACTTCTTCGTTGGTCAGAGTCCGGTCCCTCGCTTGAAAGTATACGTGAAATGCCAGTGATTTGAAGCCTTCCGCTATGTTTTCACCGGCATATATGTCAAAAAGTTCAGTGTGGTGCACGCCGCGGTGGCGGGTTATCAGTTGGGTCACATGGCCCGCCGACACATCAGAAGGCATTACCAACGCTAGGTCACGGGTGGCGGAAGGATATCTGGGAAGCGACTCAAAATTACGCTGTGATTCTGGCAGAGCGGCCAAGATCGGTTCCAGATATAGTTCAAAGAACGCCACCTGCGGCGACTCCAAACCCAGTCTCTCCATCACCACCGGATGAACCTCTCCAACCATACCCACCGCGGTGTCTGATGCCTTAATCACGGCACAGCGTCCCGGGTGGAAGGTTTTATCTTCCGAAGGTTCGTAAATCGTCGCCACGCCCAATCGGTCCATCACCAATTCCACGACGCCCTTGGCATCGTAGAAATCCATAGCATTCTCGTCTTCCAACCACGATGGTTCGTGGCGCTGCCCGGCGAGCACACCGGCGATGGTTTCCCGTTCTTCGGGTAGGTCCTCCTCACGCGGCCAGAAGGTCCTACCAGCCTCAAACAACCGAAATGGTCCGGCGCTGTGGCTTTGGTTGGTGGCCAAAGTGCCCAGCACGCTGGCGCGCAATGTTGTGCGTAGGTACTCGCGGTCAGAGCTCATCGGGTTAGCCACGCGCAACGGCAGGGCGTCCGGGTCTAACTGCTCCACATGCTCCAGCTGCTGCAGAGTGACCAAGGGATAGTTGATCACTTCTTGAATTCCGGCCGATGCCAGCAGATATTGGATCTTGTTACGCAGCCCCATAACCGGAACTGGCTGCTGGAATGGTATTGGACTGGAAAGCATGGTGGTAGGGACGGATTCGTAGCCGATAGTCCGCACCACTTCCTCAACCAAGTCCTCCTCAATGGTTACGTCATTGCGCCAGTAGGGGACCGTTACCTTCAGGGCAGCGTCGCCGTCAGGCTCCCAGGTAAAACCCAGCGATGTTAGCGTCTCCTGCGCCTGTTTTAAATCCACTTCCATGCCCAGCATCCGCGCAATCTTGGCGCTAGTCAGTGGCACCACAGGGGCGTCGGCTCCCTCGTCAGACAAGATATCAATGATTCCTGGGGCTACGGTGCCACCGGCAACTTCTTGAATCAGCCCGGTGGCACGACGCAGGGCAATCGGTGCCAGTTCAGCGCGGAGGCCTTTTTCAAATCTGAGGGTGGCCTCGGTGCGCAGATCCAAAGACTGGGCGGTCTCGCGATTATTCATGCCGTTGAACGTTGCCGATTCCAGCAACACGTTCACAGTGTTATCACTAATCTCACTGTTAGCCCCACCAATCACACCGCCGAGGCCAATGGCATCATTGGTGTCGGCTATGACCAGGTTTTCAGTGGTTAATTTGCGTTCCACGTCGTCCAACGTGGTCAATTTTTCTCCGACACGCGCACGGCGTACAATCACCGTGGCGTCTTTAATCAGGTCGTAGTCGAACGAGTGCAACGGCTGGTTATACTCCAGCATGACAAAGTTGGTCACATCCACCACGTTATTGATTGACCGCAGACCGGCTTTGGTCAGGCGGTCTTGCAACCACTGGGGAGACGTCCCAATCTTGACACCCTGGAGCAGGCTAGCCGTATATCGGCGACACAGATCCGGGTCGGCCACTCTGATGTTGACCTGTTCCGAAATCGGCTTTCCGGATTCTTGGTAGCTAACTTCCGGCTCTGTGACTTTCTTGCCGATAATCGCTCCCACTTCGTAGGCCACACCTAACACAGACAAACAGTCCAGACGATTTGGGGTTAGTTCCAAGTCCAAGACAATGTCGCCCAAGTAGTCGTCCAGCGGCGCTCCTACGGGTGCGTCATCGGGTAGCACGATGATTCCATCGTGGTCGTCGCCCAGACCCAACTCAATGGCAGAACAGATCATCCCTTGCGACTCGACGCCGCGTATTTTGGCCGCTTCCAGGGTTTCATGGCGTTCAGTGTGGGTGTTGTAGACGTTGGCGCCCACCTTGGCAAAGCAGATGTTCTGGTCGGTAGCAACGTTGGGCGCACCGCAGACCACCTCCATCTCTTCAGCACCGGTACTCACCACGCAAAGGCGTAGCCGGTCGGCATTAGGATGAGGACGAACGTCAACCACGTGGCCGACGAAAATCTCCGTCCAACCGCCAATTACGTCCACTTCACCAACCTCGATACCGGCCATGGTCAGCCGGTGGGCCAGTTCCTGGGCAGGCATGTCCACGTCTACGTATTGTTTGAGCCAGCTAAGGGGTATTTTCATCTTTTATCCAGTGTATTCGCAGGATCCGGCATCAGCCTAACCCTGAAAATGACAAGCCGCAGCCTGCCGGGAATATTAACAACTAAAATTGATGCCTAAAATTGGCGTAAGAACCGGAGGTCGTTGGAATAAAAATGACGTATGTCATCGATTCCATATTTCAACATGGCGATGCGCTCCGGCCCCATGCCGAAGGCAAAGCCGGTGTACTTCTCAGTGTCGTAACCCACACCCTCCAACACTTTGGGGTGAATCATGCCGGCACCCATGATCTCAATCCACCCGCTATCACGGCAAATACGGCATCCGTCTCCCTCGCCCTGACACGCGAAACAGTCGATGGACATATCAACTCCGGGCTCCACGAAGGGGAAATAGTCACAGCGAAAGCGGATCTTACGTTCTTCTCCGAACATCCGGCGAGCAAATTCATATAGGGTTCCCTTGAGGTCGGCAAAGGTTATACCCTCGCCAACCGCCAGACCTTCAACCTGGTAAAAATGCCATTCGTGGGTGGCGTCGGTGGCCTCATAGCGGTAACACTTGCCAGGAACAACCACCCTGATGGGCGGCTCCCGGTTCTCCATGACCCTGGCCTGCATTGGCGAGGTGTGAGTCCGAAGCAGCATCGCTTTTTCGCCGGTGGGGTCTTCGTAGTCCACCCAGAGGGTGTTCCACATATCGCGCGCCGGGTGCCCCTTGGGGATGTTCAACATCTCAAAGTTGTAATGGTCCCACTCAACCTCCGGGCCTTCTACCACGCCAAAGCCCATGGCCACAAATGCGTCGCAAATCTCCCGGACGATCTGTGTAGTGGGGTGTAATCGGCCTTCCAAAGCCGGTCGGCCTGGGAGGGTAACATCCAGACGGTCACGACTGGCCGACAGGGTTAGGGCTTCTTCACTGATCTGGCGGACGCGTACTTCCAGTCGTTCTTCCAAGGTGTTCTTGGCCTGGTTAGCCAACGCGCCAATGGTCCGGCGTTGGTCGACTTCCAAAGAAGCAACGCCGCGAAGCAAAGTAGTCAATGCACCACGACGTCCAAGGTATAAAACTCGCCATTGGTCTATGGCTTCTAGGTCTTGAAGAGAATCCAACTCCGCCGTGGCAGTGTTAGTAATCTCAGTGATCGTTTGTTCTGTGGGAGGCTGTGCTGAGGGCTCGGTCAAGCGGGTTATTCCTCTAAAGGTCTCGTCACACAAGTTCTGATTAACAGGTTCTAGTTGCCCGATAAAAATCTACGAATCAAACACGCAACAAGCAATTATAGAAACCGGCTATTGCAGGGTCAAGACAGCCAGGCACAATAACCATCTTTATTGGCCTAAAAACAACCTCGTTATGACAACATAATATTGTTTTAGAACAATTGAGCTGGCAATCTGGTTACTGCTTACCAATGCTATCGGCGTCGGTTAGTGTTCAGCCTGATTCCCACAAAGTTGAACGTCAACAAGGCAAGGAAACTTGGCTGTGCCACCCAAACAACTAACAGTACAGACCTAAACGGAATTAATCGTGAATTAGTTCCGTCTTAAAAACTGCATCAAATGCGAAGGCGATCTGGCTTCCGACGAAGGTGACTGGATCTGCCTGAAATCCGTGATCTCTGGCATTGTTCCGCTTGCCCTTATTAATTGATTGGTGCCTTGGTTTTTGGTGCCCTGGCAATTTATCGTTCAATTATTTTGATGCATCAAGGCGGTTTTTGATGCGGTGGCGAACTAACCGAAAGTTCTGGCTGAAAATTCTGGCCCTGCCAGGCGTGTATAATAGGGCGCGTTCCAGACCTGCAATCTGAACGCAGTATTAACTGGTGAGTTTGTGCAGGATCCAACTCGTATCGCAATACCAACCACCACAGAACAATTATAACCGGAGGCACAATGCCAATCATCCAACGGCCCTACGTTCCCCCAGACGACCAGGTACCCAACGAGGATTCGTACGTGAATCCGGGTGTGACCAATACTGAAGCCACGTCCGAGGGCAGCACATCCCACGAAGGCTCCCTCGACCCGATCACTTTTTATAGTGACTCCATGCACATCTTCAGCAGCCTGTATTCTGCAGTGCTGTTCTTTGGCGAGCAGATGGAGGAGCGGGAGCCCATCCTGCGGGCCAGGATCAAGGTCAGCCCTCAGATGTTAAAGGCGATTGCACTGCTCACCACTAAGCACGTAAAGGAATACGAGGACGCCGTGGGGCCCATCACACTGCCCGACCAGGTCTATTCAGCTTGGGACCTGAACGGAGAGGAAGAGGATGAACATGGCCACGCCGCAGGATGATCGTCCTTTAGCAGAAGACATCACCACACCGATTAACATTGATGCGGGTGTGGATCATGCGACGCCTGATAACTGGACCTATACGTATGTATCTTCCAGCCAACCCAACGCGGCCGTCTTCCACATCAGCCATTCCGAGTCCACGCGGGTGCTGATTGACATGCTGCGGCCGTCAGACAGCGCACCCGACGCCAACTATGTGCTGAACAGAGAGATGCCCATAGTGATCCTGGACAGCCTGGATAAGTACTGGGCTGCTGAATCTCGGACGCAGATGCCACTCTCTGGAATCAGGGTGCCCGTGGAAGGTGATACGGTATCCGAGGCTAAACGGGCGTTGGCGGCGGACTTAGCCGCTCAATTGCGCCTGCTATTGCTGCTTTCCAGCTCGCACAAAGGAACCATCGCGCCCGCTCTGCTGGAGAACTTGAAGTACCTGTCTTCCTGCATGGAATCTGGGCCAGGACCTCAAAGCTAAGAATACACGACTAGGTCTACTCGGCGGACGATGCCAGGTGCTCTTGCACTGCTGCTACGACGCCGTCCAGCGGTACGCTGCCAGCCTCAGTGGCCGTGCGGCCCTTGATCTCCACCTTGCCGTCCTTAAGGTTCCGGGGGCTGACCACCAACCTGACGGGGAGACCAATCAGGTCGGCATCGTTGAACTTCACGCCCGCCGCCGCGTCTTCGCGGTCATCAAACAGCACTTCTATACCGGCTGCCTCTAGCTCTTTGTATAGCTTCTCAGCGGCCTCGGCTACTTCTAGGTTATTGATGTTCAAAGCGACCATGTGTGCCTGATAGGGGGCAACTGGAGCGGGGAACACGATGCCATTCTCGTCGTTATTCTGCTCCACGGCGGCCGCCAGCAACCGACCAACACCGATACCATAACAACCCATGATGATTGGGTGCTGCTGACCCTCGCTATCCAGGAAATCCGCGCCTAAAGCCTCGCTAAAGAACGTACCCAGCTTGAATATATGCCCTATCTCGATGCCCTTGGTGGACTCCAGTGTGTGTCCGCAGCGGGGGCAGTTTTGTCCCGGTTGGGCCAGGGCGATATCAGCAACGATGTCTGCCTGGAAATCGCGGGGGTAATTGGCGCCCTTGAAGTGGGTGTCCGGCTTATTCGCTCCGGCAATGAAGTTGTTTCCGTTGGTGACAGACGAGTCCACAACCTTCTTGATGCCTTCCAGACCTATGGCAGACGCAGAACCGGCTATTAACCCAGCTGCTCTGGCCTCATCCCCGTCTGCCATGCGCAGGTCTGTGGAGTGGAGCGCATTCTTGAGCTTGGTCTCGTTAACGTCCAAATCGCCCCGGATGGTCACAAACACCGGCTCGCCACTAGACATATAGAAGACGGCTTTCAGCGTTTTAGATTCGTCCACGGCTAAGAACTTAGCCAACGCGGAGATAGTCTTGATATTGGGAGTCGCCACTTCTTCCAGGGTTGCCTCAGGTTCTGACGGTAGCTCCGGGATGGTTGATTCTGCTTTCTCGGCGTTGGCGGTATAGGAACATGACGCACAGGTAATGACTGTATCTTCCCCCGTGTCGGTGGCAAGCAGGAATTCGTGGGAGTCCTTGCCGCCAATGGCACCGCTGTCGGCTTCGGCCATCAACACCGGTAGACCGCAGCGTCGGAAGATGTTCCGGTAGGCCTGAGCCATCCCCTGGTAGCTTTCATCCAGGCTCTCTTCGTCAGCATTAAAGCTATAGGCGTCCTTCATATCGAATTCCCGCACTCGGACCAGACCTGCTCTGGGCCGGGCCTCGTCGCGGAACTTGGTCTGAATCTGGTACAGGATTTGGGGCAGGTCACGGTAGCTCTGGACATTGGCTTTGACCAGGTTCGTTATCACTTCCTCGTGAGTGGGGGCCAGTACCATTTTTCGGCCGTGACGATCATTCAACGAGAACATATTGTCGCCAAAGGCTTCTTTGCGGCCCGTTTGGTCCCAGAGTTCTTGGGGTTGCAAGGCGGGCATCATCAGTTCCTGCCCACCGGCGGCGTCCATCTCTTCCCGGATGATGTTTTCAATCTTGCGTAGGGAACGCAGAGCCATCGGCAGGTAGGAATAAACGCCGGCGGCCACCTGGTGAATCAACCCGGCACGAAGCATCAACCGGTGGCTGGCTGTTTCGGCGTCAGGTGGGTCACCGCGTAGCGTTTTGGAAACCATCCGGGAGAATCGCATAACTGGGTGCAGCCTCGTTTTGAATAAATTAGTGGGCGAAATTTAGGCAGTAAATCGAGTTTGGCTCCGTTTTCACGGAGCCAAACTATTATAGCCTCAGGAATAATTGCCCAGTGATATGGCGACCAACACTAGTCAGACTAGTCACTAGCAGGGACGGGCGTGTTTTCCACTTCTTCCATAAGGGCGGTCAACATTTCAGCCTCCGGCACCACGCGGACCTTCTCTCCCTTTCGGAAAATCACTGCCCTACCGGCGCCGGCAGCGATGCCCACATCGGCGTCCTTCGCTTCACCAGGCCCATTTACCTCGCAGCCCATGACGGCCACGGTAATTTCCTTTCCGCTCTTCTTGAGCAGGGCATCAACATCGTTGGCTAGGGTCACCACGTCAACATCGGCACGGCCACAACTGGGGCAGGCAACCAGAATCGCCCCCTTTTTGCGCATGTTGAGTGACTTCAGTATCTCAAAGCCCGCAGTTACCTCTTCTGTGGAAGGGCCGCTCAGGGAAACCCTGATGGTGTCGCCGATACCGTTGTAAAGCAGCACGCCCAAGCCCACTGAGGTTCGGATCGATCCGGCCATGGGAGTTCCGGCTTCGGTGATGCCCAGGTGCAACGGGTATGGCATCATGCCGGCCAGACGAGTGTACGCTTCCACCGTAGTGGGAACGTCAAAAGCTTTCATGGAAATCTTAATCAGGTCGAAGTCCTGCTCTTCCAGGAGGCTAATCTCCCAAAGCGCCGTGGCCACCATGTGGTCCACCACGCTGTAATCGCCCTCTTTTTCCTGTCCGGCCTTGGGCAGCTGGTTTACCAGGTCCATATGCCGAGAGAATCCTTTGGTGCGGCCAATGCCGCCCACGGGGGGCAGGCTACCAAAGTTAACACCAATACGGATGGGCACGTTTTGCGCTTTGGCGGCTCTCACCACCTCACGCACTTGATCTTCATTGCGCAAGTTGCCAGGGTTCAGGCGTAGACAGTCCACGCCGCCCTCCAAACATTTGAGGGCCAGCTGATAATGGAAGTGGATATCTGCGATGAGCGGAATGTGAATCTGCTTCTTGATCTCCGCCATCGCCTCTGCAGCTGCGGCATCGGGCACAGCGCTGCGGATCAGTTCGCAGCCCGCCTCTTCCAGCTCGTGAATCTGTTTGACGGTGGCCTTCACGTCTCTGGTGTCGGTCTTGGTCATGGATTGGACTGTAACGTCCGCTCCGCCGCCTATCTTAACGCCGCCCACATAGACTGGCTTAGTTACTCTACGATTACTCATTTAGCTCTTTCTCAAACGCTCAGTTAAACGAGGTTAAATCCGCCCATTTCCAAGCTTGAAAAGGCGTGCCTCGCCGTTGGATGACGAGGCAGCATAATAGTACACGAACGGGGAACAAGGTGCCAGAGTCAGAGAAGGTCCGTACCAACCAGTTAACCTAGGAAACTACGACCGTCTATCAAGCGGCCAACATCGTTGACGCTGATCAGTACGATTCCGCCCATCAAAACAGCAAATCCAATCAGATGGACCATGCCTTCTTTATTTGCTGGTATCTTCTTTCCGCGGCGCACCCATTCCAGCACCACGAAGAATAGCCTACCGCCATCGAGCATGGGAATGGGCAGAATGTTTAACACGGCCAAGTTGATGCTTAGTAGGATGCCCACGCCCAACCAGCCGATCAGGCCGCCGTCTTTGGTTATCTCACCGGTGACCTGCGCTATTCCAATAGGCCCGGAGAACTCTGGGGACGATCCCTCTCCAAAAGCGCCGCCCAAAGACTGTTTGACCAGGACCAGCATTTCCCAGGTGTTTACAAAACTATTTGGAATGGCCTCCCAGATGGGCTCGGAGCGTTTTACAATGGTGACGTCATCCAGGCGTGGGAATACTCCCACCAACCAGCGCGCCGACTCTGTATCGAACCTGGGTCTGACGTGGAGGAGTAGTTCCTGATTATCACGCTCAACCAACAATGACATCATCGAGCCGCCGTTCAGGTTGATCTCGCGGGTGAAATCAAGACGGTTTTCAATCTCATTGCCGTTGGTCTCAATGACGATATCGCCTGCCTGGACTGAGGCTTCTGCGGCGGCTGTGTTCTCGCCAACCTCCGCGATAACAAGTCGCCCCACTGCAACATCTTTGGGGATCATCAAGATCACCGTGAAGATCAGCAAGGGCAGTATCGCGTTCATCAGCGGTCCGGCTATTAATACTAAAAAGCGTGTGCCAATGCCTTTGCCGGCCAGGCTGCGAGGCACGTTGGGGTTGGCCTCTCCGGCCAGACGCACAAACCCGCCGATGGGCGCCCAGTTCACGGAGTACAGCATGTCCGCCATGACCATTGAGCCATCAGCAACGGAACGTATCTTGCCCTCGTGATTCAGCAGGTCTTCTTCACCAGGATGTTCTTCCGGTTCCTCTTCGCCCTTCGCCAGTTTCCGGCTGAGTTCGATAACTCGGGCCACCAAGTTGCCTTGCGCGTCTTCAGCAGAGCTGACTTTCACCTTTAACCCGCGTCCCAAATCCTGGGGGCCATTAAATCCCACGTAGCGAGTAAAACCATCAATCAGAACGGCGGTGTTTCCAGTGTAGAAACCAAAGGCACGAGGGGGAAAGCCCACGCCAAATTCCAGCACCTTTACGCCCATGGCGCGCGCAGTGGCGAAATGGCCAAACTCGTGGACGACCACCAGGATTATTAGCAGCGGCACTAGAGAACCGACAGCTATGAGGACAGTTTCCATGCTTACTTACTATGCAACGCTTTTATCAAGATTTACCGTTAAATATTACGGTTGGCACGCGGCAGAGGATCTCTAGCCGTTGGTTAGTTCAGTTGTTCGTTCCGTGGCCCAACGGTCCGACACCAAGAAATCTTCTGCCTTTTCCCCAGGCAAAGATTTGTGCTCCGACAAGACTTTTTCAATGACCTTTGGTATGTCCATGAAACCAATCTTTCGCTCCAAGAACGCCTGAACCACCACTTCATCAGCTGCGCTCAGCACCGCCGGATACGTACCACCCTTCTTGCCAGCCTCGATGGCCAGGTCAAAGCAGGGGAAGCGTCCCGGCTCCATGGGGTCAAATGTAAATGAATGCGATTCGGTGGTATCCAACCTCGGAATCATCGTGTTTGGCAATCGTTTCGGATAGAAAAGCGCGTACTGGATGGGCAATCGCATGTCTGGCGGTCCCATCTGCGCCTTCACCGAGCCGTCGGCAAACTCTACCATTGAATGAATGGTGCTCTGTGGGTGGACCACCACTTCGATCCGCTCCCAGGGAACCTCAAACAACCAGTGCGTTTCAATCACTTCAAACGCCTTATTCATAAGCGTAGCAGAGTCTATCGTTATCTTCTTGCCCATCTGCCAAGTTGGATGCTGCAGAGCCTTTTCTGGAGTCACGGCAGCCAACTCATCCAGGGGAGTGGTGCGGAACGGCCCGCCAGACGCAGTGATTAACAGCCGGAGTATTTCGTTGTCCTCACCACGCAGACACTGCCATATGGCGCTGGGCTCGCTGTCCACTGGGAGAATTTCTCCGCCGTAACGGGCGACATATTCTTGGAGCAGGCCGCCAGCCATGACGATTGGCTCTTTGTTCGACAAAGCAACAGATTTTCCGGCCTTGAGCGCGTTTAGCGTTGGCACCAGACCCACGCTGCCCATGAGCGCCACCATTACCTGGTCCACGTTTCCCAGGCAAACCATGTCTTCCATGGCGGTAAATTCCCTACCTGGAAATGCACCCATTGGCGGGTTTATGCAGCAGACATGCTTCGGGTTGAACTCTTTAACCTGTTTTTTAAAAAGTTCAATGTTGTTACCCGCAGCCAGACCGATAACCTCGAATTCTTCCGGAAATGACCGGACAATATCCAAGGTCTGGCAACCGATTGATCCAGTGGATCCAAGTACAACAATTTTCTTCATAACGGGGAAAATCACCAACGAACGTTCACGGTCTAGGGGACGAACACCGTAACTATCAAATAATAAACAGCCGGCAGGGAGAATAATAGACTATCTAATCTGTCCAGTAACCCACCGTGCCCCGGAATTATACTACCTGAGTCCTTAACGTCGGCAATTCTTTTCAGCTTGGACTCCAACAGGTCTCCACACTGCGCGACTACCCCAACCACGGCCCCGATCACGGCCAATTGCCAGGTGGCGATGTCCAGATCAAATACCAAACCCAGGGCCAGCGCAGCAAGGACAGCCGAGAAAAACCCGCCAATGCTCCCCTCCCAGGTCTTGTTGGGGCTGATGCTTAAGGCCATGGGCCGTCTGCCCACTGCGCGCCCCACCAGGTAGGCTCCAGTGTCAACCGCAAAGGTTGTTAGCAGCGTAAATAACA
>Ga0206683_10002242_pt1 | contig 13090 bp, 10 predicted proteins | sample M280m12015metaG_FD_155483 | JGI IMG/M metagenome (GOLD analysis project Ga0206683, IMG submission 155483) | Ammonia-oxidizing marine archaeal communities from Monterey Bay, California, United States - M2 80m 12015 | ecosystem: Environmental > Aquatic > Marine > Intertidal zone | place: USA...
GTTCTTTGTGTTCCATGTTGAGCCGCATCGATATTAATTCTTCCAGAAAATTCATCGCCTGGATCACTGGTGACAATATTTATAGCACCTGTGTAGGTAGAACGACCAAAATGAGCTCCTTGCGGACCTCTTAGTACTTCAATTCTTTCGATGCCATCCATCGACCCGAATTCCGCACCAACAGTTGCAGCTCCATCAATAAACATTGCTGACGCTTGTCTTGTTGGAATATCTGTTCGAGGGTTCATGCCTCTAAAGATTAATCTTTTATGCGACCTAGAATTTTTTCCTACATTATTGTCTGAAAAGAAAAATCCAGGTGAATAAGCAACAACGTCAGAAAGTTGATTGATGCCTCTCGCTTGTATTTGTTCAGCTGTTATGGCTGATATAGTATACGGTGCATCCGCTATAGACTCTTCACGTTGTCTAGCAGTAACCGTTATTTCTTCTATTGCTATGCTGCCTTGGGCAATAACAGTTGTATTTGTTATTCCAAGTAACATAACCATTGCGACGATCGATGATATCGATTTAGTCATTGTAAAATTTCTCATATTTCTCCCCATTGATAAGACATTTTTTAATACCAATTCGATTACAATAATCGATTGATAGAATGAATATAGATTAATTTAGCAATAAAAACAATCTTAATTTATCATTTGATTAATAAGAAAAATAAATTAGAATCTATTTGGTGTAGAGTGATCGAATGAAATTCTTACACAGTAAGTTATAATTACAATAGGAAATATGGATTATGAAACGAAGAGATTTTATTAAAAACAGTGCAATTTTAACCGCTTCGACTTATCTTCCCATAGCTAAGGCAGAGATACATGATCAACAAGCTATCTCCTTGACTGGGGATGAAATAGTTTTAAGTAAAGTAGATATTTTGGATTTTATGTCAAGCTTCCAGGGCAGTGTAATAGCAGAAGGTCATTACAATTATGAAAAAGCAAGACTGGTTTGGAATGGTGTTTGGAATAAGAAACCAGCATTGATTGTATATTGTGAAAGCGTTCAAGATATTCAAAAAGCTATTAATTTCTCCAGAGAGCAGAACTTACTGACAGCTGTCAGAAGTGGAGGTCATAGCATCTCTGGTAAATCAACTTGCGATGGAGGTATTATCATTGATCTTTCTAGAATGAGAAAAACCAATGTAGATCTGCAAAGAAAAATTGCAACAGTTGAAGCTGGTTGTACATTATATGATTTGGATTCGAAAACATTGCCACATGGTTATGTGGTTCCAGCGGGTGTCGTATCACACACTGGTGTTGCCGGCCTAACCCTCGGTGGTGGCATTGGGTCATTGATGAGAATGTATGGTTTGACTGTGGATAATCTTATTAGTGTTGATATTGTTACGGCCGATGGAGTTCTTAGAAAAGCTAGTTTGGATGAAAATCCAGATTTATTTTGGGGTATTAGAGGTGGTGGTGGTAATTTTGGCATCGTAACTTCATTTAGTTACAACCTCAGACCTCTCCCTAATGGAGAAATTATTGTTGGCGTGAATCTTTATGACATGAAGTATGCAAAAGAAATTTGGGATTTCTACTATGACTATTCTGAGGGCATGTCTTCAAATATAATGCTCAATGCAGGTATGTGGAATGATGATAAAACAGGTCAAGGTTACTTCTTTTTAGGCACTTTATTCATTGGTGATGATAATAAAGCAAGTAAAGCACTTGAAACAATTACAAATTTTGGTAACCCGATGTCTGATGAAGTAAATAAGAAAAAATTTAGTGAACATCAGCAAGTGGCTGATAAAAGAAATGCGCATTATAGAAAATACTACATTAAAGGTAGGCAAATCGATGAGTACAATCCAAAACTAACAGAAGAATTAATGGAACGATGGAGCTATGAAGAAGGCCGCTTTGATACAATGAGAGTGGTACGATTTGGTGGTGCTATATCTGAAGTAGCAGAAAGCGATACTCCTTGGGCTGGAAGAAATGCTAAGTGGGATATTGAAGTCGGAGGTCATTGGACCAATGATGCAAAGACTGAAGAGTATACACAGTGGGGTCGAGACTACTGGAAAGCCTTATCGCCCCATTGCGCTGAAAGAATTTATATTAATGAACTCATGGATGAAGACCAAGCATTTGTAGCCACAAGTTATGGACAAAATTATGGACGATTGGTTGAAGTTAAAAATAAGTACGATCCAAAAAATCTATTTAGCCTTAATGGAAACATCAAACCCAGTGTTTAAAAATAAGAATAAAACCATGGCATTGGTTTTGGTAAATTTCTAGTGAACATACAATTTCATAATGTTATGGCATTTCTACATGTCTGCTTATTTGTTTATGCCATTGGTGGAGATATAGCTGTGTACTATATTGGCAACTATCTTACCAAAGATGATTTAAGCTTAGACGAGCGACTGCGAGTTCGATCAATGCGTTTTATCGTTGATATGTCTGCTAGAACCAGTTTAGTGCTCCTGCTGCCAATTGGGTTTACATTGGCTACAACATTTGGTTCATCAATAAGAGGGCCATTGCTCATATTAATATGGATCTTAAGTCTAGCTTGGTTGATATTGGTTTGGATGGTTCATTTTAAAAGAGGTTCTTCTTTGGGAGAACGGTTAAGAAAAATAGATCTAATCATTCGTTATATAATTGCCACAACCCTTCTTTGCTTAGGCACGTATTGCTTAATTACAAACAATATTATTGCTTCTGATTGGCTGTCTTTAAAAATTATTTTGTTTGGGGGAATCTTATTCAATGGAATCTGGATTAGAAATATTGTCGGTAAAATGCATGACTCTATCCTGCTTGCAAAAAGTAATGAAATAAATACACAGCAGCGTGGTGAAGATGAAATAAAGACTCATCAATCATTACTGAATAAAGCTGCATTTTCAATATGGTTGCTTGTTATCTTGATGGCTTTTTTAGGTGAGGTTAAACCTTTTTGATAAGATAATTATCAAATTTAGTATTCTTTATACAATTCTATGAATCAAAAATACTTAGGCCCTTATAAATCATTCAGAGACTATCTTGATGCTCTTGAGCATTTTGGCTTGATTAAACACATTGATTCAATCAATCAAGATGCATATGAAGCAACAGCTCTCATGTATCGAATCGTCGATAATACAAAGGTCTATGAGGCACCGGCCTTATTTTTTGATGAAATACATTCAAAAGGAAAATTATTTAAACACTCTTTAGTGGGTAACATTTATGGAAGATGGGATTTTGAATCGCTTGCATTGGGTATCATGCCAATTGAAGGGTCGCCCCAAAAAAATTATAAACATGCTTTAAATAAAATAACTGATCATATAAAAGAAAATAACGAATGGAGAGTCATAGATCCGATTGAGATACAACCTTCTGAAGCTTCATGCAAAGAAGTAAAATTATTGGGTGATGATATAGATTTGCTTAATTTCCCTTTCATACAGACCAATCCGGAAGATGGTGGCTGCTATATTAATATGGGCAGTGTAATCCTTAAAGATCCAGATTTAGGTAGGAACATTGGTACTTATAGGTGCCAAATAAAAAACTCAAAAAAAATCAGTATCAATCCACAAGTCAATCAAGACGGCTGGAAATTTCTAAAAAGAATGCAAGAACGAGGTGAGAAGCATGCCGCTGTTGCTATAGTCTTGGGCACCGATCCAATTACATTCTCAATGAGTGGATCAAAGGTAGCACAATATGGTGAAGATGAACTTGGGATTGCTGGAGGAATAATGGGTGAAGCTATTGAGGTAGTTAAGTGTGACACCAATGATATTTTAGTGCCAGCTAATGTTGAAATGGTTATCGAGGGAAGTATACCGCTAGATAGAATGGAAGAAGAAGGTCCTTTTGGTGAAATGTATGGTTATATGAGTGAGAAAAAAGAAGAAAACTTCTACATGGATGTTTCAGCAATAACGCATCGAAACAATCCAATTTTCTCCAACCAATTCACTGGTATTACTCGTGGTTGTCTCACAGCACCAATAGAAGTAGCTCTCAATCAAAAATATAAGAAAAAGTTCAATGACTTTATAGGCCTTCATTACCCATTAGAAACGCCAGGATTCTGTTTTGTAAACATTGCACCAGTGTCTTTTGAAAAAGCAATGGCCATTGGCAGTGATATTTCAAAATCACTCAAAATTGCAAAAATTACTGTGCTTTTAGACTCAGATATAGACATTCATAACCTGCATGATGTCTTGCATGCTGTTGGGTCTAGGTGGCAACCCTATACATCGAGTGAAATTATAGAAAAAGCAACTGGGCTTTCTGGTGATCCAAGCTCTACAGAACGAGGCATTGGCAGTCGAATAGTTATCAACGCAATGAAAAATGGTAGACAATCGGATCTAGAGTTTGCAAAAACAAACCGAGAATGTTTGGAAAATGCCTTTCCTGAGATCTTCGATCGCATTGATTCTAAGTTCAAAGATTTGATCTAATTCTTATCAGCCTCTTTATCATCCTGAGAAGAAAAGTCTTCCTCAGAGATATATGCCACGACATCTTGTAGCATTTCTTCATTAAACATTTGAGCCATTTCCATCATTTGTTTGCCAAATAAATCTTCAGGATGACTGCCACGAATTTCATTTTTAAAATTAAGCAATTGTCGCAACAAATACCAATCATTGAGACCGCTTAACTTTGGAGCACCAATATCCATATCTCCTTCTGCAAATTCTCCATGACAAGAGATGCAGTGTTGAAATACAAATTCACCTTTTTCAAGATCACCATCAATGGTTTGTTCTAGCTGAGTTTTAGAGTGGTTGACAATGTAGGCTGCTATAACTTCTATATCTTGATCGGATAAAACGATTGAACTCATTTTCATCTGCTGACCAAAAATATCCTGGGGATGATTCCCTCGAATGCCATCTCTAAAGTTTTGAATTTGTCTTTGCAAATACAATTCACTTAAGTCTGCCAATGATGGAGCATTCAAGATTTGACTTCCTTGGAATTTCTCACCATGACAAGCAATGCAAGTTATAACTTTCTCATCACTCGATCTCTCACTCTCTGCAAAGACATTGGTGTTAAACAATACAAAGAAAAGTAAAAATAAATGGCTATAACTTAAACGGGACATCAATTCATTTCTCTCATGACTCTAAATCCAAAATTAATGTATCGAGTGTCTTTATTCTCAGATTGATTGGATTGAAAACCATAATGATTCGATGACCTTAAATACAATGGCATATCATAGTAAGATGCTCCTCTGAGTATCGGACGATTGCAATCTCCCGTTAACCTAGCTGATCCATCTCTTGGTGAGTCTTCATAAGAACCATCCCAACAATCGCCTACCCATTCAGCTACATTACCCAAAATATCATAAACTCCAAAATCATTGGGCTCGAATGATCCTACTGGTGCAGAAAATTCATACCCATCATGACAATCAGCAACAACCCAATCTTCAGGTAAAACTATTTTGCTGGCCCTGCCCTTCATTTCTTCTAAAAAACTTTCTGGAGTAATGTCTAAATCGGCTCCGTTAGCATAATCACAGCCTTCATCTGAATTGCCCCAAAATCTAACGGTTTTAGTTCCAGCTCTAGCGGAATATTCCCATTCTGATTCTGTCAATAATCGGTAAGTCTCTCCCGTCTCTTTGCTCAACCATTGAGCGTAGGACACGGCTTCATTCCAACTCACACAAACAACAGGGTGATTGTCAGTGATGGGATAACCCGGATCATACCAATTCAAATCAATCCCCAACTGTATACCATCATCAGTAGCTCCATAACACCCGCCTGTACTATCATGGCCTGTACTCTGAACAAATCTCTCAAATTCTCTTCTGGTTACTTCATACCTACCAATAGCAAAATGATAATTGATGTCCACTTGATGTTGAGGCCTCTCATCGTCCCTCGAACCTTTATCGCTTAATGGTGACCCCTTTGTAAAATTACCCGACTCAATGACAACCATCGTTGGGCATGTTTCGCAATCCTGTATCAATTGTTGCTGGCTATTGATCTCATATGAAAAAAAGATACATCCGAAAACAATGACAGTTGAAAAGATTTTAAGATCGATATTTTCAAAATCGTTTATCAATTTAATCCTCAATCTGTTATGTAGTTAATTAAATCCTGATAACTTACAATATCTTTATCATGAGACCCTAGAAGATTATCTGCAGAAATATTAAATTGCTTGATTGTATCGTTTAAAGATATTGCTGAATGGTAAGGCACAACATTAGGCCCTCTCACAGTTCCCGATCGTTTGTCACGAGCAACGCCGCTTATGTATAAATCGGCAGCGTAAAGAAGGTTTTGATTGTCTAAAAAAGCAATCACCATATCTTCAGAATGGCCGTTGAAGACTGGATAAACAGTTACAGGTCTATTGGAATCATTAATCGTATACCCTTCATCTGGAGAAACTCCTATGATTGTCACCGATAAATTGCTCATTTTTCTATCAAGTGCATCAACAACAATAGATGATTTGGGACGATTGATCTGTGCTGAATAAAATGCTTCAGCGGTTGCATGAACAACAAGGGCCGCACCATCAGCAATATATGGTCTAATCCCTGCGCCATGATCATTATGATGATGGGAAGAAACGATATGCGTAAGAGGTTTATTGGGTATATTGCTTTTAATCCATTTAATAATCTCCTCGCCTTTCAAATCATTCATACCCGGCTCTATAACAACCACTCCATTGTCCTGTTCAACTACCATTGTATAGACACCATCTATTGGCAAAGCAGATAGATAATAAATTCCTTTTTCAATTTCTATAACATTTAACTTAGGACGATAGGCTCCCGAAAGTGTGAACATTCTAATCGTTTGACTGACTTCCCAACCTCTCTTTGCTGCTTCTTTATCATGAACATAACTCAAACCAGACGGAGCAGTGAAAGTTTCTTCTGAGTAATCTGGATTGACTTCTATACTCGAGCGTCTTATTTCCCATCTAGGAGCACCACCTTGAGACATCCTCACCGTCATTGGGTAAGAAATACCATTGAAATCTTGCCAATTATCAAACTTAACCTCTATCTCAATATCACCATAAACAACATCCCATTCCATGGTACTCAACTTATCAATTCTTCCTGTTTTTGGATCAATGAAAAAAGTTATAGGATGCAACTTATCTTTAATGCTGAATTGATCATAATTCGCTTCATCAATAGCAGTATTGTCATGCCAGTCTTTCAACCAATCAGGATTGATAATAGTTTTATTGATCATCTTGGGATAGAATTTTTTCTTACTGGATTTATCCTCCCATTCTTGTGTTGCAATCAGTGTTCTAAGTCCTGTCTGACGAATTCTATCAATGGTCACTGGCATAACTTCTGACCGCTTAAATCTCCAACCTCTTTGGGCATTGATTTGTATTTTTTCATTCAGCAAAAGACTTGGGTCTTTTAATACTTCTTTTAGTAAAAGATGAGGGTTAAGCAACCTCTCGGTTTTTATGTTTGCTGCTGCTTTATCTGAAGTAAGAATTCTATCCCTTTCTTTAACTATTCCCATCGCATCATCTTCACTAAGATAACCTGCCTCGCCCAAGAGCAAAGTACTTATTTCTCTAGTGTTATAACCACCCTCTCGAGCGGCCAAAGTAGTGATTAGATCTATTTTAATGGCTTGACTGGCTAATTGGTGAGAAACTTTTGTGGAAGGTGCCGCTAACAACATCATGCCTTTTCCTGGTTCTGGGCCCTGTCCCATTATGTACTCATCTCTTTCACTTTCAATAGAATAGCCCTCGAGACTTTCAAGCTTTTCATTAGTTGCTAGAAAAGTAGTGGCATGCTCAAAACTTTTGATTGCTTGTGCATTTGTATTACTGACACTAAAAAACAATAGAATGGTTGATAGTATTGCAAAGTAAGATAGTTTAAATTTCATAAAAATGACTCCATATAGAACTATTTTTTATATATCTTATTTATCATTTGATTATTTAGCAATAAACTTATAGTTTTAAATTCATACAATTCAATTATAGAGTAATTGTATGGTCAAACATGATATATATATAACACTATGAGATTTTATAGAAAAATAAACAGTTTCCTAATAGTGTTGCTATTGTTTAACACGATCATAGAGAGGCGAAGGAATCAATATTAGTAGTGGGTGGAACCGGCCGGGTTGGTTCTGAAATTGTTAAAATCTTGGCCAATGAGAATAAAGACATCACTGTCCTTTCAAGAAGCGATAATAACTACTCACGTTTAAAAGGTCTCAATATCGATTACATAAAGGGCGACGTATTAAATGATAAAGATATAGAAAGAGTTTTTTCAGCAAAAAACTTTAGCGTGGTTATCAATGCTTTAGCTAAAGTAGGAAACAGTCCAAATCCGCATGCAGTTGGACAAAAACATTTAATTAAATGGTCTAAAAAAACTGGTATTAAGCATTTTATTCTTATTGGCTCAGTTGGAGCAGGATCGAAACAAAGTGAGCTTGTTTCAGATACTGTTTGGTCAATGTGGAAAGAGATATTACAAGAAAAAGGTAAAGCTGAAAATTCACTTATTAATAGCAATCTACCCTTCACTATTATTCGAACAGGCATTGTTGTTTATGACGATACACCTCCCACAGGCAATGCAGAGCTGATCGAAGATGATACTATTGTTGGAATCATTACAAGAAAAGATTTGGCAGCACTGACTGGCGAATGTGTTTTAAATTCTTTATGTTTCAATAAAATCTATCATGCATTTGATGCCTCTTTAGGCAGTGCAATAGAATAACTACAGCAATGAAAAGAAGAGAATTATTAAAAGCCACAATCTTGGGGTCCAGTGCTGCAATGACTGTAATGAGGACAAAAAATAGCAATGCTCACGAAGTAAACGATCAAGCCGATGTAATAATTGTGGGAGCTGGAAATGCTGGTATACCAGCTGCTATCGAAGCTTCGGATATGGGAGCAAAAGTTATACTTATTGATAAAAATGCATTTGTAGGCGGAATGCTGATCGTGTCTGGTGGTCATATTAGTGGGGCTAATGCCAAAATTCAAATGCGAAAAAATATTAAAGATTCTTATGAGAAACATTATCAAGATGCGATGCGTATAGGAAAATATAAGGCTGATTCAGAGCTTCTTGCTCTGGCTACTGAGCATGCCGCTTCAATGGTTGATTGGCTTGAAGAAATAGGAGTTGAGTTTACTGAAGAATCTCCAATCTTAGTGGATGATCATGATCATTACTCAGTGCCTAGAACATATGTGGGGGTTAATCTTGCTCGTTCATTATTAGGTCCACTGAAAAAAGAACTTGATAAGAGAATTAAGAGAGGTGGTTTGCACTTAAAATTGGAAACAAAGGCCTTAAATCTACTCCAAGACGACAAAAAAGAAATCATAGGCGTAAAAGTTAGAGATAAAAATGGTGATGTTTTAGATATTTTTGCTAAAACTGTCATTCTTGCCTCAGGCGGTTATGGAGCCAATAAAACCATGCAACAAAAATTCAACCCTAAAGTTGTATCTGCAAAATGGGTTGGTCTACCACATGCAACTGGCGATGGTATCAATATGGCAAAAAAGGTTGGAGCCAGCCTTTCATTCATGGATCATTTAATTTCATACCCTGGTACCGTTTTTGATCTAAAAGGAGTGCCAACGGAAATTTCCACTCGTCTTCAGTTCCCTCCTCAGCATTTTACTCAAAGCATCTGGATTAATAAAAAAGGTCGTAGGTTTGTAAATGAACATACAACACCTGATAATCGAGAGGTTGCCTTTCTTGCTCAAGAAGAATTATTCTTCTATGTTTTATTTGATGAGCGAATGAGAGCAGAAAGAGGCTCATTGGATATTAGAAACTGGTCTTCCAATCAAATGGATCAAGCGATTGAGCAAGGAAATGTGATAATAAAAACCGATACAATGAATCAGTTGGCAGAAAAACTTAAGATAAATCCAAAACGTTTATCAGAAACCATTTTAAAATATAATACATCTATTGATTCAAATCAAAACGATGAATTTGGACGAAAAGAACAACGATTAAAGATTCTAAAGTCTCCCTTTTATGCTTTTGGAGTTGGTGGAAGTGTATTAAATACACATGGAGGCATCTCGATTAATAACTCTCTAGAAGTTATAGATGAAAGTAATCGTGTAATACCAGGGTTATATGCCATTGGAGAAACTATAGGAAATGGTCATCTTATGGGTGAAGGTGTGGTAAGTGGAATGAGCGTTGGGCCTGCAATAACTTTTGGAAGAATGGTAGCTAAAACAGCTTTCCGTTATGCTCAAAATAAGCATGTAAGTAAAATAAATAAAAAAACTTAATAATAATTTAATTAATTGGTTGTGTTTAACGACAAGGATGGAGTCTCAAATGAAAAAAATTAGGTATTTCACTTTAAAAAAATATTTATCGATAGTCTTTTTAATTTTTACTGTTGCTAGTATCCAAACTGCAAATGCAATCATACAAATCACAGATGTTAATCAATTACCATGGGATGAAAGATTTAGAATGGGCAATAAAGAAACAACCAATGGAAAGCTATTATTTTCATTAAAGGGTGGTGGAAACTTATTGTATGTAAAATTTAATCCGGGTTGGAGTGCCGATGGCACTGAAGCTCATTATCATACATTTCATGAATGGGGTTATGTACTTGATGGAGATTTTCCACTTTTTGAGTTTGTTAGCCCCAATCAAAAGAAGGGAACCCTCATGAACATGAGACCAGGAACATTCATGGATCGCCCTGCTTATAGTATCCATGGTAATCGTGCTGCTGTGATGGAAAAACAAATCGTGACTCCTCCATCAACCCAATTATTATTTTATGAACCTGGAAAAACCGTCTCATTAAATCCAGAAAATCGTTCTTACAGTGATGAATGGAAATCCGTGGAGGAATTTTTCTCAGCTAACTTTCAACATACAGCTGACACTCATACTATGGAATGGGAGGAAGATGTTGAACTGCCAGGAGTTTTTGTTAAATGGTTAAGTGATCATACAAAAAAAGGGTTCACAGCCAAACTTAGGCATGCTCCTGCGGGCTGGTCGCATCCAAAAAAGAATCTCAAAAGTTACAATGAACAAGGTTATCGCTTTTTGTATATTTTATCAGGTGACATGAATATAGAAATTATTGATGATGACAATAATAGAATCAATACAACCCAAGCAAAAAAAGATTTCTTCATCAGTCAACCACCAATGAGTATTTGGAATTGGGGTGATAAGGAACTTACAGAGTTTGGTGTAACATGGTTGGAAGTTCAATATGGAAAGGGAACGACCATAGGGAATGGACCTATCATTCCATCCTCTCTATTAAAAAATAACGCCAATTGAATAAGTACTCTTATTTATCAATTGATTAATAAAGATTATAGTTTTATTATTGTTCAATAATTCAATCAAAATAAGTATGGCATCGATATGAAAAGAAGAGATTTTATTACTTCATCTACCATTGCGGCTTCAACAATTCTTTTTCCTTCATGGAAGGGTTTTACTGCTTCAAGCCTAATACCTTCAGAATTGTTGGCAATTAAGGGTAATGGAGAAAACTTCACACTGAAAAGAACAGACATTGCTAACCTTAGAAAAAGTCTTAAAGGTAAACTGCTTCTCAAAGATGACTATGGTTATGAGGTAGCGAGGCTTGTTAGAAATAGAATTATTGATAAAAAACCTGCCATAATTGCACAATGTGTGGATGAAAGCGATATACAAAAAGCTGTCAATTTTGCTAGAGAACATAGTTTATTAACAGCAGTAAAATGTGGTGGTCATAGCGTTTCAGGTAAAGGAACGTGTGATCAAGGCTTGATAATAGATTTATCACCATTTAAAGGGACTAGATTAGACAAAAAGAATAAAAGACTTTTTATCAAGGGTGGTTCTTGGTTGGGTGAAGTTGATGAAGCTACCATTCCTCATGGGCTGGGTACCACAGCTGGTACCGTTTCACACACTGGTGTAGGTGGACTTGCAACAGGTGGTGGGTTTGGCAGACTGGGAAGAAAATATGGTTTAACGATTGATAATATCAAAAGTATTGAGATCATAAATGCAGACGGTGAACTGAGATATGCTGATGAAAAACAAAATCCAGACCTTTACTGGGCAATTAAAGGAGGCGGCGGAAATTTTGGCATCGTGACTACGTTTGAATTTCAACTTCATGAAATGAATAAGGATGTAATTGGTGGACGAATCACCTTTGACTTTTCTGACGTAAAACAGTTACTTAAATTTCACGGTGAACACACACTTGAAGCTTCAAATGAGATGTATCAAGACCCAGTAATTTTTGCACCACCCGGAGGATATGGTAACACGGTCTACTTCGATGTATGTTATTCCGGACCGCACAAAATGGCTGAAAAAGCTTTTGCGCCACTCAGGAAAGCAGGAAAAGTCATACACGATGATGTAGACATCATTGATTACAGAGCTCTCCAAAAAAGTGGTGATGATAATGATCCTAGAGGGAGATCTCAGTATTTAAAAGGTGGTTTTACAATCGATATCACAGATGGCTTGATAGATGCATTGGTGGATAATTTGGTTGCTCATCCAGAAAGAGGCAGTATGGCTTTCTTCCAGCAGTCTGGTGGAAAAATAAATACCATATCTCCCGATGCAACAGCTTTTCCACACAGATATGCACAGCAAAATCTAATCACAGGTTCTTTTTGGATTGAAGGAGTTGAAACAGCACCACATATTGCCTGGTCAAGAAAGTACTGGAAGAAAGTTTCTCCTTATACTGATGGCTTTTATATCAATGATGAATTCTCTGAGAGCGAAGCAGATGTTAATTTAAATTTCTTAGGTAATTTCGAAAGACTTGTAGCTGTTAAAAATGAATTTGATCCTACAAACTTATTTCGTCTTAATGCAAATATCAAACCAAGCATCTAGATCTTAATTTATTCCTTAATAGGTTGCCTTTGATTTTTATAAGCTTGAAATGTACCAGTTCTTTTCTTCCAAGGTCTTTCTGATTCAAAGTAACCGGGTGACTCATTTTCAATGTAATCTATAAGTACTGCAGGCACATCCACTTCAA
>Ga0206683_10002244_pt1 | contig 13085 bp, 9 predicted proteins | sample M280m12015metaG_FD_155483 | JGI IMG/M metagenome (GOLD analysis project Ga0206683, IMG submission 155483) | Ammonia-oxidizing marine archaeal communities from Monterey Bay, California, United States - M2 80m 12015 | ecosystem: Environmental > Aquatic > Marine > Intertidal zone | place: USA...
ATCCGACTAAAAAATTTCCTGAACAGATTATTCCTGATTTTGATCGGTATGGCAAATATCCTAAAGGCTCAAAGGACATGTTAAACGAATTGGGTAGAGATGGATTTGTAGATTGGATCAAAAACAATAAAAAAATAAAGTATACTGACACTACATTTAGAGATGCACATCAATCATTACTCGCGACAAGAATGAGAACTGTGGACATGTTAAAAGTAGCGGAAGGCTATGCAAAAAACTTCCCGGAGCTTTTTTCGATGGAAATATGGGGTGGTGCTACATTCGATGTATGTATGCGGTTTCTAAAAGAAGATCCATGGCTAAGACTTGAAATGCTCAGAGCTGCAATGCCTAACATTCTTACTCAGATGCTCATTAGAAGCTCGAATGCAGTTGGTTATACCTCATACCCAGATAACCTAGTGGAAGAATTCATAGAAGAATCTGGAAAAAGAGGGATGGATGTATTTAGGATTTTTGATTCTTTGAATTGGTTTGATTCAATGAAAACAAGTATAAAAGCAGTAAATGAGCGAACGGAAGGACTTGCTGAAGCTTGTATATGCTACACAGGAGAGATTCTAGACAAAAATGAAAAAAAATATACTCTGAACTATTATTTAGACCTCGCGAAGCGTCTTGAAGATTCAGGTGCACATATGATTGCAATAAAGGATATGGCTGGTCTATTAAAACCCTATTCGGCAAATAAATTAATCACGGAATTAAAGAAATGTGTTGATTTGCCTATTCACCTTCATACTCATGACACTTCCGGATTGCAGGTGGCTACTTATCTTCAGGCTATGGAGGCAAATGTTGATATTATTGATGTCGCTATTGGATCAATGTCGGGGCTTACCTCTCAACCAAATTTCAACTCTGTAGCAAAAATGTTCGAAGGACATCCAAGAAGTGAAAATCTCAACATGGATAAATTAAATGAATATTCGAACTTCTGGGAATCCACAAGAGAATATTATTACCCATTTGAATCTGAGCTCAAAGCAAGTACATCCGAAGTATTCGATCATGAAATACCGGGAGGCCAATATTCAAATCTTAAACCACAAGCAAGAGCACTTGGATTAGAAGACAAATTTTCTGCCATTAAGAAAAACTATAAAGAGGTGAATGAGCTTTTTGGAAATATCGTAAAAGTGACTCCTTCATCTAAAGTTGTAGGAGACATGGCCATGTATCTAACTGCCAATGATTTTACGGCTCAAGAAGTTCTTGAGAAAAGTGAAACAATGGCATTTCCTGAATCGGTAATTAATTTTTTCAAAGGTGACCTTGGACAGCCATACCAGGGTTTCCCAAAAGATGTACAAAAAAGCATTCTTAAAAACATCAAACCATATACAAATAGACCAAATGCACACTTAGCTCCTATCGATTTTGAAACAGAGCTTCCAAAATTTGAAAAGAAGTTTCCCCTAAAATCAGAAAAAAAGGATTTTATTTCTTTTAAATTATACCCTAAGGTATTCAAAGACTATTACGACCATTTTGAGTTGTTTGATGATGTTTCAAATATTCCTACAAAAGCTTTTTTCTATGGCTTGGAGTCTGGTGAAGAAATCTTGATTGAATTTGAATCAGGAAAAATCATTATCGTTGAGCTCATATATCTTACAAAAGCAAATGACGAAGGAAAAAGAACTGTGTTTTTTAAAATGAACGGTCAAACAAGAGCCGTTGAAATTAAAGACAAAAAGGTTAAAGTCACGAAAAAACAGCATCTCAAAGCAACTGAAACCAATCATATAGGAGCACCATTGCAGGGCAAATTGGTAGGGCTCAAAGTTAAAAAAGGAGACCATGTTACGGCTGACCAACCTCTTTTTGTATTAGAAGCTATGAAAATGGAATCTTCTGTACTTTCACCTATCGATGGGAAAGTTAAAAAAGTGCACCTTAACCAAGGAACAATGGTTGATCAAAATGACATGATAATTGAGCTTGAGTAATTAAAGAAACAAATGGAAATTTCAAAAAAAAAACCTTTTTACGATATAAGCAAAGAACTTAAAGCATACCTGGTTGAAAATGGACGAGCAGTAAAGCTACCCATCTTGTATAGCGATCTTTTAAGATATACTGAAGGCTTTCCTTTATATGATAAAAATGGGAAAGATACACTTTGGGAGTCTGTAATGTATGGTGAAGAGGTTATCAAAGAATTTAATGAAAGCCTGACCTATGTCTATTCACTTTTAAGAACAGACGGAGACATGTCCGTCATGCAGCACCTCATTGTAGATCGAATTGATTATTGCCATTTCGGTAATTCGAAACCATTTAGAATTAGAATAGTAAATCGACTAAATGACAACTACGATTATTTTTATGTGAAAAGATCAGATGCCTCGAGGGTTTATGGATTGGAACTTGAATATATCTTGAGTCCTAATCGTATCAATTTTTTTGTAGATGGAGACACTTTAATTGAAGAACACATTCCTGGAATACCAGGTGACACATTTTTTGAAACGTATACAACAAGCCCTAGCTTCAATAAAGTGCGTATTGCCAAAGAATTTGTCAAATTCAATGAACGGTGTTTTGTTCGTTTATTGGGTGACATGAGGTCATATAATTATGTTATTGATATTACTCCTGATTTCGAGGACGAACAATATAGAGTAAGAGCCATAGATTTTGATCAGCAATGCTATGAAGGAAGAAAAAACATGTACTTACCGCAATTTTATAAAGAAAACCTAAAAGTAGTTGAGTTTTGTGCTGATGTACTGACTACAGAGACCGTTGAGCAGTATAGACGTGAAGAAAGGGTGTTAATTCGAAGAAGGTATGAAACCGCTAAACACCGATACTCAAGACTCATAAAATGTTTGTGCAACGATACCCTTTCATCGTCGAATAAGATAAAGGAGCTCAAAAATGATCTTGAGAAATACCATAAAGCATCATTTAAAAAATGTCAAAAGATGGGGGAACTACTGCACCGTCATTTGGAATTAATGCTCGCAAAAGATTAAGGTTTTAAAGATCAAAATAAATACTTGCACAGATTTTATATTTAATAAATAGAATTTGATAATTATTCATTAACAAAATAATTACCAGCTAAATAGCTTATCTTTTATTATGAGATTTTATTTGGAAAATATTTATGTCATCCATCATATATAGATATTTTAAATTATTAAAAAAAATACTACCTTAATGGTTGCTAAACTATGAAACTATTATACTCGCGTTGCAAAATAGGTGTCCTATTTTGTTATCTGCTATTTACTGCACATGTCTGTCATGCTCAGTCTTCAGTTGCTCGAGAATGGAACGAAATCCTTATCGAAGCTATTCGGAATGACTTTGCTAGACCCACCGTTCATGCCCGAAATCTTTACCAGCATTCGGTTATTATCTATGATGCTTGGGCTGCATATGAACCATCCAAAGACACCTATTTCTTAGGAAAACCATTTCATGGATACTTCTGTGAATTTCTTGGGGTCAACATACCTTTGGATATCCAAAGTGCCAGAGAGGAAGCTATTTCACATGCTTCGTTTTACTTTTTAAAATCACGCTATCAAAATTCACCAGATTACTTTCTTACCTTTTCTTTAATGTACGACTATATGTTGCAGCATGGCTATAATCCCAATAATCTCAATACAGACTATGCCAATGGGGGCCCCGCTGAGCTCGGAAATTATTTGGCTCAAGAAATGATAAATTATGGCTATGGGGATGGATCAAATGAGCTATTAAATTATGAAAATACTTTCTACTCCCCTATTAATCCACCTTTAGTAATGGCTGATCCTGGTAATCCTGACATCATTGACCCCAATAGATGGCAGAGTCTCACTCTAGATTCAGCAATCGATCAATCAGGAAATAATGTACAAGGCACGGTACCATTCATATCACCCGAATGGGGTATTGTGGATCCATTTGCACTGAATTCAAGTATGTCCAATATAAATTACAGAGATGGAGATCCATATCAAGTATATTTTGATACAGTACAACCCGCCTATCTTAATTTAAATGACTCATTGTCATGGGAATCGTTTTACAAATGGAATCATTCATTGGTCACAATTTGGCAATCGCATCTTGACCCTACAGATGGGGTCCTTTGGGACATTTCTCCGGGTTCAATTGGTAATAACACATGGTATCCAAATGATTCAAGTGAATATGCTGCATTTTACAATTTAGAGGATGGGGGAGACCCATCAACAGGTTACTCAGTTAACCCTGTAACGGGACAAGCTTATGCCCCTCAAATTGTTCCAAGAGGAGATTATGCAAGAGTTTTAGCCGAATTTTGGGCGGATGGTATAGATTCTGAAACGCCACCTGGGCATTGGTTTGAAATATATCATTATGTCACTGATCAGCCATCGTTTGAGTCGAAATGGGAAGGCATTGGGCCAGAATTGGATCAACTTGAATACGATGTAAAAGCTCATCTTACTCTTGGAGCTGCCATGCATGATGCAGCGATTAGTGCATGGAGCTTAAAAGGTTACTATGACTACATTAGACCCGTTTCATCCATTCGGTATATGGTCCAAAATGGCCAATGTTCTGATTCCACTTTAATGAGCTATCACCCTCAAGGTATTCCTCTTTTAACCAATTATATAGAGATCGTTGACTCTTTGGATCCATTAGCAGGAACTACATTTGAAAATGTTGGAAAAATAAAACTCAACACTTGGAAAGGACATGATTATATTAATGACCCCTTAATCGATGTTGCCGGAGTAGATTGGATTCTTGGAGAGAATTGGTGGCCCTATCAAAGACCTACTTTTGTCACGCCTCCTTTTGCGGGATTTGTTTCTGGACATTCTACCTTTTCAAGGGCTGCAGCTGGTATATTAGAGAATATTACAGGTTCTCCATACTTTCCAAATGGACTTGGAGAATTTACTGCGAATGAAAATGAATTCCTTCATTTTGAAGAAGGACCCAGCGTAAATATCACATTACAGTGGGCCTCCTACCGAGATGCCGCAGACCAATGTAGCTTGAGTAGAATATGGGGTGGAATCCACCCACCAATTGACGATATTCCAGGAAGAATAATAGGGGGGCAAATTGGTGAAATGTGTTTTAACAAAGCAGACTCCATTTTCTCAGTCACTTTAGCCTCATTAGCTTCGAGTACAATTACCGATACAATTATCAATTCATATGATGCTGGAACGAGCGTGAATTTGAATCTGATATTCAACATTCCAATGGATACTTCGGGAGCTCCTCAGATTGTACTCTCCCCTGCCAATTTATATCAAGTAATATCAATAAATCAAATCTATTGGGTTGATTCATTTGAGCTTCAGATAGAAATGGATGTAAACAATAACATTCTTGAACAATTTTCATCATTGATTAGAATTCAGGGGTTAGATGCAGGAAATGGCATGCATTTGCCAGAAATAAATCTTGAAAATTATTTTATTGTTGATACCAAACTCCCGGAAATCACCTCATTTTTGGGGGATTTACCTATACTCTCAGATAACGACTTGCCCAACGGTTATCAATGTGTTGTTCAATTCGATGAAGCTTGTAATGTCAACCTAGCTCCTAACTTTGTTTTCTCAGGAATAGATTATTTAAATCCTACGATCACCGAAAACCAATCAAATTGGAATTCAGCGCAAGAATATCAGGCAACATTTAATGTGGCCGATTTTAATGAAAATGTTTCTTCTGTAGATGTTCTAATTGAAAATATTCGTGATGAGCATGGCAACCCTCTATTAAACCCAAATCAAACAGGCATTTGTAGTATCGATACAAAAAATCCATTAACTACGGGGATATTTATTTCTGATTCGATAATCAATATCGATGACCTAACAATGAATCCTCAAGTTGATCTGGCCGTATATTTTGACGAAGCAATGGATACCACATTTATTCCTGAAATTAAATTATACAATGATAACGCTGTGCACGAAAGCATTGTGATGAATACATTTGAAACTTTTTGGTCTGATTCATCAACTTTAAATACCGAATTATGGGTATTAATGGACACCAACAACCTGCTAAATCTGGATTTGATTTGTATAGCGGCCAGAGATATCAATGAAAATATCATAATCGATTCCATTTTTTTCTCGCAATTTTATAGTGATTTGAAAAATCCTGAGGTTGATTTCGCAATGCCTGTAAACACGATAATATCAGACAGTTTGATAGGAAGCAACGCATATTACGTTGACATTGTATTTGATGAGGATATGGATCTCGGTACAATTCCTTTAGTCGTTCATGAATCCAATAACGCAGTTTCTGGATCAATCCAATACAATCTTACCGAAAGTCAGTTTATAGATAATTCTACCTATCGAGCATTCTTTCATATAATGGATGAAAATATTGAAGTTGATACCATTGATCTTAAAATTTTATTTGGGAAAGACTTTGCAGGAAATACACAATTCCCTTATGAAGAAAATTCAATTGTAGCTCTTGATACAAAAAACCCTTCGATTACAAACTTCACTGTGAACTCAAATATTTTAACTATTGGAGATCAAATTGAAATGATCTTGTCCTTTGACGAAGCCATGGATACAAACCAAGTTCTCTATTTTGATTTCAACCCAGTGATCACCTCTCCTATTGAGCTGATACAAACGAATTATGGATGGATAGATCAATTGAATCTCAATATTGAATATGAGCTAATAAATTCTGATGTAAATCCCTACTACTTTGACCTAAACATTATTGACGGCACGGATAAAGCTGGAAATTTATTGATTCCATACGGGGTTGATACAGTGTTTTCTATACCTGGTTCATTGGGCATAGAAAACACAATGGAATCAATCCAGCTTTATCCTAATATTATTTCAAGCGGTGACCAACTTGGATTTAGAGGTTCATTATCAACCCCAATGAAAGAAGATTTTGATATATTCAATAGCGAAGGGAAAATGATAAAGCGTAGTAAATTTAGAGAGGCTGGAGAATATTATAGCACCCCCGCCCTTCACATAGAACCCGGTATATATTATTTAAAATTCATGAATAGAACTTATAAATTTGTAGTCATCTAATGAATGTCTTTTGGACCATATTATTTTTAACATGCTCATTTGGACTTGAGGGACAACAGCTTATTGATGTGGTTGCAGACCATGATATACACAACCACCAAGTCTTCACATGGTCAAATACAAGTGGAATGTCATTTTTTGATTTTGATGAAGATGGTTGGGATGATCTCACTTATCCTATGCACAACGATTCCATTTTATTCTATAAAAATGTAAATGGAACACTCACTAAAATTGATTCATACATCTATGCCGAAGGTACTGTTCGACAAATGCTATGGGTGGATTATGATAATAATGGTACACTTGATTTATTTATTACATATGAAGCTGCAGATTTAAAACTTTACAAAAATGACGGCAATTTTAATTTTACAGAAGTTTCTGTTTCCGCAGGACTTTTTCCCTCTGTTTCAATCCCTTACGGCTTCAGCTTTGTTGATACCGATCATGACCATGATTTAGATTTGTATTTATGTAGCTATTGCCCAACAGGTTCAAAAAACAAATATTATGAAAATCAAGGTGATGGAACATTTATAGATAAATCTGCTTTATATGGCCTTGGAAATGGCACGCAATCTTCATTTATGGGGGTATGGTTTGATTATAATAATGACCAAGAAATGGATTTGCACATTATAAATGATCGAATTGGCGGAAGCGATGCCCTTTATGTAAAAGATAGTATAACATATATCGATATTGCAGATTCAATGGGTATTTTGAATCCAGATCAAAATCCAATGACTTCATCAATAGCAGACTATAACAATGATGGGTTTCAGGATATTTTTATTACAGATTTTGGTGTTGATACAACAGCCTCTGGAAATGGTCCATATCATTATAAGCTGTTTGAAAACCAAAATGGCGCTTCTTTCATTGATAAAGCTGCAGCCAAAAATCTAAATTCTGATATTTTTGGATGGGGTGCTTTATGGGTCGATTACAATAACGATTCTTATGAAGACATTTATGTAGCAACGGGTAATAATTTTGGAGAGCTGGCCCCAACAATGTCATCTTTATATAGAAATGAGGGGGGGGCCACCTTTACCTTAATCAACGACTCCATTATTGGAGACATTGAGACATTTTCATTTTGTCCAGTTAAAGGAGATTTAAATAATGATGGTTTTTATGACATCGCGGTGTTAAACAAAGATACCTTGCCTAATCTTTTACAGAACCAAGGCAATGGTAATAATTATATTAAAATAACGCCTGTCGGTATCATTTCAAACAGAATGGCTATTGGATCACAAATCAGAGTATCTGCTGGTGGCATTAATCAGCTTCAAACTGTTTTTTGTGGAGAGAATTTATTTGCACAAAACTCGCAGCACAAAATTTTTGGATTGGATACCAATTCAATTATAGATTCAATTTCAATAGTATTTCCAAGTGGAATTATCGCAAAACGATACAATATAGCTGTTAATCAATCTATCAATATCTATGAAGAAGAATTTGTGCTAGTTGACTTTGATATAGATGTTGTTTTAGACCCTTTAATGATTTGTGGGAACGATACTATAAGCATTACACTGAGTGGTTACGACAACTATTACTGGAGTGATGGCTCAAGCGATTCAGTCCTCGTAATTACCTCTCCAGGCACATATTATTTTGAAGCATTTAACGAAATGGGTGATACGCTTTATCGTTCGCAAGACATAATTGTCGCATATGATGAAGTTCCATTATACCAAGAGTCTGTTATTCAGGTAGATTGTAATAATGATTTTACTGGTACTGCCAGTCTCATTTTCGCAAACCCAACACAAATTGATTCAGTATTTTGGTCTAATGGAGAAATTGGATTAGAAATCGATAGCCTACCTGCAGGATTATACAGCTATACAATTACCACAAACAACGGGTGTAATTATTATGGTAGTATAACCGTTTCCGAGATGGAGAATTTTTATTTAGAAATACAAACCACTGCCTACACAAGCGCATCACCGGGAAGTATTTCTCTATTTGTTTTTGGTGGGACACTACCTATTACCTACATTTTAGATGGAGATACCGTCACAAATTATATTTCGGACCTGAATGCTGGCAGCTACACATTGACAGTAATTGATGGGAACGGCTGTATTCAAGAAGAAATCATCTACATTGAAGATTTATCAACTGTCGGTATTGTAAATAATATTGAAGAATTTGGAATCTTTATACATGACGATAAAGCGAAAATTTTTACTTCAATTAAGAACATTGAATCCATCGAGCTATATAATATGAGTGGTGCCCGTTTGGCCGATTTAAATGAAAAAGATTGGCATCAAAAGGAACACTTTATTGAACTTGAATTCCCTCATCCTAGCGGTATGTATATGCTGGTGTTTCGAACCCCACAAAGCGTCCTTCGTGAAAAGGTATTAAACCCATAACGTAATTAAAATAGCTCTCTTATATTGCTACTGAATAGCTTAATTGCAATAGCCATTAAAATGATTCCAAAAACCTTTTTCAAAATGGCTATTCCGGTAACCCCAATAATACGTTCAAAGGTTGAGGTCAATTTAAGTACAATCCAGACTACGAGGATATTCAACACAATGGCTATCAAAATATTTACAAGTGCATATTCAGCACGCAATGAAATTAATGAAGTCATTGTACCCGCACCCGCAATCATTGGAAAAGCCAAAGGTACTACAGAAGCTACCTTTGTTGATCCTTCCCCGTGATCTCTAAAAATTTCAATTCCTAATATCATTTCGAGTGCCATAAAAAACAATACAAAAGATCCAGCAACTGCAAATTCATTGATCCCTACACCAATTAACCCAAGAATACTTTCTCCAACAAATAGGAATCCAACCAATATAAACAAGGAGGCGCCTGCAGTTCTCATAGGATATATCTTGCCTGTTTTTTCTCGTAAAGCAATTATTAGAGGGATATTGCCCACAATATCAATCACTGCAAAAAGAACCATTGAAGCCACGCCTATCTCCTTAAAGCTCAACCCATTACTCCATAAACTAGCAAGAATTTGTTGCATCATATTTTCTATTTTTTTGCAAAAGTACATATTCGTTACAATAAAACACAACATTTGATAAAAGTCAGTGTTTTATCTATATTGTAAAGCCATGATACAAAGACTTATATTGTTTCTTTTTCTGAACTTTGGAGCACTGGCGCTAGGAGGAATATTTGCTGGTCAAGGTGCTGTTTCAGACTGGTATGACCTTCTCAATAAGGCACCGTGGACACCTCCTGGATGGGTATTTGGTTTTGCCTGGACAACAATAATGATTTGTTATTCTATTTTTATGGCTCTTGCCTGGGAAAAGGTACAGCATAAAAAAAAATTTATCCTGATTTTTGTAGTCCAATGGATTTTAAATGTGGTATGGAATCCCAGTTTTTTCTATTTTCATCAGGTACTTCTCGGGTTTATTGTCATTTGTAGCTTGACTGCGCTCATTGCATACGTGATTATTGGTTACAAAAATTCCCTAAACAGTATTGTCTATTTCCTACTCCCCTATTTGATATGGTTGTGTATCGCTACATCGCTCAATGGCTACATATTGGCCATGAATTAGAAACAATACCTCATAATCGTAAAAGTATTTTGTTAAATTTAAAGTAATCCCTCCTAAGTAATAATTAATTTGACCTAATATTAACATGATGAAATTCTTTTATTTCCTATTACTTGTGAGCCTTTTGCAATCGTGTGTTGTGTATTACAATACCAATGATATGCGAAACAGCATGAACAATAATATCGCTCAAATAGAGCAAAATTATTCATTGACAAAAAATGATTATTTAGAGAAAATGAAGCTTTATCAGGGGCTTGAAAGCAATGTCCTCGATAAAAATGAAAATTCATTTAAGCTTATATCTATAAAGAAAAGTGAATTTGACGCTACCTACCAAAGTCTACTTGATGAAAAAGAGGGCATTCTAAGTAAACAAAAACAATTCGAAAAGCTTATTGAGGGAAAAAATGAAATTAAATCCAATGAAAAAGAATGGGATGAGCTCAAAGAAATGAAAGCTACTATGAAAACGTCTTCAAATCAATTGAATAAACTGGGTAATTCTTATGCAGCTGCATCAAATAATTTAGGAGATGCAATAAACAACAGTCAGTATAAGCAAATCAAAAGATTAGAATTTAAAAAACAAATAAAAGACAATACCAGAAACCTCAACCAATCTATAGCTGACATTAATGGGCAAATTAAAACCTACAGTCAAAAACTTGAAATCGCAAAGAAAGATGGGCAAATGAACGACAGTACATATCATTCTAAAACGGACGTTATCACGAAAATGTCTGCTGAGCTCAACAAGCTTAAATCGGCAGTCAAAAGGATTACTGTATTAGAATCCTCCTTTCAATTGAAAAACAAAAAGCAAGATAAAATCTGGATTGGTGAAAATACCAAATCAAATGAGCTTATGAAAAAGATTGAATATCTTATTAATGATATCAACAATGGTCAGACTGAAATTCAAGTGCTTTCTGGTAAGCTGAACAACTCGGAGAAATAATACAAACAAAAAAAAGCCCTGACTTACGCCAGGGCCTTCTCATAGTTTGCATAGTTTAGCGCGATTATGGACAATCCAAAAACCCTTGGTTTGAGGTTCCATCCACAAAATTGTTACTGATCGCAGATAAGGCATCATTAATCGAGCTTAAAGAATAAGTTGTATTGCATCCACCCAAGGCTTCGTTCCCAAGGGCCACAAGCTCCGAAACAGTCCATCCTTGAAAATCTCCTTGATTGATGACCAAGTCACCTAAGAATCCACCAGAAGCTCCAAAATTAGGATCATAGGCATCAAAATCAAGAGCCAACTGAACCGCAAGTAAGTTTCCTGCCAAAACGGTAATGTCAGACGCCGTAGGATTAACATATGATGTACTCAATGCGTCAGGAGAACCTCCTTGAGGTAAGAAATCTGTTACAGCCTGAGCACTCGTCAAAGTAATCGTATTTCCGTTAGAACAACCAATAGTCACCCCATTAGGATAAGCGCCATCAAAATTATTATGTAAATAGACACCTGGATTATTTCCATTTGGAACTGCACCCCAACCTCCTTGAGTTTGTGTTCTAAAATCACCTTCCTCAATCACACAAGGGTCACAATCATCTGAATCACCTAGGCAAATGGTTGATATCCAACCCCATCGATTTCCTGGAAAATCATAATCACCATTTCCAATGGCTGTTTCCTCTTCACCCGTTACTGGGTTACTTACCGCAGCATGTGCGATAAAACAAAAACAGCTGTCGAGTGAAGCCACAGGTATCACATAGGTATAGCTCTGCACTGCTGGATTGTGGTCCATAGTGTATGGAAACAAACCAAATTGGGGATTACAACCCCCACTCAAAGGAATGTCAGCACAATCACCAACGTAAACATGAGTCTCATCAATTACCCAATCCCCTGTCGTCGTATAATTTACCAATAAGTCATTATCGACTACACTTACATTTACACTACCTACGGGTATAGTTTGACCGGCAAGCAATTCAGTGGAAAATACGGTGTCGCAATCAATAACCTCAGCAGTATCAAAAACATAATCCTCTAAACAAGGAACATCTGAAACATCACAAGAGTTAAAGAATAATAATAGCACAAGGCTTAGGTAAAGGGAAATCTTTCTCATTCTAAAATAATTTAATCTTTAAAAATGCCGCTAGAAATAAGAGAAAGACAAGAGATAATTGCGGCTTTCAACAACTATAGACTACAAAACTTTTATAAAGTTGCACCAATCACAAAAAAAAACCTCAATATATAAAAATGCTAATATATACTCCTGTAAAAAAATCAAATCAATTTACAGATTTATTATTATTTAAGTAATAGATTTAAATCAGTATATTGAGAGAAACAAATTAAATAATTTATGAAGCATCTATTTATATTTTTATTCCTTTTTATCTCTTTCACTGTAGTGTGTCAAAAACCCGTTAGTTATCAGCAAATAAGTAAAGAAGCATATCTTGATTACGT